>JFBN01307368.1_pt1 | contig 78139 bp, 66 predicted proteins | sample 768741 | NCBI WGS metagenome assembly JFBN01 (sample SAMN01983846, study PRJNA193217) | chicken gut metagenome | biome: terrestrial biome; isolation source: ceca of Broiler chicken | host: Gallus gallus | place: United Kingdom: England | collected 2010-09-07
AAAGAAAAGTTGCCGAAAAAGAAACCTTTTAGTTCGTAGCCCATAAGAGATTTTCAGCATGAGTAGCGAATTGTAGTGTCAACAGCTCAGATTTTAGTTCCTGCTGAAATAGAGAGCACGAGCCAAATTCCAAACGTTTCAAGCCATTGTATCGCCTGTATTTATCAAAGAGCTACGAAGGCTCGCCCAGTGCAGCGTTAGCGAAACGTTAAAAGGTCTTTTCTTTTTGGTTCGTTTTTCTTTTGACCTTTCAAAAGAAAAATGAACATCTAACCATATTATAGAATAAAAAAATATCTATTGACAATCTTACAATATACGAGTATATTATTTTACATCAAGTTTTGTAAATTTGTAATGTTTAAAATAGAGTTTATATCTGATGACAGGAACGAGTAATCCTTAATATTGGCTTACAGAGAGCCGCTACTGGCTGAAAGGCGGCAGTCAATTTAATGATGAATATCCTCCTTGAAGATTACGGCTGAAATCCAGTAAGCCAAAACGTCTGTTCCACGTTATAGGAAACACGTATTATAATGTACGTTGCTGAGCGCTGCTTTTGGCAGAAATTGGGTGGTAACACGGAAATATACCTTCGTCCCTTCTCGGGCGGAGGTTTTTTTATACATACAAATACGGCAAAACTAGTATATATTTAGGAGGAAATTTTTATGGAACAAATCAATTTTGCCAACTTAAAGAGAAAACGCGATATACATATCATTTTCCCGGTATTTTTAGTTTCCATCATCGCCTGTATCGATCGCGTAAATATCGCTTATGCCACGCTTACCATGTCGGAAGATTTGCCATGGCTTACGGCCGAAGTATTCGGCGCCGGTGCCGGTATTTTCTTTTTGGGATATCTCATTTTTGAAATTCCCGGTTCATTGATAGCCGCCCGATTTTCCGCCAGCAAATGGATTGCCCGCATCATGTTCACATGGGGCATCGTCTGCGTACTCATGGCATTTATAGACACCAAGACGCAATTTTACGTATTCCGCTTTCTGCTCGGTGCTGCTGAAGCCAGCCTTTATCCTGTTATCTATTCCATACTGTTTCCGCGCTGGTTTAAACCAGAGGAACGTTCCCGCGCTACTTCTTTAATGCTCATTTCCATGCTCGTTGCCAATATTATCGGTGCACCGCTCGCCGGTGTTCTTTTAAGCACTTCCGTATTCGGCATGCACGGCTGGCAGGAGCTTTTCATTCTGGAAGCAATCCCGGCACTCGTTTTTGCCGTTGTTTTCTTCTTCTGGGTAAAAGACAAACCGGAACAGGTTTCCTGGCTCACGGATGCTGAGAAAAAATACTTAACGGATGCTTTCAACGAAGACCAGGCACGTATGCACAATATCAAAAAATATACTATCGCACAGGCTCTTACCGACAGAAAAGTATTGAAACTGTGCTTCATCTATTTCATGTGGATTATCGGTTACTGGGGCTTCAGCTTCTGGATGCCTACGGCTCTCAAAAATCTGTCCGGCTGGTCGACGAGCTTCCTCGGCGGCGCTATCGCCATTCCTATGCTGGCGGCACTCGTTGTACAGCTGATTGTCAGCTACACTTCCACTAAAACGGGTGATAAAGTCTGGCATGTATCCATTGCCATGTTCATCGGCGCTATCGGTCTCGGTCTCAGCCCGTTCGTTACCGACCCGTCCTGGGCGCTTGTCTTAATCTGCCTCACTGCCATCGGCACTTACACCTGCATGGGCATCTGGTGGACTATTCCTACAACATTTTTAACCGGTCCTGCTGCTGCCGGTGCTGTCGGACTCATCAATTCCTGCGGCAATATGGGCGGCTGGGTAGGCCCTTACCTGATGGGATTTGTTAAAACAGAAACAGGTACTTTTGACCTTGGCTACTTCATCATGGCATTCTTCCTCGTCGTTGCCGGTGTAACTATCCTGTCGATAAAATACGGCTGGAACGGCAAGAAAAACCGCCAGCATGCGGAAACTGCCGCTGTCGCTCTCGAAAAAAACGTTAAATAATGTTAAATAAAATAAAAAAGGATTAAACGCATTTTGCCGTTTAATCCTTTTTTCATTAAATACTTATTGTGCTAATTAACTTTCTAAATCAATATAATACTTTATATTTAGTGAGGTTAAGTGATAACATCGAACGAATATAAAGTATTATACTGCTCATACAGGCTCGATATTTTACGAGCACAATAGGTAATTAAATATTGTAATCTTTTGCAATCTGAGCAAATTCTTTTACTCTGGCGGAAATATCTTCTGCACCCATTACGGCTGAGCCGGCTACAATCACATTGGCACCATTGGCAAATACCGTTTTAAGCGTCTGCGGATTAATGCCGCCGTCCACTTCGATATCATAATGGTAATCATGCTGGCTGCGAAGCTCTGCCAATTTTTTTACCTTTTCCATCTGGTCTTCCATGAATTTCTGACCGCCGAAACCCGGTTCAACCGTCATAACAAGCACCATATCAAGCTCCGGCAGCAGTTCTTCAATCGTGGAAAGCGGTGTCGCCGGTTTTAAGGCAACAGCGGCTTTCATGCCGAGCTGTTTTATCTTTGCCACAAGTTCTTTCGCGTTCTTCGTCGCTTCAATATGGAAACAGAAAATATCCGTGCCTGCTTTGGCGAACTGCTCTACATACCGTTCCGGCTCAATAATCATCAAATGCACATCAAATACCATTTTTGTATATTTGCGGATGGACTGCACGACAGAAAGTCCGAACGATAAATTCGGCACGAATACGCCGTCCATGATATCCAGATGAATATACGGAACGTCTGCTCTCTCCAATTCTTCAAGCTGCTGCTTTAAAATGCCGAAATCCGCTGCCAATAGTGATGGTGCCAACTTATACATATAATCGCATCCTTTCTTTGTCCTAAAAAATTTCTAAAATTATTGTAGCCCAAACTTAATATTTAGTCTACCAAAAAGCCGTAATTAGGTATATAATCTTATTACAAATTATTTGATTAGTTTATAGTTCATTTTAATGTCTACATGATTTATAATAATTAAAAACAATAAATCACTTAATTAAGAAAGGGATGATTTAATTGAGTTGGAAAGCCATTTTAGCCATATTGACATGCAATGTCGTGCTAATGTCAGCAAGCTACACCATGCTCATACCGTTTCTGCCTATGTATTTAATTCAGGAACTGGGTGTTCCGGCAGACCATGCTAATATGTGGTCAGGTGTAGTATTTTCCATTTCATTTATTGTCAGTGCCGTCATGGGTCCTATCTGGGGCAAACTGTCCGATAAAAAAGGACGCAAATTAATGGCCATACGCTCCGGTGCCGGTCTTGCCATCGCTTATTTTCTCTGCGGTATCGTCAGCTCTCCATTTCAATTAATGCTCGCTCGCGCATTTCAGGGATTTGCCGCCGGTCTGTGGCCTGCCGAACTTGCCATCATGTCAGCTTACGCGCCAAAACAAAAACTCGGTTTCTGCATGGGCGTAATGCAGGGGGCACTCACTGCCGGAGGCGTTATCGGTCCGCTGCTTGGCGGCGTGCTGGCCAGTGTTTTCGGTATGCGCGTATCCTTCTTCATTGCGGCAGCCGCTCTCGGTATCATTACCCTGATTACATTCATTTTCATCAAGGAGCCGCCACGTGCGGAACAGACACCGGAGCAGATACTCGTTGCCCAGAAAGCCGAACAGGTAAATCTCTTAAAAATTCCAATGATACGCCGTTTATTAGAATGCGCCGTAGTCATTCAAATGGCGATATTAATCCTTCAGCCGATACTGACCATCTACATCGCCGAACTCAATCACAGCATGGAAAATGTCGTTATGCTGTCCGGTATCGTCTTTTCGCTCGGCGGATTTGCCGGAGCCATCTCCTCACCGCTTTGGGGCAAATACGGTCAAAAACACGGATTTTTCCGCACCATGTGCATAACGCTTGCCATTTCAGGCATAGTCCTAATCCTGCAAGCCATTCCTGATACGCTCATTCCGTTTGCCGTACTGCAATTCATGTGCGGTCTGTTCTATGCCGGCGTTTATCCGTCCATAAACTCCATTCTCGTCAAAAAGAGCCCGCCCGAACAGCGCGGCCGTATTTTCGGTCTGATGTTTTCCGCCCAGCAGGTCGGTTCAACTATCGGTCCTCTCGTCGGCGGTATAATCGGTACATTCATCGGTCTGAAATTCGTCTTTATCTTTGCCGGAGCGCTGATGTTCCTGACGAGTGCTTCCATGTATCTCAAGCCCCCAATCCGCAAACCGCAAAGAAAATTCATTCACTAAACAATCATATAAATTTAAAGTTATACAGGAGGTACAAAACGTACCTCCATTTTTATTAAGGTGATATTATGAACAAAAAAATTTTCCTCTTGCTTCTTATCGTTATTTTTTTAATCATACTTAACTATTACAATTATTTTACTGTTGCTCTTATTATATACAGCCTTACACTTCTGGAATTTGGCAGCGGCTTCTTTTTACTATTTTCTTCCCAACCTTCCGTTCATAATAAAATCCTATCGTTTTATCGTAAAATATCTTTTATCAACGATGATTATGCAAAAGCCCTTACCAAAAACTTTCAGCCTGCACGGAAACTGTTCGGCAAAGAACTTATGCTCAATGCCATATTTGTATTCAGCCTGAGCATTGATTTTCTGTTACGATTATTGCCATTAAGCGAAGTTTTACAGGAAAATAAAACCGGTATAGCCTTAGCCGTAAAACTGCCTGTTCTCATTTTCTACATTCCCGCTTCCATTTATATTTCCGCCAAAGTAAAAAAACTGTCATCCGACAAAATATCAGATGACAGCCCCTGGAAATTATGAAAGAAGATTTTATTATGAAATATAAAAAGTCCATATTTACTCTTTTTATTCTATTATTTATTTTATATATTTATTCGTCTGACAATTATAGCCAATCCGAAAATCAAGCCATTCCCTATCATGATTATATAGTCGATGTTATCACCACAAAATCTGCTTACAATGATAAATATTCTGCGCATATACCGAAGGAAGTTTTCCACGCATTAAATCAAGCACGCTATCAAAATACCGTCGACACTGCCGCAAAAGTTACTGTTGATATCAAGCAGGAAAATTATTCCGTCGAAAACGGCTGGGGATATCTCTATCCTTTATCTACCACCTGGCAAAATCTGTTGATATACGACTGCACAATGAATTATACCATCAACTTTTACGATACAAATAATGAATTAATTTCGCAGATAAACAATCAAATCCATTTTATCATTCATCAAGCCAAAAATGATGACAGCTGGTTTATCGTTCAATACCATGAAGAACCTTAAAAAAATCGTCAATCATAACTCTTTTTGACTGTATTTTAATTTAATAATATACCTGTTTCAAAATTTCATTTTCAAAGGAGTGATTATATGCTCAAAATTTTTGCTCTGTTTTTATTTTTATTCTCAAGCCTCTTTTCTATGTCAATTACCTATGCTTCGATAACTATCGATAAACCCATTGTTCAACAAATTCAATATGATGAACAAACTCAACAATATAATGCAATCAATCTCGAATATAATAAAGAAATCACCATCCCCTGTGTTACGAAAAAAACGGATACTATTGATAAACCCGTACTGTTTTCCGAATCAGGCAGCAATTTTATCTTTATCGCTGTAAGCAGACATCTCGGTACAGGATTATATAAAACGGAGGCGCTGATTTTCAATGCTGATACACTGCAAAATGTTCCGCTAAAAAAAGATACTGATTTTATCCGGCATAATTTCTCTTCTCAAATTTCTTATACCGCTAAAACAATTTCTCTCTTTACAACCAATCAGACAATCATTCTGCAAAATAAATCCCGCTTAAATGATATTTTCACAGCCTGTCAGCAAAATCCAGCCCGCTTTGCCAATTATAATAAATTTATCTTTTTGCCTAATATGCAATACCGCTATCAGTATATGCCGCAATCCGGAAGTAATATAGTCTGCTCACACGGATTGGAATTTCCGCATAACTGGCTTATCGGTGATATAATGGTTTTATACAGATATAATCCGACTGCAAATTGTTTTGAGCCAGATAAAACTTCTACAATTAAAATAAACATTTTCTCTGTATATCAATGAAGGCGATTATCATGAAAAAAATCTATCTTTTAATTTTAATCCTGCTTATATTAATCATTCAAAACATAGGTATTCCGCCTTTGTATCAATTAGAAAAACCTGTTAAAAACTATCAAATAACAGCTAAAGACTATCCTAAATATATAGACTGTGAACAGTTGATGAATGATGTAAGCTCCGCCAAAGTTTCTTATGCACAGGTGCAGGATTATATGACAGAGCAGGTATACAATGCTTTATCCGGTAAAACAAAATCATGGTATACCGAAAACGGTGAAATTTACAATACAGAAATCAAAGTCATTAATGAACAGCTTGATACAAAAAATCCACAGACTGTTTATATCGAACTGCTTTACTTTTTCCAATCACCGACAGAAAACAAAGGCGGTATATGGTACGCCAAAGTATCTGCCGTTAAAAACGAAAACACATGGAAACTTCTTAAATATACAGAAGCCGTTTCCATGCCGCCTTTAGATAAATTGAATGTTACTGTTACTGAAAATTGAGATGGCTAATATGAAAAAATATATTCTCATTTTAACAACATTGTCCATCTGCTTTATGATTATATGCAATATAAATAAATCCGTTTTATATTATTGAAATATTTTTTTCAATAAGTTATAATAAACGCGTGAACAAACAAAAAAGGCAAGTAACTATATACTAAAACACGTCCGTCAACGTGCTGACATTTCACTATCATTTAAGATTGGTGAGTAAAATCGCTATCGTTAACGTTATGCCTGACTATATGCTAAAGATTTCTAATCTCTAAACATATGAGCGATAAGCAGAAGCACCGCTATGAAAGCAATGATTACTGATACGTTGTTGGTAGCAACGATATCAACTATCATCATGATTAAATCATTGTAACTCATGCTATCACCTCCCATCATATAAATGACAGGAAGTCAATCAGTAATATAATTTGCTTGCCTCGTTTTTCATTATAACAATAATACAAGCCGTTGTATAGATTTTAAAACCTATGCAGCGGCTTTTTTCTTTACTTACTATTTTACAATTTTATTTTCGCTGTCCGGCGTTATTTTAAACCATGCGGCGTATATCGTCGGTAGGATTAAAAGCGTCAATACAGTCGCCACCAAAAGTCCGCAGGATATGGCAATCGCCATAGAACCCCAGAGCGGGCTCGATACGAGCGGCATCATGCCGAGTATCGCTGCAGCGGCTGTCAGCATTATCGGACGAAAACGCAATACGGCCGAATCTATAATGGCATCCCACGGTTTTTCGCCGTCTGCCATATGTTTTTTTATCTGGTCGATTAAGATAATGGAATTGCGGATTATCATGCCCGAAAGCGCCAAAATCCCCAGTATCGCCACAAAACCGATCGGCTTGTCGAATATCAGCATGCCGAAGCTTACACCGATTATGCCGAGCGGTGCTGTAAGTGCCGTTATCACCATGAGCTGTACACTCCTGAGCTGGAACATCAAAATGGTAATGATGACGAGAAGCATCACCGGCAGCGGTTCGGAAAGGTATTTCAGCGATTTTTCACTGTTTTCCACATTGCCGTCCACATGTATGCTGTAGCCCAGCGGCAGATTATTTTCTATCTCTTTCAGCTGAGCAGCAACTTTATTTGTGGCATCATTGGCCGTGCCTGCATAGATATTGCCCTGCACTTTAATCGTCGGCTTCAAATCGCGCCGCCAGATTACACCGTCCTCTGCCCGATAACTGATTTTCGCCACCTGCTCCAGCGGTACATAACCGTACTGTCCCAAATAAATCGGCAGATTGCGGATTTCATCAAGTTTATCCCTGTCGTCGTCTTTAAGACGCATTACAATATCAATCGTTCTGTCGCCTGTATAAAATTGCGCCGCCGTTGCTCCCGTTATTTCCGTATAAAGCGTCTGCGCCACAGCCTGACTGGATATGCCCATGGAGCGCAGTTTGTCCTGGTCAAATTCGAGATGAACCGTTTTTGCTTTTTCCTGCCAGTCAAAATTGACATTATAGATATTACTGTCGCTGCGCATTACATCAGCCACCTGACCGGCTATTTCCTTAACCTTGTCCGTATCATAGCCCGATACACGGAACATCACCGGATAATCGGCCGGCGGTCCCATTTCAATCAGTTTTATGTTCGACTGGACTTCCGGAAATTGTTCGTTCAGCGTTTGCGCCAGTTTTTCACGCAGATATTCCCGGGCATCTACATCTTTGGCCGTAATTATGAACTGTGCATAATTGTCTTTCGGCAGAACTGGTTCAAATTGCAGAACGAAACGTGATGAGCCCTGTCCCGTGTAATAGGCGAAATTATTTATTTTATCGCCCTCTTCATTTAACACCTGCGCCAGTTTCTGCGCCTGCGCTTCCGTCGCCTTAAGGGATGAACCTTCCGGCAAAGTCAGCTCCACGACAAGCTCCGGCCGAAGCGACGGCGGGAAAAACTCCTGTTTTACAAAGCTCATGCAGTAAAGCGAAACGATAAATACGCCCACCGTTCCTGCCAATACTTTCCAGCGATGTGTAAGACACAAATGCAGTATTTTCCTGAATACCTGATAAAATCTGCTTTGATACGGATTAATCTTACCATCATTATCACGCTTGATTTTAACCTTGATGATTTTATAACCATACAGCGGAGCTACCATGACTGAGACGAACCAGGACAGAATAAGCGCCATTCCTACAACAGGAAACAGTGCCCTGCAAAATTCGGACGCTGCGCCGTTGGAAAAAGCCACCGGTATGAAACCGGCGCACGTTATGAGCGTACCGCTGAGCATCGGCATGGCCGTCGCCCGATAAGCATAGCAAGCGGCCTCAAAACGGCTTAGGCCTTCCTCCAGTTTCACGCTCATCATCTCGACGGCTATAATCGCATCATCGACCAATAGACCAAGGGAAATAATCAGCGCTCCGAGCGAAACTTTGTGCAAATCAATGCCCGTTATCTCCATGCCTACAAATACACCGGCAATAACAAGCGGAATACAGCCCGCTACAACGAGCCCCGTTCTTACGCCCAGGCTGAGAAAACTTACAGCCAAGACAATGATTACTGCTTCACGAAGTGAACCGACAAATTCATCAATCGAATTTTTTACCACCTGCGGTTGGTCGGAAACCTGATGAATTTCCAGCCCTGCCGGCATGGATTTTTCCACTGTATCAATCGTATCTTTCAGATTTTCCCCGAGCTTTAAGATATTGCCGCCGTTTTCCATGGAAACGGCCAGACCGACAGCCGGCTGCCCGTTGTAAAACATCTTCGGCTCCGCCGGTTCTACCGAACGCCGCTCTACTGTAGCAATATCTCCCAGCCGCAGAATTCTGCCGCCGGCATTAATCGGCATATTCTTCAGCATTTCCACATCAGCAAACTGTCCGCTGAAACGCACATACACATTGTCCGTCTGCGTTTCCACCATACCGGCCGGCGTCATCTGCTGCCGCGACTGCACGGCATTTGCTATATCCTGCGGGCTTATGCCGAGCTCAAAAAGCTTTTCCTTTGCCGCCTCAATATAGATTTTCTCCGGCTGTTCGCCGATAATCTCCACTTTGCTGACATTATCTATGCCGAGCAGAATACGCCTGATTTTTTCCGCCCGCTGGCGCATTTCCTCATATGAATATCCGTCGCCCGTTATGGCGTAAATCGAACCGTACACGTCATCAAAGCGGTCATTGTAATACGGCCCGTATACGCCGTCCGGCAAATCCTCTTTTATATCGTTCACCATATTGCGCACTTCCAGCCAGGTAAAGCGGATTTTATCGGCATCCACATCATCTCTGAGCGTAACGTAGATGGCAGCTTCTCCTGCGCGCGAAAAACTTTTTACATAATCAATACCCGGTGTATCCTGCAATTTCTTTTCAATCTTGTCCGTTACCTGCTGTTCCATCTGCACGGCATCGGCTCCCGGCCAGCCTACGCTTACAATCATCTGGCGAATGGTATACGCCGGGTCTTCCATGCGTCCCAGCTTCATATACGAGAAAATTCCCGCGATAAAAATTACGGCGATAAAATACCAGACGAGATTTTTATTTTTCAATGATACTTCCGTCAAATTTCTCATAAAGCATCACCGTCCAAAAGTTTTACGTTCTGCCCAGCAAAAAGCTTATGCACACCTGCCGTGACAACGATATCGCCTTCATTGAGACCTGTAACCTGAACATCGTTTTTACCGAAAGATACTACATTTATATCCTTCAGTTCCGCCTTATTTTCACTGTTCACTATCCATACCTGCGTTTTATTTTCCGTCTGATACAGTGCCGTAAGCGGCAGCGTGATATAGTCCGCTCCGGTATATTTCGGGCTGAATGCCACATTGGCCGTCATGCCCAGCTGAATATCCGAAGGTGTCTGCTTAAGACTTATCCGCACTTTATACGTTCTGGCCACGTCATCAGCCATCGGGGCGATTTCTCTGACTGCTCCGATAACTTCTGTATTGTTCAATGCCCAGAAAGTGACCGTCGCTTCTTGCCCCATACGTATCGTCTGTATCTTATTTTCCGGTACGGAAATTTCTATTTCCCGCTCGCCGTCCTGAACAATCGTCGCTACCGTCTGTCCGGCGGAAACTACTTGACCGGCTTCACCGGTAACGGCTGATATTACGCCCGAACCGTCCGCTGTGAGTTGTGTATAATTTAAAGCATTCTGCCCCTGTTCGCGCTGGGCTATAGCCTGATTGTATGCAGCCAGAGCATTTTTATAGGAATTTTTATACTGGTCCAGCTCCTGTGCGCTTACGGCGGAAGAAGCATACAGCTGTTCATACCGGCTGAATGTCGTCTGCGCCAGTTCCAGTTGCGAGCGCGCCGACTGTACCTGCGCTTCATACACATTCAAATTCTGCCTGATATCCCTGTCATCAATAATCATCAGCACATCACCCGCCGATACGCTGTCCCCGACGTTCACATTGCGCGCCAGAATTTTACCGCTGACCTGAAATGCCAGATTGCTCTCATAGCGCCCTTTCACCGTACCGGCATAATTATCCTCACTGCTTTGCGCATTGTACGAAACGGTCTGCGTTTTTACGTACACAGAGTTATCCACAGCCTGTTCATCTTTTCCACAACCTGTGACTAAAAATATCGACAATAACAAAAATATCCACAATAACTTCAATTTCATCCCCAATCCCTCCTTAAAACAAAATATACATCATCTATATAATATCACAACTATATTCAAAACAAAAAAGAGATTGCAATTATACACGGTTTAATTCCGTATAACTGCAATCTCTTTTTAATAAACATGTTTAATTAAGCATAATACATGCTTGCATTAATTGCATTGATGATTTCTTCTTCCGTTTTAACTTTCTTGGATGCTTTGAGCTGTGCCGGCGTCATCGGCTGTACATATTTGGAGAAATGATTTCTGATAAAGCGCGTATCGATATCGCCCGTGCAGAAATATTCGTCCTTCAAAATACGCTGATGGAGCGGAATAGTCGTTTTTACACCGCGAACCTGGAATTCTTTAAGGGCACGGCGCATAATTTTAATAGCATCACCGCGTGTACGGCCGTGTACAATGATTTTGGCAATAAGGGAATCATAATACGGCGAAATGGAAAGTCCGGCGCAAACACCGCTGTCCACACGCACTCTCGGTCCGCCCGGTTCAAGGAAGAAATCCACTTTACCCGGCGACGGCATGAAGTTGTTGTCCGGGTCTTCCGCATTAATACGGCATTCAATTGCATGACCTGTGAATTTTACATCTTCCTGCTGCAGTTCCAGTGCTTCGCCGGCTGCAATGCGGATTTGCGTACGCACAAGGTCAATGCCTGTAACGGCTTCCGTGATACCGTGTTCTACCTGAACACGCGGATTGATTTCCATGAAATTGAACTGATTCGTCTGTAAATCGAGCAGAAATTCAACTGTACCGATATTATTATAGTGAACGCTTTTCGCTGCTTTTATGGCCAGCGCGCCGACTTCGGCACGGCGGTCCGGCGTAAGCGCGATGGACGGCGATTCTTCCAGCAGTTTCTGATTGCGGCGCTGAAGCGAGCATTCACGTTCGCCCAAATGAATAACGTGACCGTAATTATCCGCTACAATCTGGACTTCAATATGGCGGGAATGTTCAATATAATGTTCAAAATAATATTTTATCTTGTGGATATCTATAATATTTAAGATGTTTTTCAAATCTTCTTCGTTATTGGCGATAAGCATACCTTTACCGCCGCCGCCAGCAACCGGTTTCAAGATGACAGGATAGCCGACGTCTCTTGCTTTTGCTATCGCATCTTCATTACTTTCCAACGGCGTGCTGCCTTTAGACATCGGTATGCCGGACGGTACCATAGCTGCTCTGGCTACGTCTTTATCGCCCACTTTGCGGATAGTATCCGCCCACGGTCCAATCCAAGTCATGCCTGCTTTTGTTACCATTTCAGCAAAATCGGCATCTTCCGACAAAAATCCGTAACCTGGATGAACGGCATCCGCTTCCGTATTTTGTGCAGCTTCCATCAAAGCTTCCTTATTCAGGTAACTTTCACTAGCATCAGCCGGTCCGATATTGTAGCTGTAATCAGCCAATCTCACGTGCATTGCATCGACATCTTCATCCGAATACACTGCAACAGTTTCTATACCCATTTCCTGGCAAGCACGAATAATACGTACTGCAATTTCTCCACGGTTGGCAATTAAGACTCTTTTAAACATAAAAAAATTACCTCCTAAAACAAAACTTATCAGTACATTAATGTATTTTATGGTCTACAGTAGAAAAGAGCCTTACCCATATGATAAAACCGGCTCATTTATTAATTCTATAACATACAGTTATGAATTTAATACAATATTTACATAATTAAACTAAAAATATTATATCACACTGAACTAAAATATCAATGACTAATTCATTTGAACTTTGTATACAAAAATCCTTATTGACAGCATTTCAAACATACATCAAAATAGACATATCATCAATATTAAATATTATATGAAAGAAGATGTTAGTCATGATAGATATCTTGGATGCGCATATGCACACCATTGCCAGCGGTCACGCCTACAGCACATTAAGTGAAATGATTGCCGCCGGCAAAAACAAACATTTACAATTGATTGGCATAACTGAACACACAAATAAAATGCCGGGAACATGCCACGAAATATATTTTCATAATTTCAAAGTAATACCGCGCCGACAAGGCGATATTGAAATACGCATGGGGGCAGAAATAAATATCATGGATTATTACGGTAATATGGATTTATCCGAAAAGGGATTTTCTAAAATCGATTACGGAATAGCCAGCCTGCATGACATCTGTATCGACCCCGGCAGTCAAGAAGAAAATACAAATGCCATAATCGGTGCTATGAAACATCCGAAAGTAAAAATAATCGGTCATCCCGACAATGGCTACTATCCTGTAAATTACGAAAAAATCGTTTTAGCTGCTAAAGAATACCACGTTCTGCTTGAGCTGAACAACAGTTCTTTAAATCCTTTGGGCGAACGCCTTAATTCCCGCGATAATATGAAAACCATGCTTAAACTCTGCCAGAAGCATCAGACGGAACTGATTATCGACAGCGATGCTCATATTGCCGATGATGTAGGCAATCATAACTACGTGCATGAAATACTGGATGAATTGCATTTCCCGGAAAATTTAATCATAAACACCTCTGTGGATAAATTTAAACAATATATTCGTTAATTATGACTTATCCACAACTGTTATCACCATGCTGTGCATAAATTGATAAAAAAAGGACTGAAATATTTCAGCCCTTTTTTTGTTTGTTTTCCCAATACGCCGTATCATAACGCAATTTAAAAATCACGTCTTTTAGTATGGCTTCATTCAGTTTATCGGGCGGAATAGATTTATACATCATCACGACCGTCTGCGCTTCCATGCTGTAAGTGCAGTCGTCCTTATCATTTTCTGGATAATCTATTCCCGGCCGCAGCCTGCCCGCCAATATCTGCACCAATTTCGTTCGCTGCTTATTGAGCATATCAATGGTACAATCCACATACTTAGTCATCTCCTGATACCTCATCCAGGGAACTTCCAGCAAAATTTCAGCAATCTGATTTTGCTTTTCCTCTTTTAGTTCTCTTTGACAGTTATAACAGTACTTATTTTCCGGCGAGGTCAATCTGCCGCATTTTTGACAGTGTTTCCAGCCGTATTTCTCTTTTAACTTTTTCAGCTGAATATTTTTCATGTACACTCTTTGCAGTATTGACTTTAAATCCTCATCTTCAATACTTGCTGTTTCCCGGTTTATTTTATCCACATCATCATCCGTAATCTCCACTCGTCTTATATAACTGCCCAAATTTATTTTTTTCTCCAAAACAAGCGAATAATTATTTTTACGATTTTTATTAAACCGCGTGAATTGTACATCTTCTATTAATTTATATCCCAGAAATTTATTTATTTTTTTTATTATATCCAGTTTCAAATATTGAAAACTGTTAGCCCAAGCGGATGAATAAGTATACACATACAAAACAGAGAAATTTACATCCTGCGGAATAATATATTTAGCTATATCCCTGCCTACAATATCACCCCAAGAATAAAATAATTTATATTTCAAATATATTTTTAATAACCCTAAATCATTTTTATCCTTTTTATTTCCCAGCGATTTCATGGTTTTGGGAATTATCGTTTTTCCTGTTTCAAACAAATTATTCGTATATGTCCGCATTATTCATCCCCTCTCTTTTTATTTTAAACAACTTTACCGTTATCAATTATAAAAAAATTATTCTTTCCGTTATCATCAAATAAAGATTTATCCGTAGCAGTTATAAGTGTTTGAATATTTTTTTTCTGCAAAAACTCCAAAAGACTGTTTCTACGATTATTATCCAATTCACTCATAACATCATCCAATAATAATACAGGATATTCACCCGTTTCATTTTTTAATAATTCCAGCTCAGCCAATTTTAATGAAAGTACTGCACTGCGCTGCTGTCCTTGTGAACCGAAAGATTTTAAATCAATGTCATTAATAAAAAAATAAATATCATCTCGATGCGGTCCTATGCTTGTTGAACCCTTAAAAATATCATTTTTTCTATATTTTTTTAAATTATTGATATACCAATCGTATAACTGATTGTATTTTATATCAGCAGATAAATTTATATTATTTTTACACATATTGTATTTTATTTCCAGCCGTTCTTTATCGCCTGATATATAAGCATGTGTATACTGCGCCAGTTTATTTAATTTATCCACATTTTTCAATCGTTTATCCACAATGAATGCAGCACTTTTTGCCAATTGTTCATCCCACATATCCAGCATATTGATAAGTTTGTTATTTTCTTTTATTTTTTTTAATAAATTATTTCTTTGCAACAATATTTTATTGTATTGTACGAGCTGATTATAATAAAGCAGACTTATTTGTGATAATTCTATATCCAAAAATCTTCTGCGCTGTAGCGGAGAACCTTTTATCAACATTAAATCTTCCGGAGAAAATAATATCATTGTTAATAATCCTGGCAATTCTTTTTGTTTTATATTTTCTCCGTTAAAAATTAACTGTTTGCGCTGATTTTTTTTTAATATAATTTTTAGTTCAGATACAATGCGCATCTTGGCAAATTTAATATTAATATTCGCTTCATTTTGCTGCCAATAAATTAAATCACTGTCATTTCTTGTACGATGCGAAATGCCTATTGCTGCAAAATGAACAGCTTCTATAATATTTGTTTTTCCTTGTGCATTGTATCCGACAAAAATGTTTATATTAGGAGATAAATCTATATCTAACTGCACGTAGTTTCTATAATTATGCAAAATTATATTTTTTATATTCATAATGACTACATTGCTTTTGTTCTTACAGGCGTTACAACATAAGTGAAATTATTATTATTTTCTTCTTTTATAGAAGCAGTAGTCAACGGCTGATTAAAAGAGAAAATAAAATTTTCACTTTCAATGGCTTTTAATACATCCATGATATATTTAGCATTAAATGAAATATTTATGCCTGGTCCTTCTATCTGTACATTTATCGTTTCTTCAGCTTTACCAATATTAGGATTATCAGAGGATATACGTACTCTATTATCCACAAATTCAAAGTGAATTATATTATAATCGCCGGAACGGGAAATTAAAGATACACGGTCCAGTGCCGATTGGAACTCTTGTTTATTAATTGTTACGTGTGTTTTAAATTCTTTTGGAATAACTCTGTTGTAATCCGGAAATTGTCCTTCAATCAAGCGGGAAATGACATATATATTCTCATAAGAAAAGCTTATTTTATTATGTGTGCAGGATATTTGGATATCTTCCGGTATATCGGAATTAAATATGTGCATAAATTCGTTTAAAATTTTTGCAGGTATAATGATTTTTAAATTATCCTCTGTTATATTACCGATATTTTCACGAATTAGGGCTAGTCTGTGCATATTGGTTGCAGCCATTATTATATTGCTGTTATTTATATCAATTAGACATCCGGTAAATACTGGTCTGGATTCATCTGTAGAGCAAGCGAAAGATGTTTTTCTTATAAAATTCAGCAGTATTGTATTTTTTAATGTGAAGTTTATTTGACCATATAGTTTTTCAATAACGGGAAAGTCTGTTGCCTGCATATTTAATAAATTAAATTGTGCTGTATTGGAAGAGATATTAACAGAGTTATCTGTATTGTTATTTTTTATTTCTACATATTCTCCTGGTAAAGTTCTGATAACTTCATAGAGATATTTACCTGGTAAAACGATAGTTCCTTCATTGTCTATATTGGCATTTATTTTACAGCTGATGCTTATTTCATAATCTGTGGCTTTTAGTTCCAGTTGATTGTCAACAGCTTTGATATATATACCGGATAATATGGGCATTTGCGGTCTGCTTGGTATAGCTTTTAATACTGTTTGTATAGCTTGAGTCAGTTCTTTTTTTTCACAAGTGATTTTCATAAGTTATCCACTCCTATATTATTATAATACTATTATTATATATATTAATATTTTTAGTAGTAGTAGTAGTAGGTGGCTGTGGATAAGTGGATAAGTGGATAAAAACCTTGTCGTTATTGGCTTTTTGCCTGTGGATAAAATGTGGATAATTTGTGACAAGTTATCCACATATACACAGGCAATTGTTATTTATTCACTTATCCACATTTTATCCACAGACTTATCCATAGGTTTATCCACAGGCTTGTTGATAATTTAGGTTTGATTTATCTGATGACGCAGTTTATCCACTGTTTCGGCAAAATCCGTATTTTCCATACACTGTTTTTTTATTTTATCGCAAGCATGCATTACAGTTGTATGGTCTCTGCCGCCGAATGTTTTGCCTATTTTGGGCAGAGATGATGTTGTTAACTCGCGGCATAGGTACATGGCTATTTGACGAGGAAAGGCAATACTGCGGTTGCGTTTTTTTCCGTTCAGGTCGGCAATTGTTATTTTAAAGTATTTTGCCACCGTTTCCTGAATGATATTTATGCTGGCGGTTTTTGTACTTGGAGTAACAGGTGTTGCCTTTATGATGCTTTGCAATACATTCATGGCGAATTGGCTGGTAATAGGATAGTGGCAAAATGATGCCCGAGCCACGACTTGTGTTAAAGCTCCTTCCAATTCACGCACATTATTGTCTATGTGGCTTGCTATATACGTCATGACGTCATCCGGTACGTTGTAATTTTCCAATGTGGATTTTTTCTTTAAAATGGCGATACGCGTTTCAAGGTCTGGAGCCTGAACATCGGCGATAAGACCGCCTTCAAAACGCGAACACAGTCTGTCTTGCAGTTTTTCAATTTCTTTCGGCGGTCTGTCGCTGGAAAGAATTATCTGCTTATCGGCATCTTTTAAGGCATTGAACGTATGGAAGAATTCTTCCTGTACACGCTCTTTGTTAGCGAGAAACTGAATGTCATCGACGAGCAAAACGTCAACGTTCCGGTACTTTTGGCGGAATGCTTCAGGGCTGCCGTCTTTTATTGAATTGATTAGTTCATTGATGAATTTTTCGCTGGAAATATATAAAACCCTTTTTTGCGGCTGATTTTGCAGAATTTTATGGCCGATAGCGTGCATCAGATGCGTTTTGCCGAGACCGACGCCGCCGTACATGAAAAAAGGATTATAGTTTTTGGCAGGATTTTCAGCAACGGCGAGCGCAGCAGCATGAGCAAAACTGTTGGAATTACCGATGACGAAAGTATCGAATGTGTATTTGGGATTAAGTGAGGACTTGTCTCCCGGATTTACGGGAACGGGCGTATCGGAGGTTTCGCTTTCCATGGCTTCGGTCAAAGTCGGCTGTTCAACTAAATCGAGGGCTTTTTTCTTTGTCCGGCTGCGGCGGTTTCTTTGCTTGAACTGTTTTAGCTGCTGGTTCATCAGCTCTTTTTGGTTGTCTTCGTCGCGTTGCTTCTCTTGAACTATGCTGATAACAATATCCACTTGTTTTTTGGTTATTTCGAAACAAGAGTCTTTTAAAAACGGGATATACCTAGTGGTGAGATTTTTAGCATAGAGATTTGGCGCGGAGAACTCAAATATGGTATCTGTCAATTTTAGCGGTTTTAATGGTTTTATAATATTTTGACAAACATGTTCAGATAGAGATTGTTGGATATTTTGTAAAATTTTCTCCCATATCAGTTGGAGTTCGGAGTTGGTCATTAAAGGAGTCCTTTCTTAAAATTTTGACTGTGAATTTATCGTAAAATTTTGGGAAAAAATTCACAGTTTTTCTGCAAGTAGCAATATATCCACAGGCAAGAACCTGTGGATAAGTGTATAATTATCTTATCAAAATGGCTATAATATATCAACAAGTATTTTGAAATCGGTTGACACGCAAAGTGCAGTAGTCTATAATTCTAGTAGCTATATTTGAAATAATACAACCGTAAGTCCGTTGACTAGCATCAACGGAACCGATTGTCATGCCGTAAATCTGCTGATTTGGCTTGGGATATCGGGCAGCGGTTTATCTATTGTGAAGCTTTTAAGGAGGTGTAGAGATTGAAACAGACATTTCAGCCAAACGTTCATTGGAAAAAGAAAACTCATGGTTTCCGTCAGCGTATGAAAACTAAAGGTGGTCGCCTTGTTTTAAAAAGAAGACGCGCTAGAGGAAGACATAAGTTATCCGCATAATAACAGGTCACTACGGTGGCCTCTTTTTCCTTTTATAAGTTTTGAAGCTGTCAGAGCAATTTGTAAAGGATGAATGACAGAATATAGTACTATAAATTCACAAAAGTTTTGCATTGTATTCGTTTTTGTGGGGATAATATGAGATATACTTTGCCAAAGAAAATTGTAGTAAAGCAAAATAATGATTTTCAGAAAATTTATCGTTATGGCCGTTCTTTAGCGAATAGGAACTTGGTCGTTTATTTTTGCAAGGCGTTTCATCCGACGCAGCGCGTGGCGTTTGCGGCCGGCAAGAAACTGGGAAACGCCGTTATGCGCAATCGCGTGAAAAGATTACTTAGAGAAGCGTACAGACTGCATCGCCATGAAATCGGCGAAGATTACTGTCTGTTACTTGTTGGCAGAGCAGCAGCCGTGAAGGCAAGTTCTTCGGCTATGGAAAAATCATTTTATTCATTGTGTCAACGTGCTGATATTTTAAGAAAAGAAGATGAGAAAAAGTGAAGCGGATTTTCATTGTGTTGATTTTATTTTACCGTAATTTTATATCACCTTTGAAACCGCCTTGCTGCCGCTATATTCCGACCTGTTCGGAATATGCGTTGATTGCTGTGGAAAAATATGGAGCGTACAAAGGCGGTTGGATGGCGTTTAAAAGAGTTATGCGCTGTCATCCCTTTCATAAAGGCGGGTACGACCCTGTAAAATAGATATGGTTTTATTTTTAAATTGTAAAAATTAGGATGTGATGAATTGGATTTTCTTTCTTCTATTTTTAATCCTTTAGTAGAAGCATTGGAATTTGTTTTAGGTTTTCTTCATGATATTTTCAGTCTTGCCGGGATAGAATCTTATGGTGTGGCAATAATTGTTTTGACTATTATCATCAAGATGATTTTTTATCCGCTTACTGTAAAACAGGTTAAGTCGATGAAGGCGATGCAGGAACTGCAGCCTAAAATGAAAAAACTGCAGGATAAGTACAAAAACGACCCGAAGCGCCTGCAGCAGGAAATGGGCGCACTGTACAGAAATGCCGGTGTAAATCCGCTGGCGGGATGCCTGCCTTTACTAGTGCAGATGCCGTTTTTAATGGGGATGTTTTATGCACTGCAAAGTCTTGATTACGGTGGAGACCCTACGTTTTTATGGATTGAAAACTTGTCTAATCCGGATCCGTTTTATATATTGCCTGTCTTATCAGCTGTAAGTACGTACGTACTGCAAAAACAGACGGCTTCATCTTCAGGTTCGGCTCAAATGCAGATGCAGATGAAGATTATGGCTGTTGTAATGCCTTTATTTATCGGTTGGATTAGCTGTAACTTTGCTGCCGGATTGGTAATATACTGGATTGTAAATAACGTTATACAGATATTACAGCAGTGGTGGATGTATCGGCATGAGGATACAGCTGCGAAAAAGGAGTAGTAGTTAATGGCAAGAGTCATTGAAGTAACCGGTAAAGATATTGAAGAAGCTAAGAAAAATGCACTTGAAAAGTTGGATTTGCCAGAAGACCGTGTGATTTTTGAAGTATTGGAAGAGCCTTCCAAGGGTTTCTTCGGTATTATCGGTACGCGAGAAGCTAAGATAAGAGCAACGGAAAGAGAACTTACGCCGCTGGAAAAAGGTCAGGATTTTTTGAAAAGCGTGTTTAAGGCGATGCACAAGGATATACAGATTGAATGTATCGAAGAAGATATAAATTATAAATTCAATCTTATCGGCGATGATTTGGGTGTGCTTATCGGTAAACACGGTCAGACTCTCGATTCGTTGCAGTATCTGACGAACATGGCGGCAAATAAGAATATCGCCGGTGCCAGAGTTCGTATCGTTTTGGATGTTGAAAATTATCGTAAACGCCGGGAAGAAACGCTGTGTCAGCTGGCACAGAAACTTGCCAGCAGAGCGCGCAAATACAGAACAAAAGTCGTGCTTGAACCGATGAACCGGCATGAACGTAAAATAATTCATATGGCGCTTCAGGATTATGCTGATATTATTACGTACAGCGACGGTGTGGAACCGCATCGCAAAATCGTAGTCGATATTAAGCACAATAAAAATGAAGATTTGTTAATTAAATAGATGATTTGTTAAGCTGTGAAAGGGCTGTTTCCAATCTGTTATTATTTGGGGCAGTCCTTTTGTGTCTGATTGGAGGGTTTTGGGTGAGAGATTTTGCAGATAATGATACGATTGCGGCTATAGCAACGCCGCCGGGAGACGGCGGTATAGGTATTGTACGCATAAGCGGCGAAAATGCGGGTTTTGTAGCCGATAAATTTTTTAAAGCGGCTAAGAAGGATTTTTCTGTATTGGATTTCAGAACGCATCAGGCCGTTTACGGAAAGATAATCGACGATAAGGGCAATATCATTGATGAAGCGCTGTGTATAGCAATGTGGGCGCCTAATTCGTATACGAAGGAAAATGTGGTGGAAATACAAAGTCACGGCGGAAGTCTTGTCGTACACCGCATTCTGGAGTTGGCAATAAATCACGGAGCCAGACTGGCGCAGCCGGGCGAATTTACGAAAAGAGCGTTTTTAAACGGACGGCTGGACCTGTCGCAGGCACAGTCGGTCATGGATATTATTCAGGCGCGGACGGATGCTTCGCTGCGCATGGCGGCTGGTCATTTGCAGGGAGCTTTTTCGGCAGAAATACAGTCCATGCGTCATTCCATTCTGGAGATTATTGCGCATTTGGAAGCTTCGATTGATTTTCCGGAAGATGATATTGAAGATGTGGCCAAACAGGAAGCAGAAGAGAAAATAGATGCAATAAAGAACCGTATCAGCGAAATACTGAAAACCTTTCATACGGGAAGAATTTTGCGCGACGGTTTGATGACGGCGATTATCGGTAAACCGAATGTGGGAAAATCAAGTCTGTTAAATGCCTTGCTGCGGGAAGAGAGGGCTATCGTGACGGATATTCCGGGAACGACGCGCGACAGTCTGGAAGAATATGCCAATATCGGCGGCGTGCCGCTTCGGATAATTGATACGGCGGGAATTCGCGAAACGCATGATAAGGTTGAGCAAATCGGCGTGGAAAAATCCGTTGCGTATTTGCAGAAAGCCGATTTGATTTTGGCGCTGTTTGATGCCTCCCGGCCGCTTTCGCAGGAAGACTTGGATATAATAGCTATGCTTAAAAATAAAAAAGGCATAGTTTTGCTGACCAAAAAAGATTTGCCGGCCCAAATAGATACAGAGGATTTGCAAAATCTGCTGCAGGGAGATTTTAAATATATCCGTATTTCCTCAATCAATAAAGACGGCTTGAAGGAACTGGAAGAAGAAATAGTGAGCCGCGTTTATAGCGGCAATGCCGGACAGGCGGAAGGGTGCTTTGTCAATAATCTGCGTCAGGCGGAAGCCTTGCAGGCGGCGCAAAAGCATCTGGAAGAGTGTTTGAATACGATAAGAATGGGCATGGCGGAGGATTTTATCGTTATAGACGTTCGTTCCGCCTGGGAAAAACTCGGTGAGATAACGGGCGATACGGTTGACGAGGATATCATCGACCAGATTTTCAGTCAGTTTTGTATCGGAAAATAAAAAGTAAACAGATGGGAGGAAAATTTTTTGTTCATTGCAGGAAATTATGATGTGATTGTCATAGGTGCCGGTCATGCCGGTGTGGAAGCGGCGCTTGCCAGTGCGCGTATGGGATGTCAGACGCTGCTCACGACGCTTAATATGGATAATATTGCCATGATGCCGTGTAATCCGTCCGTCGGCGGACCGGCCAAAGGCCATCTTGTGCGCGAAATCGACGCTTTGGGCGGTGAAATGGGCATAAATGCCGATAAGACATGTATTCAGTACCGTATGCTCAATACGGGAAAAGGACCTGCCGTACAGGCTCTGCGTGCTCAGGCGGATAAGAAGCTGTATCAGCATATGATGAAAAAAACATGCGAGCTTCAGGAAAATCTTGATGTCAAACAGCTTTTGATAGATGAAATTCTCTTTGGAAATAGTGCCGTAACGGGCGTTGTGGTGGAAACGGGCGAGGTATATACGTGCAAAGCAGTGGTACTGGCTTCGGGAACGTATCTGAAAGGCCGGATTATCATCGGTGAAAATACGTATGACGGCGGACCGAACGGTCAGAGAGCGGCGGTTAAACTGTCTGATTGTCTGAAAAAGGCCGGCATTGAAATCATGCGCTTTAAAACGGGAACACCGGCGCGTGTTGACCGCCGCAGTCTTGATTTTACTAAGATGATTATTCAGCCCGGCGATGATACGGTGCATAATTTTTCGTTCATGAGCGATGTGAAAACGCGTGAACAGGTACCGTGCTGGCTTACGTACACGAATGAAAAGACGCATAAAATTATCCGCGATAATATCGAACGTGCGCCGATGGCAAATGGTATTATCAAGGGTATCGGACCGAGATACTGCCCGTCTATCGAAACGAAAATCGTGCGCTTCCCGGATAAAGAGCGTCATCAGCTGTTTATCGAACCGGAAGGACTGGATACGGAGGAAATGTATGTTCAGGGCATGTCGACGAGCATGCCGATTGATGTGCAGATGGAATTTCTGCGCACGATACCGGGGCTGGAACACGTGAAAATAATGCGTCCGGGCTATGCTATCGAATACGACTGCATTAATCCGCTGCAATTAAAGCCGTCGCTGGAATTTAAGAATATAAACGGATTTTTCTCCGCCGGACAGACGAACGGAACTTCAGGCTATGAGGAAGCGGCAGCTCAGGGACTCATTGCCGGTATTAATGCGGCGCTTAAAATCAAGGGAAAAGAGCCGCTGATTTTAAAACGTTCCGAAGCGTATATCGGCGTGCTCATAGATGACTTGGTAACGAAAGGCACGAACGAACCGTACCGTATAATGACTTCACGTGCCGAATACCGCCTGCTTCTGCGTCAGGACAATGCCGATTTGCGTCTGACGGAAAAAGGCCGCGCCGTAGGTCTTGTTTCCGATGAACGGTATGCGCGCTTTACGAAACGGCGCGACAGCATCAGACAGACGATAGAGCTTTTGAAGGAAATCAGAATACATCCGAATAAGGAAACGCTTGTCAAAATGCAGGAACTGGAGCTGGGAGCCATTCACAATACGGCGACAGCGGCCGATTTACTGAAACGCGACGGCGTAACGTACGATAGACTGGCGCAGCTTGTCGAGCTACCGCAACTGGCTGAAGATGTGAAAAAACAGGTGGAAATCTCCATCGTGTATGAAGGTTATATCAAAAAGCAGCTGGAACAGGTGGAACGCATGGAAAAACTGGAGGTCAAACTCTTGCCGGCGGATATCGATTATGATAAAGTATCGAGCCTGCGCGACGAAGCGCGGGAAAAACTGAGCAAAATACGGCCGATATCCATCGGTCAGGCCAGCCGCATTTCCGGCGTATCGCCGGCTGATATTTCCGTTCTGCTCGTTTATCTGGAACAGCAGCGTCGACAGGGGGATTTGGCATGAGCTTTACAAAAGAGCTGAAGGCTGTTATGGAAGAATACGGTTTAAACGCTACAGAGAGCCAGCTGGAGGCTTTTAACAGATATTATGAACTTCTTATCGAATGGAATGAAAAAATCAATCTGACGGCGATTACAGCGCCGAAAGAGGTGGCTATAAAACACATAGTCGATTCGCTCAGCTGTTACAGAGCAGAACTGTTTAAAGACGGAGCAAGTCTGATTGACGTGGGAACGGGTGCCGGTTTTCCAGGACTGCCGCTGAAAATTTTCTGCCCGTCGCTGAAGTTGACACTGCTTGATTCGCTCAATAAGCGGATTAAGTTTCTGCAGCTTGTAGTAGATGAGCTGGGACTTAAGGATGTGGAAGCCGTTCATGCCAGAAGCGAAGAAGCGGCGCGCAATAAGAAATATCGGGAACAATTCGATTTGGCGACGGCAAGAGCCGTAGCCCGCCTGCCGATTATCTGCGAATACTGCCTGCCGTTTGTAAAGCCGGGCGGAACGTTCATTGCGCTTAAAGGGCGCCAGTACGAGGAGGAGGCGCTTGAAGCGCAAAAAGCCGTGAAAGTGCTGGGCGGTGAAATTACGGCGACATTGCCGGTGAAATTGCCGGAAATTGAGGATAAACGCGCCGTTATTTATATCAAAAAAATAAAACCGACTCCGAAAACGTATCCGCGCAAAGCCGGAACGCCGGAGCGCAATCCGATAAAATAGAAAATAAAGCTATGATAAGATGAGTAATTTTATCATAGCTTTTTGTTATATTATGAGAAGATATATAGCAAAATAATGCACAATATAATCAAAACATATTGAAAGTATAATCAGAATGTTTTAAAATGCAAATAAGAAATTTATTGGCAAGGATGTGAAAACATGACGGGTACAACATATGAGAAAAAGGAAACCTTTTTTACGAAGGATAAAGCTTTTTACCGGACTTTCTGGGGAATGACACTGGTGGTGGCGCTGCAAAATCTTGTCGCTTTCAGCGTCAATATGACGGATAATATCATGCTCGGCAATTACAGCCAGGAAGCTCTTTCCGGCGCGGCAATCGTCAATCAGATTTTCTTCGTCGTGCAGCAGATAACGTTCGGCATCGGCAACGCCATGGTAATGCTCGGCTCGCAGTACTGGGGCAGGAAAAAGACGGGTCCGATTTGCGAAATAACGGGAATTGCTTTGAAGATAGGTTTTATTTTCAGCGCTATTATCGTTCTGGCATGCAGTTTCTTTCCGGTGGAGTTTTTGCAGCTGTTTACAAATTCAACGCCGATTATACAAGAAGGCTGCGATTATCTTTATCTGATGCAGTGGACATTCGTCTTGTTTATATTCAGCAGTATTTTAATGTCGACACTGCGCAGTGTGGAAACAGTCAAGATTTCTTTTTATATTTCCGTCATGTCGCTTATTGTCAATGCGGGGATAAATTATACGCTCATATTCGGTAATTTCGGTTTTCCGCAGATGGGTATAACGGGTGCGGCTGTCGGCACACTGGCGGCGAGAATTCTCGAACTTGCTGTTATTGTGTTTTATCTGTTTAAACTGGATATGAAGATACGGATTTTTACATATGGCAATATTTTTAAAAGCTCTGCCGTGCTGAAAAAGGACTTTTACAAGGTGCTTATTCCGATTATTATCAATCAGACGCTGTGGGCGGTGTCCATTCCGATACAGACGGCCATACTCGGTCATCTGTCCGATGATGCCATTGCGGCCAATTCCATTTCGTCAACGTTTTTCCAGTATCTGAAAGTGATTGTAATAGCACTGTCATCTGCTTCCAGCGTGCTTATCGGCATTGCCATAGGACGCGGCGACATGGCGCGGGTTCGCTCTGATGCGCGGACGATGTCCGTCATTTATGTAGTGGTAGGCGTTATTTTAGCTATTGTGCTGTATTTACTGCGATATCCGCTTTTGTCGCTGTATCAGCTGACGGATACGGCAATGGTGCTGTCGCTTAATCTAATCATCGTCATGAGCTTCGTAATGGTCGGTATGGCGTATCAGATGCCTGTTCTGGTAGGTATAATTCAGGGCGGCGGCGATACGAATTTCGTTGTTAAATTGAATATAATCAGTATGTGGTTGATTGTAATGCCGCTGTCGTTTCTGGCGGCTTTCGTATGGCATTGGCCGGTGGAACTTGTCGTGCTCGTTATTCAGTCGGACCAGATTTTTAAATGTCTGCCTGCTTTTATCCGTTTCAGGAGCTATAAATGGATACGCAATTTGGCAAGATAATGATATAATAATCTTAGTTTTTGAGAAAATATATCATTTGGAGGTGTATTTTGCTGCGTTATTTATGGTTGACTCTGGGCTGTATGAGTTTTTTGCTGGGAACGGCCGGTATCTTTCTGCCGCTTTTGCCGACCGTTCCGTTTTATATGCTGGCGCTGTTTTGTTTTGCCAAAGGCTCGGAAAAAATGCACCGCTGGTTTGTGCAATCCGATTTATATAAAAAGCATGCGGCCGATTTCATGCAGAAAAAAGAGATGACATTAAAGGCAAAAATAAATGTCATGGTTACGGTAACACTGCTGATGGGATTGGCACTTTGGCTTTTACCGGAGGAAATGTACATCGGTTATCTGATAATAGGTACGGCGTGGACTGTTCATGTATTGTATTTTATTTTCGGTATAAGAACAAAGATAAAAATGAAATAGTTTATTTTTCTTTGCGTGATAAGGAAAAAGCATATGGTGCAATATAATTGCACCAAACTACTACTTTGCTTTGGCAAGCAGAAAAACGGTACTCAGGATAAAGGCGGCGCCGATTAGTTCAATCAGAGAGAATGATACGTGCAGAAATACGGCTGACAGGATAATAGAGCAGAGCGGTTCACCGACTGTCAAGATGCTTGCCTGTGTCGGCGGCAGGTAGTCGAGACTTTTCAGGTAAAAGCAAAATGCAATGACGGTGCCGAACAGTATCATGCCGAGTATGGCGCCGAGCGTATAGAGCGTTATTTCGCCGGGAACAGCAAACGGATTGTTGAAGCAGGAAATGAACAGTCCGCCGAACAGCATACTCCAGCCCATGACGTTTGTCGGCGAATATTTTGCGAGGATTTTACGCGGCTGGAGTGTGTAGAATACGCAGCACAGAGCGGAACCGATACCGGCAATCAGCGCCAGCGGCGAAAGGACGATGGATGTAAAATCGCCTTTCGTGACGATGAGAACGGTGCCTATGATGGCAAGCAAAATAGAGATGAGTTCAAGTCCCGACGGGCGTTTATGCTTGACGATGAGCGTATAAAGCATGATGAAGACCGGCAGCAGGAATACTAAAATCGTGGCAGTCGGCGCGTTGCTGTAGTTTATGGATACGTAAAAGCCGTACTGCGAGCCTAAAAGACCGAATATACCGAGCATGATAAGCCCCAGTGTATTTTCTTTCAGGACTTTGAAGATGTTTTTTTCGTAAAAGAAACGGGTTATAATGAGCAGGATTAGGCCGCTGGCCAGAAGGCGCGTATTGACGAGCCATTCCGGCGTAAAATGCTTTTGGCTGATTAAATACTGGACGAGGATACCGACAAGTCCCCACATGGCGGTGGAGGACAGAACCATCAATACGCCTTTTAAGTGATTGTTCATTTTTTGTTTAGATACTCCTTTGTTTTTCTGATAGTTAATTTTTGTTATAATAGAATTAATAACCTGTTGTTAATAAAACATCGAGCCTATAATCAGCAGTATAATACTTTATATTCGTTCGATGTTAGCACTTAACCTCACTAAATACAAAGTATTATACTGCTTTGGCGTATTAACTGGTACAACATGTGATTAATACATAAAAAAGAGGTGTTAACGAATATGGAAATTTTTCATAATGATTGGGCGCAATATCTCAATGCGGAACTGAAAGAGCCGTACTACCAGCAGCTTAGGCAGTTTTTAATCAGTGAATACAAGACGCGGCAGATTTTTCCGGATATGTACGATATTTTCAATGCGCTGCATTATACGAGCTATCATGATACGAAAGTCGTCATTTTGGGACAGGACCCGTATCATGGCGACGGGCAGGCGCACGGACTCAGCTTTTCAGTGAAACCGGGCGTAAAACCGCCGCCGTCGCTTGTCAATATATTCAAGGAACTGCATGATGATTTGGGCTGCTTTGTGCCGAACAACGGCTGTTTAAAGCCGTGGACGGAGCAGGGCGTACTGCTTTTAAATACAGTGCTTACGGTGCGGGCGCATCAGGCCAATTCGCACCGCAATATGGGCTGGGAACAGTTTACCGATAAAATCATTGAACTTTTAAATGAACGGGAAAAACCGATTGCCTTTATTCTTTGGGGAGCACCGGCGCGGCGTAAGAAAAAGATGATTACCAATCCGCGCCATTTCATTGTGGAGTCGGCTCATCCGAGTCCGCTTTCGGCATTCAACGGCTTTTTCGGTAGCAGACCGTTTTCCAAAGTGAACAGTTTTCTGGAAAGTGTCGGCGAAAAACCGATTGACTGGCAGATACCGAATATTTAGAGCAGTTTCTGCATATCGGCAGGCAGCGGACTTTCGACAGTTATTTCTTCATGTGTGAACGGGTGTGTGAATTGCAGTCTGTAGGCATGCAGTGCATGACGCGTTATTAAATCGCGTCGGCCGCCGTACAGGTCGTCGCCGAGCAGCGGATGGCCGAGATGCGCCATATGCACGCGGATTTGGTGGGTACGTCCCGTTGCAAGATTTAGTTCGACTAAAGAGTAATCCGGATACGTTTTCAATGTGCGGTAATACGTAATGGCTCTTTTGCCGTCAAGGGAAACTTGGTGCAGGATAATGCTGTCTGCGGCGCGTCCGATAGGAGCATCTACGGTGCCGTCCGGCGGTGAGATACTGCCGTGCACTATAGCCAGATAATACCGTTTCAGTTGCTGATGATTGCCGCCGAAAAGGTGCTGAAGCTGCGGCAGCTTGGCAAATACGACAAGCCCTGAAGTATTGCGGTCGAGGCGGTAGAGCGGATGACAGCCGATTTGCTGCCCCGTTTTCTGGAAATGGTGCATGACGGCGTTGGCCAGCGTGTTTTCCGCCTCAAAAGTAAGCGGGTGGGTGAGCATGCCTGCCGGTTTAGCGGCAATCAGCATATATTCGTCTTCATAGCAGATTGTGAGCGGCAGGTCAGCCGGTATAACTTTGGACTGTTCGGTGATACGGTATTCGATAATATCGCCCGGCTTTACGACGGCGCGCGTCGGAGCTGTTTTTTGTCCGTTCAGGAAAAATTCGTTCTGCCGCTTGATTTTCTTCCAGAGGGAAGAGGAGATATTTTCGTGGCGTTTTAAATAGTCCTTGGCAGTCTGTTCTTTTACATTGGCTTTAACGATATATTTTGGCATAATTCTCCTTGTCAGTCGTTTACATCTTTTATTTTCTGGTAGGCGGTGTATATTGCTGTAATCATGCCCAGAACGATGCCGATTAAAGTACATACAGGCGCGGCGGCGAAATATTCATCGGCTTTGCGTCCCAGGAATATGCACAGACCGATGGTTATGACGAAATGAAAACCGATACCGCTGACAAAAGCGAATGTTTCCCAGGTTGATTTTGGTTTTTTGGCAGTCAAAGAAATCACCTCAATATAAAGATAAAATGGAAAGGGTAGTGATAATATGTTGAAGAGAGTAGTTTATTTAATGGCTGTATTGTGGATAATGGCTGTCGGTACGGTATTTGCCGAAGAGAGTAAGGAAGAAAGCCAGGCAGGCTGGCAGCTAATCGACATCGGCCCGGCCGAAGACATCGAGTATTCTTTCAATACGAATACGATTAAGTACGACAGAAATAAAGACGGCACTGTTAATAAGAATATCATCATTTACGAAGAAAAGAAAACAAATATGGTGACGCTGTCAAGCGAATATAAATTTTATACGATTACGGAATGCAAGATAAACGTGGATTTGCAGTCCATATTGTTCGGCGATGAAAAATTCTATACGCGGGAAGGCAAATACCGCTGGACGAATAAGCCGACATATATGGCATGGATTACCGTCAAACCGGAAACAATCGGCGGCGACCGCTTTGTTGCCGTTGTAAGCTATGCTATGGAGCATGATGCAGAACTGGGCGCGCGTTCCTGAACAATAATATTTTAGAAGAACCGCAACTTTAAGTTGTGGTTCTTTTGCTGTTAGTATGAATTTGTATTAAAAAGGAGTATGAGACTGCTATGAGGAGAAATTATATATATGCTATTATTACCGTTTTTATTTGGTCGACAATGGCGGCAGTAACTAAAATGTTGCTATCAGATATTCCCTGTTTAGAGACATTGGCTGTCAGCAGTATCTTTGCATTTTTATTTTTACTGATTGTTAATATAAAAAATGGTACAGTGAAAGAAGTACGTAATTATTCTTTTAGAGATTATGAAATTATGGCAGGATTGGGCTTTTTAGGATTATTTACATATTCTGCATTGTATTATTACGGGCTTACTCAGCTTAGTTCACAGGAAGCATGTATATTGAATTATCTTTGGCCGATTATGCTCGTTATTTTTTCAGCTGTGATTTTAAAAGAAAAAATAACAGTTATAAAGGGCATAGCGATGGTTTGTTCATTTTTGGGCATTGTCATTTTATCGTGGAGAAGCAGTGAGGTGGTAAATGCTGTTTTGGGTATTGCCAGCTGTATAGCGGCGGCAGCCTGTTATGGGCTTTTTTCCATATTAAACAAGAAGATTAATTATAATCAAAATATTACTATGAACGTAATATGGCTGGTTGTTGCCGTTTGTTCCGCTATACTCGGTTTTTTTGTCGAAGATTGGATCGTAATAAGAGGAATGCAGTGGTTAGGGATAATATGGTTAGGTGTTTTTATTGACGCTATAGCCTATTTATTATGGGCGTTGGCGTTGCAGAATGCGAAAGATACTGCTAAGATAGCAAATCTTGCGTATTTAACGCCATTTTTATCTTTAGCGGTATCTGCCGTTGTTTTAGGAGAAAAATTAACATTGCAGGCTTTTATTGCTTTTATTTTTATTATAGGAGGTATATTGTTGCAAAATTTTTACGGATATATAAAGGACGGTGTAAAATCTAAATTTTCATGTAAAAAATATTGACTTGTGCCAGAAGCATATCGGCACAAGTCATAAATGGGTTATTTCAAGATAAATTTTTCGATAACTTTGGCTACGCCGTCATTATCGTTCGTATCGGTGATATAGTTTGCCGCGGCTTTTACTTTGTCAATGGCATTGCCCATAGCTACGCCGAGACCGGCATATTTTATCATGGAATAATCATTACTTTCATCACCGCAGGCGATGACTTCTTCTTGTCTGATATTCAGTCTTTGCGCCAGCTGAGCAAGACCTGCGCCTTTATCTACAGCTTTATTCGTTATTTCAAAGAAAAACGGCGAGCTGTTGAAAGCGTTGAAATCCTCATATACCCAGTCGGGAACTTTTTTCACGGCTTCATTCAGGATTTCCGGCGGGTCGATGAACATCACCTTGATAATGATTTCGTCATCGGCAATGTCGGTTTGCGGATTGATAATTGTATAGGTCATTTCATTCAGTCTGGCTTCGTATTCAGTGTATTCGCTCGTTTCGTTCGTAATAAGTCCCTGTTTGGTGGAAAAAGCGTGGCAGTGAACACCGATTTGCTGCGCCAGGGCAAACAGTCTTTTGTAGTCGGCGCCGGTCAGCGTGCACTGCGACAAAATCGTGCCGCTTTTCGCCGTAACAGCCAGTGCGCCGTTGTAGCACAGTACGTATTCATTATCGCTGATTAAATTCAATTCGGCAAGCGGTTTGTGCAGTCCATCGAGCGGACGGCCGGAGGCAAGCACGATTTTCACGCCCTGCGCATGAGCTGCAGCAATGGCTTTTTTCGTTCTGTCGGTAATTTTTTTATCGGAGGTAAACAACGTACCGTCCATGTCGAGTGCAATCAGTTTATACATAGAAAATCCCCTTTATTATTATAAATATCAATATTATAGCATAAGATGACGAACTTCTCGGAAAATACGGCATAAAAAAATCTCTTTGCCGAATAAAGGTGATATATTCAGCAAAGAGAAATTTGGGGAATTGTATTGTATTATGAGCAAAAATTATTCTATTTCGGTAAGTTTTACCGTGCGGCCTTCTTCAAAGGATTTCTGCGCCGCTTTGGCAATGAGTACCGGCATTAAGCCGTCTTTGCCTGTAACGAGCGTAGGCGCATCATTGAGTACAGAGTCGGTGAAAGCCTGAGCTTCAGCGATGAAGGCGTCGTTGTAGCGTTCGAGAAAGAACCATTTCGGTTTAGTGGAGAAAATACCTTCGTTTGTACTGATTACAGCTGTGTCAATCGGGTCGTTAAAATCCTGTACGGAGCCTTTGTCGCAATGAACTTCGACGCGCTGGTCGTAGCCGAAGCGGGCGGCGCGGCTGTTTTCAATCATACCGATGGCACCGTTGGCGAATTTCAAAAGAACGAGAGCCGTATCCACATCGTGGAAAGCCTTAATTCTATCGTCGATTTTTACCGTGCCGATAGCCGTAACTTCCGTTACTTCACTGCCGGACAGATAGCGTACCATGTCGAAATCATGGATTGTCATGTCGATGAAAATACCGCCAGAAGTGCTGATATATTCCATGGACTGCTGTTCAGGGTCGCGGGAGATTACTTTTACGATATGCGGTGCGCCGAGCTGACCGGAAGCTACGACATCATGCACTTTTTTATGATTGTGGTCGAAGCGGCGCACGAAGCCCACCTGTAATTTGACACCGGCTTTTTCCACGGCGGCAAGCGCTTTGCGGATGGCTACAGGGTCGGTATGGATAGGTTTTTCGCAGAAAATGTGTTTTTTAGCTGCGGCTGCCTTTATCATCAGGTCGGCGTGACTTTCAGACGAAGAGCAGATGAATACGGCCTGAATTTCTGGGTCGGAGAAAATTTTATCTGGGTCGTCGTAGATTTTCGTTACGCCGAGGCCCTGCGCCCAGGAACGCATTTCATCATTCATTTTAGGGTCGGCTACAGCTTCAACTTTGGCGTTGGCTACAGCGAAGGAAATATTGTTGCCGTGTAATTTGCCGATACGGCCGGTACCGATGAGACCGATTTTTAACATGGGGATTACCTCCTTGAGATTTTAAATTATAAATATATTTTTGTTTTTTCCGCACCTAAACGGAATACATCATCAGGGTTCATCTGCCAGTATTGCGGACGGAATGTTTCGATGGAAGCGATACCGTCGTAGCCCTTGGCGTGCAGTTTGGCAGAAATTTCCTTTAACGGAATTACGCCGTCGCCTGGCAGCAGGCGGTGGCAATGGTCAAGAACGGACAGATCCAAATCTTCACTGTCGTTTATATGGTAAACGAAGATTTTTTCAAGCGGAACCAAATCAATGGTGTTGATATTTTGCAGTTTATTGTATAAAAAGAGATTGAACGCATCGAGTGCTACACCGACATTGTCGCGATTTACGGCATTTATTATCTTCATGCACTGTGTCAGTTCACGCACGCACCAGCGCGGATTGCCGATTGGCTCAAATGCCAGTTTCATGTTGTAGGAAGAGGCTATATCGGACAGTTTTTTGAGTACTTTAACGCTGTCAGCGAAAATTTCTTCATCCGTTTTAGTGAGCATTTCGTCACTGACGGTCGGAACGACTATTATATACGGATTATTTATTTTCTGTCCCATTTCGCAGGCGAAGATGAACAAATCAAGCATTGTTTTTTCCTGCGCCGGTGAGCAGAAATTGATATCTTCGATGGAATTGAAAGCGTACGGTTTTACATGGCTCGTTTTAAAGAAATTCTGTAAGTCTTCAATCGTATATTTTTTTAAATAGTCTTTGAGCATATCGAGACGGATTTCGATATAATCGTAGTGATATTTTTCGCAAAGCTGCAAATCAAGTTCCAGTGAGGAATTTTCCTTACAAGTTGCTTCATTTATTCCCAGTTTCATTGTACATACCTCCTGTAGTGGGACTTTTTAGCGGTGATGGTGTGATTTATAATTGCGGAACATTACTTCCAGTTCTTCCAGCGTGCGTCCTTTCGTTTCCGGGCAGAATTTGGCAACGAGAATGAGGGCAACGGCACCGCAGACGGCGAACGTGAAGAATGTCATGGTTGTACCGACTCCGCTGATTAGTGAAGGGAAGCACAGACCCACAGTGAAGTTCATCATCCAAGAGAAAAATACGACAGTGCCCATGCCGATGCCGCGAAGACGCAGCGGGAAGATTTCCGACATTAAAATCCAGGTGACAGGCGCGCTGCAGCCCTGCTGGAAGCCCATGAACGTGACAGTCATGCATAGGATTAAGTAACCGTAATACGGTTGGTCGGATAACGTCATGGAGAAAATGCCGATACAGCACTGAGCAAGCGTTGTCATGGTTAGACCAAGGATGAACAGTTTGCGGCGTCCTACGCGGGTGAGAAAATACATACCAATAAGTGTTGCCGTAACGGAGATTATGCCGTTTGCCGTATTGGCAATGAGGGCAGCTTCCAGATTAAAACCGGAATCGCGCAGTATCTGCGTTCCGTAATAGTTGATGGCATTTACGCCGGTAATCTGCTGAATAATGCCTACACCGATACCGATGAATAAAAGGCGGCGTATCCACGGCGTTATGATGAATTCCTTAAAACTGGCTTTAGCCAGATGAGCTTCCGATTCGACCAGTTTTTTGATGCTTTCAAATTCTTCCTGTGCCCGTTTGGCGGAGCGGACTTTTGTCAAGACGTCAAGAGCTTCTGGCATTTTGCCTTTGGAAACGAGCCAGCGGGGCGATTCGGGCATGGACAGCATTCCAATCCATAAAATTGCTGCCGGAATAAAAGCAACGGCCATCATATAACGCCAGATTGAACCCATAGAGCCGAACATATTGCCTAATATTGCATTGATAAGGAATGCCAAAAATTGTCCCGTAACAATCATCAGTTCGTTTTGTGCGATATAGCGGCCGCGAACTTCCATCGGAGCCATTTCCGCCAAATACGTCGGTACGGTAACGGATACGCCGCCGACGGCAAGTCCCAAGATAAAGCGGAAGGCGACCATGACTTCAGCGCTCGGTGCAAAGACGCAGCCGAAGCGCGACAGAAAGAAAATCGAAGCCATCAGGATAATACATTTTCTGCGCCCGTATCTGTCGGATAAACGGCCGCCGGTAAAAGAGCCGACAGCTGCTCCGAACAAAACGGCGCTCGTTACGAGCCCTTCCCAGAAGGCATTGAGGTTTAATTGGTCGGGTTGAGCCATGAACGGCAGACTTCCGTTAACGACGCCTGTATCGAAACCGAAAAGCAGACCACCCAGTGTGGCTATGGCTGCTACTTTCCGTAAATAAGCCTTAGGTGAATGTATAGTGGCAGTTTCCATAAAACTCTCTCCTTTTCCCAAAATACACAATATACATGGCTAAATATTATTTTTACCCATTGCACCACTAAAACATCTAGCTTGTAGCCAGCATATAATACTTTATATTTGTTCGATGTTGTCACTTAACCTCACTAAACATAAAGTGTTATACTGCTTTAGGAAAGCAACTGGCACAACAGGTTATTTTTGTTTTCAGGATAAGTATCTGCTGCCAAATTCATTAATCTTAAAATAGTCTTAAAATTTGCGGTAGGGGCAGAAGATTCTTGCTCCTTTTATGATAAAAATATTAAAAAATGAAGCGGAAATGATTGAAAAAGAATATGAAATCAATATTTCCGCTTCGTATTGAGAATGAATGGATTGATTATTTTTGCAAACGAGGGTAGGCTGTAGAAATAAGCACCTTGCCGGCGGTTATTTTCATGCCTTCTTCGATATCTTCAAGGTTGAAGCGGCCTGTTACCATTTTGCGCATATCGATGCGGCCGGAAGCCATAAGAGCGATTACGTCAGGATAAATGCCCTGGCCGGATTGACCGTTGGAACCGGAAATGCTGGCTGCATTCCACTGCCAGTTGAATATATCAACAGGCGTGATGCCTACTGTATGGCCGATTTGAACGGTTTTGCCGCCGATTGCCAGACATTTTGCCATTACAGGATAAGTGAATTTCGTAGCACCGGCGCATTCAGCAAAGAGTGATACTCCGGCAGGACCGGTGATATCTAAAATAGCAGCGGCTTCGTCTTCCGGCGTTTTATAATCAAATGGATTTAAAACGTAGTCGGCACCGCATTTTTTTGCAAGTTCCACACGTTCCGGAATGCTTTCAATAGCGATGAGTTTAGCGGCTCCGGCTGTGCGCATGAGAGAGATGGCGGCAAGACCGATAGGACCGGCACCGAATACAACTACGTGTCCGCCCGGACGGATACCGCCGCCGCGAACGAACAGACCGTTATAAGCAACGCCTGTCGGCTCAATCATGGCGCCGAGTTCCATAGCCGTCATCTTGTCGCCGCCGTAGTAATCCATGATGGCGTTCAGCGGATAGCAGTATTTGGCATGGACAACGGCGTATTCGGCAAAACCGCCGTCATAGGTAAGTCCCGGTTCTTCCAGGTCTTTGCATTGATTGAACATACCGCGGCGGCAGGCATCGCATTCACCGCACCAGTGCATGGATTCTACAGAAACTAAATCGCCGACTTTCAGTTTTTTTACATTTTTGCCGACTTCCACGATTTCACCAGCGAATTCATGGCCTGTGATAATCGGATATTTGCTGTGGCCATCGTACATGGAGTAGCCGTCAGCGTCTTTTTTGAGTAAATGCTGGTCAGTACCACAAATTCCGGCAGCACCGACTTTTATTTTAACCTGATTTTCGCCGCAGACCGGTTCAGGGCGGTCAACGACGGAACCGTGAATATTTTTCCAGATTTGATTGCCGCGCAGTGCTCTGCCGGTGGATTTTTCCCGTTCGGACAGCACGTATCCCGGTTTCGGCGCATGTTCTGCTTTTACATAAAATGCTCGCATGATAATTCCTCCTTCAGTATTGCGGAAAATATTGGGTATAAATAATTGCGTAGAGGGAAAGTGAATTCGTTTAAAGGGTTGTATTTGAGAGGTAAAGTGTTGATTTTATGAATATAGCCGGTACTTTTCAGCACCGACTATATCAAAAGGTAGTTATTATATGATTAATCATCAAAAGTAAGCATAACTTTGCGTGCTATATCTTTGTGATTGCAAGCCATATCCATTGCTTTGTCTAAGTCGCGGAAATTGAAATGATGCGTATTGAGTGCTGCGAAATCGTATTTATCTTTAATCTGGCTCATGAAGCGGATAGTGCGCGGGAACCAGTGGCTTGTACCGCCGCTGCCGGCGATATGCAGTGTTTTCCAGATGGTTTTGCCGATTTCAACCGGAACTTTTCTGCCGATAGAGTGGCCGACAACACCGACACGTGCACTGTGGCCTGCAATATCAAACAGGGAAGCGATACCGATATCATTGCCGGAGCATTCGATAACGACGGAAGGACCGCGGCCGTTGGTCAAATCTTTGATTTTCTGTTCCAAATCGCCTTCTGTCGGGTCAACGACATCATCAGCACCGTAATTGAGCGCGTTTTTGCGGCGTTCTTCCAGCGGGTCGATTACGATAACATGAGCATTTGCCGTTTTGCAGACCATGGCAGCCGTAAGACCGATAGGACCGCCGCCAATGATAGCAACATCATCGGAAGCATCCGGGCAGCAGCCGTTGCCCCATACGCCCCAGTAACCAACGTTGAATGTTTCAACCCAGGCACCGAGTTCATAGTCCCAGTCGTCCGGAATTTTATGCGTATAAGCTTCTTCCAAAATCATGTATTCGCCGAAACCGCCTGGAGAGTCTGGACGGAAACCAACTTCGCGCATGTTGAGGCAGGCGGACGGCATTTTTCCGTCTTTGCAGTTTGCACACTGGAAACAAGGCAGTACGCAGTCGCCGACAACTTTATCGCCCGGCTTGAGTGAAGTAACGGCGCTGCCGATTTGCGCAACCTGACCTGCCCATTCGTGGCCAGGCGTATACGGTGCAATATCGTAGCGGCCTTCAGCCGATTTACCTTCGAAGCATTCCACGTCAGAACCGCAGATACCGCAGGCTTTCAGTTTGATTAATACCTGATTATCTTTTAACGGCGGCAGTTCAACTTCTTCTATTCTTAAATCAAATGGTCCGTACATAAATGCCTGTTTACATTTCATGATAAAATCCCTTCTTTTCTTTAGTGTATATATTTTTATTTAGTATATTTGTTATGTGAGATATTTTTAGTCATATAATACTTTATAGGGAGAGGTTGAGTGTTAACGTTATGAATATAAAGTATTATATGACGCAAAGCTATGTGTTTATGTTGGCGAGAGAAATCTGTGAGAAGCAATTTCTCCCGCGGAAGATGTTTGAGTGTGCAGTATTAATATTCAAGCGTGTAGATATGACGGCCGCCCGGTTCGTTCGGTCCTTTGATTACTGCTTCAATATCTTCACGGCTGCGCTGCGTCATTTTGTCAATCGGCGGCAGAGTTCCGGCCGGATATTTTTCCAGAATGTCGTTGACGAGTTTTTCCAGATAATCGAGTGTGCGTTCAACGCCAGGACGGGCTTTTTCAGCGTCGGCGAGGCTGGCATCACCGATGACGCCTTCCGGCTGGGCGATACATTCCATAGCGCAGGAGCCGAAAGCGTTATACCATTTGATAGGACCTACACCGCGTTCGGCGGAATTGTTGATGTGTCCAGGCGGGAGAAGCGGAGCGGCGCTCGTTTTAACGGCGTCTTCCTGTTTACAGAGTTCAGGGAACAGTGCAAGCGACCAGGACTGTTCAACTTCGTCGGCATGAATGAACGGAGTATCGTACGGACCGCCGTTTTCTTTCGTGTCGAGCTGTTCTTTGGCTGCGTTCCAGAAATGGCAGTATAAGATAATGCCCGGAACCTGCCATTTTTTACCGAATGTATGGATAGCGAGCGGAATTACGTAATCCTGTCCGTGACCGTTTACAACGATGATTTTGCGGAAGCCCGTGTTCCAGAAACCGGCAAATACGTAAGCGAGATAATCAGCCAGGATTTTTTCCGGTATCATGATAGTGCCCTTCTGACCGAGATGATGATACGGATGAGAGCCGTACCAGATTGGCTGAGCTACTGTACAGCCTGTAGCCATAGCTACCTGTTCGCATAAGCGTGTATCGAGATACGTATCTTCACCGTACGGAGCGGACGGACCGTGATTTTCCGTAGAACCTACAGGGATTAAGATAACGTCGTTCTTTTTAAGTCGTTCAGCAACTTCTTTATTAGTCATATTCTGGTAATAAATACCGTTTGCTGCTTCCATATTTCCGCCTTTTGCAGGGATTTGCCATTTTGACATGATGAGTTCCTCCTTGATGAATAAAATTACGTTAGAAAAATATGATAAATAAAAATATTAAGATTATACAGAGAAAAAATGGTATCTATACGATGGATTTCAGGTATTCAATGGCGGCGTGTGCCGTTTTATAGCGGTTATTTCCCGGCAGACATTCAACAGATACGTATCCGTTGTAATTTATTTCTTGCAGTGTCTGCATGATTTCAGGGAAAGGAAGCTGCCCCGTTCCCGGATAAGAACGCGTATTGTCAGCTACATGGAAATAGCCGAGTCTGTCTTTGCAGTAGCGAATGGTTTCGAGCATGTCCGTTTCTTCGATGTTCATATGGAATGTGTCGAGGTGAACGTAGACGTTGTCGAGATACCACTGCTGGATAAAATCCATTGTTTCCTTACCTGTCGTGAAAATATTTACTTCATAGCGGTTGATGACTTCTGCATGAATTTTGACATTGCGCTCTCCAGCATAGCTGGAAAGTGTATCAAGATTGGAGGCAAGCCGCTTCAGATATTTATCTCGGTTTTTGCCGACAGGAACATTTCCTTTCGTCCAGCCGAGCACGATGTCCGTATTGAGTTTTTCAGCCATATCGATATACTGATACATGCCGAGCATAGCGGCGTGCATGACGTACGGTCTGTCGTCGATAAGGCTGCATAAGCCTTCCGTGTTGAGCCGTCCTGTGATTACGGCCGAAATTTGAACGTTTTGTTCTGCCATGGTGTCTTTTACGGCGCCAAAGTCGATTTTTTCATCGGGGCGAGTGTGGATTTCAATAGCGTTGTAGCCGAGTTTTCCGGCGGCAATCAGGTTTTCTTTGATACTGCCGGTCAGTAAAATCGGAGCGGATAGCGGGGCTTCTTCCGCAGAAGATAGTGCGTATTTGAATGTCAATATTCTTCCCACCTTTCACCGGAAATTTTTATAAAATGTTACTAAGTTGTTTAATTTAGTGCAAAATCGTACTATAATGATTGTAAGTTTAGTGATATTTAGTAACTGTTTTGGTTGGTTGCTGTTCTGTTTACAGTTATTATGATAATGTATTTATGGTTTTATTTTTAGTATATATTTTGGCAAAAAAATAGGTGGATTTTTACTTTTTTCAATTATCGGAAAAATGAGGTGTGAATGTGGAGAAAAAAGATCTTTATCATGAAAAAGTATCGCCATCAGAGCTTACAAAGGTGCGTTTCTGTACGTTTACGGACAGCGGCATCAATACGCCAAATCACTGGCATCGTTCCATTGAAATCAGATATATGCTCGAAGGCAGAATGGTTTGCTATATTGACGGTAATACATATGAGATGGAGCCGGGAAGGCTGCTTCTGGTAAATTCTAATGTAATTCATGCCGACAGGACGAAAGGAACTAGCCGGTACATTCTGGTGCAGATACCCCTTGATTTTATAAGATTATTTATTCCGGAGATACAGCACATCCGTTTTATAATAAATGATGTGGAGGAACAATCGGATAAATTGGAGCAGATAAAAAAGCTGCTGCTGGCGATGAAGAAACTCAATGACGAAAAAGAAAACGGCTATATTCTGAAGTTTAACAGCATGCTTTTTGAAGTATTGTATCTTTTGTATACCGATTTCAGTGAGAAAGTCATGGATATGCAGCTGAAAAAACAGCAGAAGAATATCGAAAAAATGGATAGGATTTTGCAGTATATAACGCAGAATTACAAACACGCCATTTCGCTGAAGGAGATTTCCGATGTGGTTTATTTCCGACCGGATTATTTCTGCCGCTTTTTTAAAAAATACATGGGCGTAACTTTTCTGGAATATCAGAATGAATTGCGCCTATCATATATCTATCAGGATATAATCAATACGAATAAGCCGATTTATGAAATTCTGGAACAGCACGGCTTTGTAAATTATCAGCTGTTTCGGCGCATGTTTAACAGGCGTTTCGGCACTACGCCGCTGAAAGTGAGAAAGAATATGGCCAAATAAGAAAACAGGTTGCATTGCATAAAAATCAATGCAGCCTGTTTTTATTTATGGCATTTGCACGGCTTTTCCGCTGTGGAATAGATAGAGATATTTTTCTTTTATCGGTTTGTGCAGGATTTCAGCGGCGGCTTGTGCGTAGAGTTTTATCTGAACGGCGTATTTTTCGCGGACGATATCTTCAGGATTATTATCCGTCTTGTAATCGAGCAGTACAAAGCCGTCATCTTCTTCAATCAACAGGTCGATAATCCCTTGCACAAAGATAGTATCGTTATCGTTTGCCTGCGTGTAGAGCAGTTTCTTAGCGTCTATCATGCGGCTGAATGCAAGCTCACGCTGGACGGATTTAGCGCGGCGCAATCGTTCTATCACCGGTTTTGTATTGTTTGCAAGCGGATTGAAAAGAAAGTCGCGGATATTTTTGCGGTAGATTTTGTTTATATGTTCTTTGGCGATGATTTCTCTGTCGGCCATATTTTCCAGCTGATGCAGAATACCTTTATCGCTTAGGTCGCCGTAAAAGTCCAGATGCTGCATGACAGTGTGCAGGAGCGAGCCGTATTCGGTTGCGGTCATGGCAGTGTGTTTCTGGATAAATTGCGGGCGATGGAAGCTGAATTCTTCGTAGTAGCGCGTGGTGTATTCGTCCTCGCCGAGATTGAAGCGTTGCTTGATTTCCGTAACGGAGAGTTTCGCCGGAATAGTGAGCCCTTCTTGATGCGGATAAATCCAGCCGAGTCTGTTTTCAATCCATATTTTATTATCAGTCGGCGGTAGCGGCTGTAATTTTTTTACGGTATTTAGGATTTCATCCGCTTGGTCATGTTCTGCCGGCTCTGTTAAATCGCTGATTTTATCAATGAAGGATATTTGCCAGGAAGAGCTGTCTTTTAACAGTGCTGCGGCTGTATTATCGCTATTGCTGCGCAGCGGCAGACCGTCAGTGTGGCGGGCGAGAGCCGGGCCTATCCAGTCGAGATAGGAGCGGGCATTTGTAATGATGTGTTCCGGCAGAATGCGGTCGGAGGAGTTTGTCTGTTTGGCGCAGTAAGCGGCAAATTTGGTAAAATCGCGCACCGAGCCGGTCATAATCAGTTTTTCGCGGGCGCGCGTCATGGCAACGTACAGCACGCGCATTTCTTCTGCTTTGTTTTCGCGGATAATCTGCTGGGCGATGGCCTGGCGGGAGAGTGTCTGATAGCGCACGTGGTGGCGGGCGTCGTTTAAATACAGACCCAGCCCCAGTTTTTTGTGAAACAGCACGGGATTTTGTATATCGGTCAGATTAAACTGTTTGCCGATATCGGCGAGAATGACGACTGGAAATTCCAGCCCCTTGCTTTTATGAATACTCATAATGCGCACGACATTTTCACTTTCGCCGAGACTGCGGGCGACGGCGAGGTCGTTGCCGGTGTTTTGCATTTTCTGAATGAAACGCAGAAAGCGGAACAGTCCGCGGAAGGAAGTTTGTTCGTATCCGGCGGCGCGGTCGTACAGAGCACGCAGATTGGCCTGGCGCACCATGCCTTCCGGCAGACCGCCGACGTAATCGTAATAGCCCGTTTCGTCCAGCAATAGCCAGATAAGTTCCGGCACGCTGTGACAGCGGGCGTAATTGCGCCATTTTTCCAGCTTGGCTAGAAAATGAGTGATTTTCTGTTTTAAACTTTGTTTCAGGCGGCTTTTTTCAGCAGCGGCAGCATTCAGCGCGCTGTACATATCGCCCTGCGGGCAGGCAAGACGGATACGTGCCAGCTGTTCGGCCGTCAGATTTACAATCGGCGAATACAAAACGGCGGTTAGCGGAATATCCTGTTTCGGGTTGTCGACGATTTGAAGCAGCGACAGCATCAGGCGCACTTCCGTTTCCTGAAAATAGCCCGTTTCAATGCTGGCGTAGACGGGAATGTCGGCATCGCGCAGTTTTTCCGTGAGAATTTTTGCTTTATCCTGTACGGAGCGCAGTAAAATGACGATATCGCGCCACTTTAGCGGCTGGTAATTTTTTTCCTGTTTGTCGAAAACGAGGTAATTGTCCTGCATTAGCTGTTTTAGGCGATTGACGATATAGGCGGCTTCTTTTTCAAATCCCTGCAAATCGTCCGTTTCATCGTTTGCAGCGGCAGCATTATTGTTTTCTTTGGCAAATAAGGCAATTTCTATCGGTGAGCGCAGGCTGCGGGCGTTTTCCGGGTAATCAAAGCCGCGGCGCAGCGCTTCTGCTTCGCCGTAGTCGAGTTCGCTCGCCTTGACCGTCATAATCTGGGAAAAAATGAAGTTCACACCGTCGAGGATTTCTTTGCGGCTGCGGAAATTCTGCGCCAGGTCAATGCGTTCGCAGTCTGTGCGCTTCGGATACGTATTGTATTTTGCTAAAAACAGTTCCGGTTCAGCCAGGCGGAATTTATAAATACTCTGTTTAACGTCGCCGACGAAAAACAGATTGGGCGTATCGGATGAAGCGATTAATTTTAAAATGGCTTCCTGCACACCGTTGGTGTCCTGATATTCATCGACCATGATTTCCTTGTATTTATGCTGAAGCGTGCGCGCCGTGTCGGTGGGAATTAGATTGTCGGCGGTAGAGTTTTTGTCGGCGAGGATTTTCAGCGTGAAATGTTCCAAATCGTTGAAATCGACAATGGTTTTTTCAGCTTTGGCGCGGGCAAAGGCGGCGGTGAAATCGAGTGTAATCCGGCAGAGCGTTGCCGCCTGTTTTTGCAGCTGCGGCATATCGGCAAGCGTTTCATCGAGCGGTTGGGCAAAATAATTGTCTTTTAAACCGGCGATGATTTTTTTCACGTCGTCGCGCATGGATTTAAAGCGTTCTTTCAGTTGTTCATCTGTGCCTTTCGGCGCACGCATTACGGAAAATTTTATTTCGTTTACGGCCGTATAAAGTTCAGTGAAATCAGTCTGTGCCAGACTCAGCAGATTGTCGATTAAATCGGTATCTTTGGCGATTGTTTTCAGACAGTAATCAAGATTGAGCTCAGCGGCTTCCTGCCGGATGATTTGCAGATTGTCTTGTGCCAGCTGTAGTTGATTTATGACGGTATCTTTTATAATCTGCAGCCAGGTGCAGTCCTTTGTATTTTCCGGCATAGTGAAATAATCCGGCAGAGATTGCAGCCATTTTTCGGGGAACGGCTGGCTTTGTGCGTATTCGTAGAGCTTTAGAATGATATCGTAGATACTGTCGTCGCCGCGTTCGTTGCCGTAGGTGTCGGTGAACTCCAGAAAATCGCCGTTATTATCGCTGTCGTATTTTGCTTCAAACAATTCATCCAGCACATCGAGTTTTAGAAGGTCGATTTCCTGCGGATTGGCCAGGCGGAACTTTGGGTCGAGCTCTATCTGGTGGAAATTCTGGCGGATGATATTCTGGCAGAATGAATGCAGTGTGGAGATAGAAGCGGCATTCAACAGAATGAGCTGGCGTTCCTTTTCCTTGTCAGGCAGTCTTTGGGCAATTGCCTGAGCTATGCGCTGGCGCATTTCGCCGGCGGCGGCATTGGTGAAGGTGACGACGAGAATTTCGTTGATGTCGCAGTCGCCGCTGATAATATGCTGTATGACGCGTTCCACCAGTACGGAGGTTTTGCCGGAACCGGCGGCAGCCGCGACGAGAATGTTTTTACCGCGAGTTTTTATGGCTCGTTCTTGCTGTTTGGACCAAGGCATGAAATCCCTTCTTTCTGGCGCAGTTTTTGCATAATCTGTTCTTCATCGGTATCGGTCAGTTCGTTATAGGCGTAGCCCGCAATCGTTCTGTCGAAGCGGCAGATGGAGATATACGGGCAGTAGGTGCATGCCGTTTCCGTCTTCGTCTTGTACGGGAAAATCGCCATTTCTCCCTGCAATATGCGTTTGCCGGCGTCTTTGAGCGTAGCTTCGATATGGTGCAAAAGCAGGTCAAATTCCTCTTGTGTTTTTACATAGGAGCGGCTCAGCGCGGAAATATCGTCCTGGTTTTTATTTAAACGGACTTTGATGAAATTCAAGGAATCGTCGATTTTTTTGATGATTTCCGGGTCGGCAAGAACCCAGCCGGGCATTTTCAGCTTTTTGTCAATTTCCGTGCACAGCTGTTCGCCGGACAGTTTCGTTTTGCTGGTAATCAGCGGTGTTTTCAAAAAGCAGTACAGTATGCCTGCCGGAACGGCGTCGTTTTCGTTCAGAAGCGCGGCGGCGGTGTTTTTTGCGACGAGCAGATACGTTAAAAGCTGCAGCCGCAGTCCGTAATAGACTTGTAATAAGTTGATAAAAGCATTGCCGGATTTATAGTCGATGACGAGATAGTAATTGTCCGCCGTATCAATGCGGTCAATCTGCCCCGTGATTTCTATCCTGTGTCCGTCATCGTCGCTGAATATAAGCGGCGGCATGGAACTGCCGAGTCCGAAACTTTGTTCCAGTGCCCGCGGTTTGAACTGGCTGTGCTTGGCAAATTCAATCAGGCGGGTTAACGACAGTACGGAAAGCTCGCGGATACGTTCGAGCAGATGTTTGTAGCGGCTGGTGCTGAGCAGGATTTCATTTTGCAGTTTCGGTGCAATCGTACTGATGATTTTATCGCATATCTGTTCGCATTCATGCGGTGAGACGGACTGCCAGCTGCGGTTTTGTTCCGCCAGTATATTGCCGAACTGGTGCATGACAGCGTGGAGCAGAATTCCCAAATCGGGCGAGGCAAAGCGAATTTCTTGGCGTTCCTGCAAATTCAGTGCATAGTGGGCGAAATGCTTGAACGGGCAGTTGAAAAACTGTTCAAAGCGTGTCACGCTGCCTTTAAGCGTTTTATGCTTCGTATACAGTCGGGCGGCAAGAGCCGGCGGCAGGACTTCTTGCGGCGCATGGGCGAAGATGCCGGAAACGGCGGCATGAAGCGGTATGTTTTTTTGTTTAAGCAGATAGTTGTAAACATCGTACCAGAATTCATCCATATGGCCAGTTTCGCGCAGTTTGCGCAGCGCTGCGGTAAAATTGGTAAGACTGCGCCGCATGGTCGTCACCTGCAGAATATTGTCCTGCCGTATCGTTTCGAGCGGGATGGAGGTGAAACGGGCGCGGGGCAGGATTTGGCGCAGATTTGTTATTAAAATGGATTTATTGAGACCGGCTCCTTCGTTGTCGGCAAGAGCATACGACACCCACAGATAATCGGTGGCAAGGCTGAAGCCTTTGTAGAGCAGATACCGTTCGGCAAAATTGTCCTCGCTGACGCCGCCGGAGATATTGAGCCCCTGACTTGCCAGGACAAGACGCTCAGCATCCGTTAAAAGCCCTTCCGTTTTAGCGCGGCGCGGTATGATTTTTTCATTGGCACCGAGAATGTAGATGGCTTTCTTGTTGTTCAGCGTATTATGTTCAAACGGAGCAATCGTTACATAATCGTAGCCGGGCGGAATGAGGGATATTTTTATGCTGTCCAGTCCGTCGTTTATGAGCTGTTCGTAATTTTGCGCCGAAATATAGTCACTGCCGCAGGTTTGCACCATCTGGTCGAACAGTTCGATTATGCTGTTCCAGATTTGCTGATGTTCTTTGGCGAGAGCTCTGTCCGTTTCTTCCTGCGTCTGCCACTGCATGAGTTTTTCGGGAACCTGCATCTGTACGAGAAAATCATAGAGTGCCTGTGTATAATCTTCAACCGTTTGGGCATTTTGCACCTGTTCACGGAAAATTTTAAGCGGTGCAGTCAACAGGCGGCGCGTATTGTTGACGGCGGAGAGATTTTGCTTTTCCTCTTCATCCGGCACCATAGAGTCAATCTGGCGGTTGCGGGAATACTGCCAGTCATTTTCTGATAGCCAGCGGGACGCGCCGCGGATGCCGAAAGACAGCACGTAATTTTCCAGCGCGTCGATTTCCGAGCGGGAGGCAGCGAAAAAATCCGTTTTAAAAGCGCGGAACAGCGGTTCATACTGCCAGGTGCGCACGGCTTCAAGACTGGAACGGATTAATTCCGCCAGCGGATGATGGGAGGACTGGCGCTTGGTATCGCTGAAATACGGAATTTCATAATCGGTGAGGACTGCTTCGAGCAGATTGCCGTATTCATCTTCCGCGCGCAGCAGAATACCGATTTCATGATGGCGGTAGTTCTCATCGCGGCACAGCCGCAGAATATCAGAAGCGACAGCTTCGCATTCTAGACGGCGGTTGGCCGTTTCCACAAGGGAAAGACCGCCTGCATAGTCAGCGCTTTGCAGGGGAAATTTAAATAAATGCTGTTCGATAAACGCCAAATCTTTTTGTTTATGGCGGCGGTTTTCGCTTAAAATGGTCGTCTTTACGGGAATATCCAGTTTACAGGCGATTTTGCCCGCTTGCTGATAGATGAGATACTGGCGGTGAAACAGTGCCGCCTGCGCTTCGTGTTCAACAGCATTCAAATTGTCGATACAGATAGTAAGATGAATATCTTTGGCCAGTTTAAAAAGTTTTTCCAGAATTAAATAATGCTGCGGATTGAATGCGTCGAACCCGTCAATCCATATCTCGGAATTTTTCAGCCACGTGCATTCATCCAGCTTGGCAATGGCAAGGCTCAGAATATCTTCCGTATCATGGTAGCGTCCTTGCGTCTGGGTATTGAGCCCTTCGTAAATGGAAGATAAATCCGTAAGTTTCTGCTTCAGCGTTTCATTTTCCACGACGGAAGCCACGGTTTTCAATTCAGCCGAAGTGATATTGGCCGTTTTGAATTCCTCGATAATGCTGGCGACGGAAGAGGTGAAATGCTGCTGTCTTGCCGCTTTGGCAAGAATGGACAGCTTTTGTCTGCTCAAAACACGCGACAATAGCAGTTGTTTGCCTATTTCCGAAAGGTGCGGACAGATTGCCCCGCCGCAGCGCATTAAAATCTGATAGGCAAGGCGGCTCATGCCGAGCACATAAGCGCGGGAAAAACCGCCGACATCTTTTAAATTGTAGGCAAGTTGCCTCTCAAGGGCAAAAGTCATATGGTCGGGCAGCAGCAGGACAAGCGGATTTCCCTGCGGTGATTGGCGGAGCTTTTCCTCAATCCTATCAAGGCAATAGGTAGTTTTGCCCGTACCAGCCCGACCGATTATAAATTCTAACATAGAAAAAAATCCTTTTTATTTATTTTAATAAAAGAAAGTGCTAATTCGGCGCAATATAAGATAAAGAGAATTAATTTCTTAATTTATTCTTATATTGCGCCGGGCAATTTTTCTTTGCTGGCACAAAGAAAAGTTGCCGAAAAAGAAATGCCTAAATTCGTAGCCCATAAGAGATTTTCACTTTAAAAATAAAATTTATTAGCTGTAACGTTCAAAAACTCGCTTCGCTCAAACATTTGAACTAAAGGCACATCTAATAAATTTTATTTTTAATAGCTAAAGCTACCGTGAAAATCTCTAACATGGATGAAAGTTTTAGTATAAGTAGCGGATTGTAGTGTTAACAGCTCAAATTTTAGTTCCTGATAGAAACAGAAGGCACGAGCCAAATTTAAACGTTTCGAACCATTGTATCGTCTGTACTTGTTAAAGAGCTACGAAGGCTCGCCCAGTGCAGCGATAGCGAAACGTTAAAAGATTTTCTTTTTGGTTCATTTTTCTTTTGGCTTCAAAAGAAAAATGAACAATACACATTATATATTGTATCATCAATAAAATTTTATGAAAAATTTTTTACAAAAATTGTTGTAAATTTCTTCCCTTTGTATTACAATATGTGTAAATTTTGCTGTCATGACAATAGAATTGATAGCTATAAAGGAGAGATAGAAAATGTTATTGCAACGATTAGAAGCGTTGCCTGTAGGTAGTTTTCATTATAAGTTATTATTCATAACAGGTCTTGGCTGGCTGTTTGATGCCATGGATACAGGTCTTATCGGTTTTGTTCTGCCGGTGCTCGGCAAAGAGTGGGGCTTGGCGGCGACGCAGATGGGAGCTATCGGTTCCATCGGTCTTGTCGGTATGGCCCTCGGTGCTGTAGTTGCCGGTTCCATTGCTGACCGTTTCGGACGAAAGACGGTATTTTCCGCAACGGTTATCATGTACAGTATAGCGACGGGGCTGTGTGCCATATCGTGGAGTTATGAATCGCTGCTACTGTTCCGTTTCTTTGTCGGTTTCGGTCTGGGCGGCGAGCTGCCGGTTGCGGCGACATTGATGTCCGAATATGCTCCGACCAATCTGCGCGGCAGATTTATCGTTCTTTTGGAAAGCTTCTGGGGCGTCGGCTGGATTTGCGCAGCCTGCATTGCCTATATGTTCATTCCGGTTTACGGCTGGCATTATGCGTTCATCATCGGTGCACTGCCGGCAATTTACGTATTTTTCATCCGCCTGCACATGCCGGAATCAGTGCGTTATCTTTTATCAAAAGGTAAAGTTGCTGAAGCACAGAAAATTGTCAGCGATTTGGAAAATAAGCTGGGCGTTAAATATAACGGCGATTTAACTGTAAAAACAGAAGAAATAAAAGTAGAAAAACCGCGTCTGAAGGATTTATGGTCAAGAAAATATCTAGCGCGCACTATCATGCTTTGGATTGTCTGGTTCGGTATCGTTTACAGCTATTACGGTATTTTCACATGGCTTCCAGCTATCGTTTATCAGCAGGGTTTTGAATTTGTCAAAACGTTTGAATATGTACTGTTAATCACATTTGCTCAGTTGCCGGGCTATTTCTGCGCGGCATGGCTTGTCGATAAAATCGGCAGAAAATACACGCTGTCGCTCTTTTTGTGCATGAGCGGCGTGGCAAGTTATTTTTTCGGCCAGGCGGATACGGCGCAGATGATTATTTTCTGGGGCTGCGTAATGTCATTCTTTAATCTCGGTGCATGGGGCGTTGTTTATACCTATACGCCGGAACTTTATCCGACGGCAATCCGTGCCATGGGCAGCGGCTGGGCGGCAGGTATCGGCCGTATCGGCGGCATGGCGGCGCCGTTTGTTGTCGGTCTTATGATTGAAGCGGGCAGCGATATGCACACCGTATTTTATATGTTTGCCGCGGTATTCGTAATCATTGCCGTTGCCGTATTCAGTCTCGGTATAGAAACGAAACAAAAAAACTTGGAAAACATTTAACTATAAAGATATAAAGAAAAAATAGCAGGTACAATTTATGTATCTGCTGTTTTTTATATTTTATCGGCAAAATAAAATTGAAAAAATAGATATTTTTTTACTTGATAGTTTGCCGATAGCAGCATAAAATAAATTTAATTAGGAAATGAAGGTGAATTTATGAAATATTGTTCGGTCGAAGAATTTGCCAAAAAATGGAATGTTTCAAAGCGTACGGTGCGCAATTACTGTGCAGAGGGAAGAATAACGGGAGTTTTTCTGACGGGAAAGACTTGGAATATTCCGGAAACGGCAGAAAAACCGTTGCGAAAAAAACGCAGTAAGAAAAGTGCAAATACTTTATTGTCCGTTCTGCAAAGAGAAAAGGAAAGCAGACTTTCCGGCGGAATTTATCATAGACTGCAGATAGATATGACGTATAATTCCAATCATATGGAAGGCAGTATGTTGACGCATGAGCAGACGCGGTATATTTTTGAAACGCATACTATCGGTATGACAAAGACTGCCGTAAATATAGATGATATTATAGAGACGACAAATCATTTTCGCTGTATAGATATGGTTATTGATAATGCAAACAATAAACTGGGAGAAAGTTTTATAAAAAAACTGCATGAAACATTAAAAAACGGAACAAGTGATAGCAGAAAAGATTGGTTTGCAATAGGAGATTATAAAAGATTGCCCAATGAAGTCGGAGGAAGAAGGACAGCACAACCTGAACAGGTAAGCGGAAAAATGAAGCAGTTATTAAAGCAGTATAATTCTACAGCAAAGAAAACATTGGAGGAAATTATTGCTTTTCATGCGGATTTTGAAACTATTCATCCGTTTCAGGACGGCAACGGACGTATAGGCAGACTTATTATGCTGAAAGAATGTTTGAAGAATAATATAGTGCCGTTTATTATCAGTGATGATTTGAAAATGTTTTATTATCGTGGATTGCATGAATGGAATAAGGAAAGAGGATTTTTAATAGATACTTGTTTGACAGCTCAGGACAGATTTAAAAATTTGCTGGATTATTTTCGGATTGTTTATAAAGAAGATTAATGTAAGTGTTATAATTGAATATTAGATAGATGAAATAGAAAGGATGTGATTATATGGCAGTCAATTTAACGGAAGAAGATGTGAAGTTTCGGTATATAAAGCCTGCTATTGAAAAAGCCGGTTGGCATAAAGAAGATATTTTTTATGAGTATTACATCACAAAAGGTGCCGTGCAGGTTCATGGCAATAGTGTAACGCGCGGAGCGGCAAAAAAAGCGGATTATATTATGACTTACGGCGTAGTAAAACAGCCGTTAGCTGTTGTGGAAGCGAAACAGATGAAGTTTCCTGTAGGGTACGGAATGAACCAGGCAATGGAATATGCTCAAATGCTGGATATAAAATTTGCTTATTCGTCCAACGGCAAAGGTTTTATTGAGTATGATTTTTTTACGGGAAAGACAAAAGAATTAAAAATAGATGAATTTCCTACACCGCAAGAATTATGGCAGCGTTACTGCGTTGGGAAAGAATTGGATGAAGAAACGGAAAAAATTGTGCAGGAACCGTATTATATAGATACTTTCAATAATAAAAAACCGAGATATTATCAGCGTATAGCGATAGACAGAACGATTGAAGCTATAGCTAAAAACCAAAAACGTATTTTACTGGTGATGGCGACAGGAACGGGTAAAACGTATACGGCATTTCAGATTGTCTACAGATTAATTCGTGCAAAGAAAGTAAACCGTGTGCTTTATCTGGCGGATAGAAATATTTTGATAGACCAGACTATCGGGCAGGATTTCAAGCCGTTTGAAAAAGTTATAACGAAAGTGAAAAACCGGCATTTGGATAGTTCGTATGAAATTTATATGAGTTTATATCAGCAGCTTGTTGGCGATAACGGTGAAGAAATTTTCCGCCAGTTCAAGCCGGAGTTTTTTGATTTGATTATTGTGGATGAATGTCATCGCGGCAGTGCTAAAGATGATTCGCAGTGGCGAGCTATTTTGAATTATTTTAAAGATGCTGTCCAAATCGGGTTGACGGCAACGCCGAAGGAAACTAAGGAGGTCAGCAATCAGTCATATTTCGGTGAACCTGTTTATACATACAGTTTGAAACAGGGAATAGCCGACGGATTTTTGGCTCCGTATAAAGTTATCCGCATAAATATAGACAGAGATAGCGAAGGCTGGCGACCGTATAAAGGACAGATAGATTTGAACGGGCAGGAAATAGAAGACAGAGTTTATACGGGAACGGATTTTGATAAAACTTTGATTATCGATGAGCGGACAAAAGAAGTAGCCAAAAGAATAACGCGCTGGCTCAAGGAAAATGGTAGATACAGCAAGACTATCGTATTTTGCGTAGATATCGGACATGCGGAAAGAATGAGACAGGCACTTATAAATGAAAATAGCGATATTATGAAGGTAAATCCGAATTATATTATGCGCATTACCGGCGATAATAAAGAAGGAAAGGCAAAATTAGATTACTTTATCGACCCTGTAGAGAAATATCCTACGATTGTAACGACTTCCAAATTGATGACAACCGGTGTTGACGCTAAAACGTGTAAACTGATAGTATTGGAGAATAATATAAATTCGATTATAGAATTTAAACAGATAATCGGACGCGGAACGAGATTAAATCCTGATTACGGTAAAAACTTTTTTACCATTATGGATTTTCGAGGTGTAACGAGATTGTTTTCCGACCCGGATTTTGACGGCGAACCGATAACTGTTATAGATGGGGATAATTCATTGCCGAAAGACGGACAGGATACCGATAATACGGAAACAGAGTCGGATGAGCCTGTATTTACGCCGCCGGAAGTACATGAAGTTAAAGAGAAATACCATGTAAACGGTGTAGATGTGAATATTGTAAGTGAGCGTGTACAGTATCTTGACGCTGACGGAAAACTTATAACGGAAAGTCTTGTTGACTACAGTAAGAAAAATATTCGCAGAGAATATGCTTCCTTAAATGATTTTATCAATGCGTGGAGCCGAACTGCCAAAAAACAGGTAATTATTGAAGAACTGGAAAAATGCAATGTTTCACTGGAAGAATTAAAAAAGGCTACAGGCAGAGATGATTTGGACGAATTTGATTTAATCCTGCATATAGCGTATGATCAGAAACCTTTGACGCGTAAAGAACGCATTGCTAATGTGAAAAAGAAAAATTATTTTGGTAAATATTCCGAAACATGTCGGCAGGTACTTGACGCTTTGATGGAAGAATATATGGATGAAGGGATTACGGAAATTCAAAATCCGCAGGTTCTGCGTAATAAGAAATTTGCCAAATGGGGCAGTATGGTGAAGATAGCCAAATTATTCGGCGGCAAAAAACAGTATTTTGAAGCGGTAGACGAACTTACCGACTTGATTTATGCACAGGATATGCCGCAGAATAAGCAGGAAACAGATTATGTATAATAATTGATAAAGGAGATTAAGTGTGAGTTTAGGGGCTTTTGTAAAAAATATCCAGAATATAATGCGGGGCGACAGCGGCGTAAATGGCGATGCCCAGCGCATAGAACAGCTGACGTGGCTGCTGTTTCTAAAAATCTATGCCAAAAAAGAAGAAGAATGGTCTTTTGATGAAGATTATAGATCTGTTCTGCCGGAAGAATGTAAATGGGAAAATTGGGCGGTTGATAATAAAGACGGTAAAGCCTTAACAGGAGATAGTTTGTTGGAATTCGTCAATGAAAAACTGTTCAAGCAGTTAAAAAATTTAAAACTGCCGGAAGATGCGCCGATGAAACATAAAATTCTGCGCGATGCGTTTTTGAGCACCAATCAGTATATGAAGGACGGTGTTCTGCTCCGTCAGCTAATCAATGAAATCAACGAAATAGATTTTGATGATATGAAAGAACTGCACGCTTTCGGCGATATTTACGAAACAATCCTGAGAAGTCTGCAAAGCGCCGGCAATGCGGGAGAATTCTACACACCGAGAGCCGTTACGGATTTTATCGTAGAAATGGTAAATCCTAAACTGGGCGAACACGTAGCCGATTTTGCCTGCGGTACGGGCGGATTTTTAACATCAACACTCAATCATTTAAGTAAAGATATGGATAATGTGGAAGACAGAGAGCAGTTCAATAATGCAGTATACGGTATAGAGAAAAAACCGCTGCCGCATCTTTTGTGCGTAACGAATATGCTGCTGCACGATATAGACAATCCGCAGATATATAATGCCAATTCACTGGAACGAAAAGTACGGGATTATAAGGAAAACGATAAATTTGAAGTGATATTGATGAACCCGCCGTATGGAGGTACGGAAAATGAGATAATAAAGGAAAACTTTCCGGCGGATATGCGCAGCAGTGAAACAGCAGATTTGTTTATTGCTCTGATTATGTACAGACTGAAACAAAACGGCAGAGCGGCGGTTATCATTCCGGACGGCTTCCTGTTCGGGCTGGATAATGCCAAGACTGCTATAAAGAAAAAGCTGTTTGATGAATTTAACGTGCATACAATTATCCGTCTGCCGAGTTCCGTATTTGCACCGTATACATCAATCACTACGAACATTATTTTCTTTGATAATACGGGAGCAACAGAAAATACATGGTTTTATCGTGTGGATATGCCGGAAGGATATAAACATTTCTCCAAAACAAAGCCGATGAAACTGGAGCATTTTACAGATTGCATGAACTGGTGGAAAAACCGGCAGGAAATAAAAGACAGCGAAACGGACACATACAAAGCTAAAGCATATACGTACGAAGAAATCGAACAGCGCGGATTTGATATAGATTTGTGCGGCTATCCGACCATTGAAGAAGAAATACTTTCACCGGAAGAAACGATTATGCGGTATAAAGAAGAGCGAACTGCTTTAAATAAGAAAATAGACGAACAGCTTCAAGAAATTGAAAAACTTTTAGGAGTGAAAATATGCTAGCCGACAAACTGAGAAAAGCAGTCCTGCAAGCGGCAATACAAGGAAAATTGACAAAGCAGTTACCTACAGACGGCAACGCCGCCGACCTTGTAGCAGAAATAAAAAAAGAAAAAGAACGGCTGATAGAAGAAAAGAAGATAAAAAAACAAAAATCTTTGCCGGAAATAACAGCAGAGGAAATACCGTTTGAAATTCCTGATAATTGGTGTTGGGTAAGATTAGGAGAAATTTCTTATAAAATTGTTGATGGTGATCATAATCCACCAGCAGGAGAACATCAAAAAACAAAATATTTAATGGCTTCGTCTACTAATATTGGAGATATAAATTTAGTCAATTTAGAGAAAATGAGATATTTATCAAAAGAAAATTTTGATAAATGCAATCTTAGAACGGATTTGAAAAAAGATGATATATTATTTTCTTCTGTTGGGAGTATAGGAAATGCTATTGTATATAGGGAGAATTATAATTTAACATTTCAGCGTAGCGTTACAATTATAAGAACAAAGATAAGTTCGTATTATTTAAGATATGTATTATTATCACCATATTGTCAGTATATATTTAAAACACAATCTTCAGGAACTGCGCAAAAAGGTTTTTATATTAGACAGGTAATTAATTTAATAATTCCTTTACCGCCGTTAAAAGAGCAACAACAAATAGTAGAAAAGATAGATTCTATTTGGAAAAATTTACTTGATTTAGAAGCAAATGAAGAAAAATTATCTTTATTGCAAAAAAATTTTCCTAATAAATTAAAAAAATCTTTATTGCAGGCTGCTATTCAAGGCAAACTTACGGAGCAGTTACCTACAGATGACAATGTAGATGATTTACTGGCAGAAATCCGCAAAGAAAAAGAAAAACTGATTAAAGAAAAGAAAATAAAAAAACAAAAACCTCTGCCACCAATAATAGAAGAAGAAATACTCTTTGAAATACCGGAAAATTGGCGTTGGGTAAGATTAGGAGAAATTGGAATAACTAAAACAGGAAACACACCATCTAGAGAAAAGTTAGAATATAAGGGAAATGATATTCCATTTATTACTCCTAAAGATATTTTAAATGATAAAGTAAATTATAATAATCAAGGGCTATCTTTATTAGGAAAAAATTTTGCAAGGAACTGTAAAAAAGGTTCTATATTACAGGTATGTATAGGTGGTTCTATAGGGAAAGTTGCTATGATTGATAGAGAGGTTACTTTTAATCAACAAATAAATTCAATAACATCTATAATCTGTTTAAATAAATATATATTTTTTGTTATGCAAGCACAATATTTTATAATATCTATGAAGAATAAAGCTGGAGGAACAGCAACACCAATTATTAATAAAGGGTTATGGGACACATTATTAGTTCCGTTGCCACCAATAGCAGAGCAAAAACGTATAGTTAAACAATTAAATCAACTTTTAGATAATGTAGAGAATTTGTAACTAAAATAGTTTAAAGATTTTATAATAATAGAGGATTTTTAATATGAAAAATAAAATTATTAATATGTTATCTAATGCATCAGCGTTGCCAGTTCTTTTTATTGGTTCTGGTTTAACACGAAGATATTTAGACCTTCCAAATTGGGAAGATTTATTGAAGATGTATTGTTTTAAATATCCTTATGAATACTATTATGATAAAGCAAAAAGAGAGTATCCAGATTCATTAGAGAAAATTTATCCAAGAATTGCAGATTATATAGAAGCGGATTTTAATAATATTTATTTTACAGATGATGAATACGCTGAAAGCAGAAAATGTCATGAAAAAGATATAAATGATAAGATATCACCTTTTAAATTTTGTATGGCAGATTTTTTTAAGGAAAAGAGTAAAAATATAGAAGGTAAATACCCCAATGAAATTGAGTTGTTAAAGAAAATAGGAAATAAAAATATTAGTTGTGTTATTACAACTAATTATGATTTGTTTCTTGAGAATATTTTTGGTAAAGATTCTTTTAAAACATATATAGGTCAGGACGAATTACTTTTTTCTACAATTTATGAAATAGCAGAAATATATAAAATACATGGTTGTTGTTCTAAACCAAATTCTATAGTAATTAATTCACATGATTATGATTTATTTATTAGAAAAAAAGAATATTTAAGTGCGAAAATATTAACCCTTTTTTTAGAGCGACCGATTATATTTTTAGGATATAGTGTTAATGATGCTAATATTCGACGTATATTATGTTCTATTTCAGAGTGCCTTGAAAATAATCAATTAGAACAATTGAAGAAAAGATTAATTTTTATAGAATGGGCAAAATCTAAAAATGAAGAAGGAATTAATGAAAAGCAATTTGATTTCAATAATGGCAAAATAGTATCAATGGAAAATATTAGGTTATTTGATTATTCTGTTTTATATTCGGCTATATTAGATAATACTGTTAAATATGATGTAAAAGCTCTTCGTAGAATAAAAAGTCAACTTTATGAGCTTGTAAAAACAAATAAACCAACTGAACGATTGTATATTGCTACAGACATTGAAAATACTGATGGTGATATAGATTTTGTTGTTGGTGTAGGTGTTTATGGTAAATTTGGAAAAGTTGGTTATAGAGGTATAAAAGCAGAAGAAATATATCTTTATGCGATAGGAGAATCTGATTTACAATATGATGATAATATGATTTTAAAAGAGGCTATTCCTGCTTTGAATAATGGACGTACCATTTGGCCTATTAGACAATTTGTAAGTCGATGTAAATCAATTGATTGTTTAAATGAAAAAGTAGAAAAATCTTTAGAGAAATCTACGCTAGATTTATTATCACGAGAAAGGAGAAAAGCCATTATAGAGGGGAAATTTATTGAATATATTAATATGCCTTGTATATTAGAACATTATAAGCAATATGGATTAAATAAAACAATATCAGATATTTTTAAGAGTGATTTTGAGAAAATTAATACAGAAGATTTATTACAATTTATAAAATTAGCGATAAAAGATGAACCTACTTTATTAAAAGGAGAAAAGCATTCATTAAGGTCAAATTTTAAGAAATGTATTACTTTATGGGATATGCTTGTTTATTCAGGATTAGCAGATAATAAAATAAAAGAATTAAATAAATACAATCAAGAAAAATAGTTAATATATAATTTTTTGAGAATTAGATGGAGTAGTAAAAATTTATTTATAGAAATGGGGATAAGAACAATGAATAGAGAATTACCGAAAGCAGGGGAAATCTGGCTGCATTTCAAAAATAACAAGTATTTGATTATAACCGTTGCTGAACATACGGAAACGGGTGAAAAGTTTGTGGTGTATAAAGCGTTGTACGGCGACTACAAGGATTATATCCGTCCTGTAGATATGTTTATGAGTGAAGTTGACCACGAAAAATATCCTGATGTAGTACAGAAATACAGATTTGAGAAACTGAAATAGAAAAATGAACATGACAGAAAAGCTCTTGCATTAATATCCGGCAAGAGCTTTTTCTTGTAAAGATAGTATTGTTATTGTGCCAATGATGAAATATACTATTTTTAGATGAATTATGAAAGAGGCAAAATGATGATAACTGATGAATTTATTGCAGGCGAGTCGAAAACGCTTGAGTTTAAATCGAAACTGCCTGATAAAAGCGAAACATATATGAAAACTATTATAGCATTTGCTAATACAAGCGGCGGAAGACTTATTATAGGTGTTGATGATGATAGGTCAATAGTGGGTATAAATAAAGATAATGTCTTTGAACTTACGGATAGAGTAACAAATGCAATTTCTGATGCGTGTGAACCGCAGATAGTACCGGATATTTCTACTACAACAATAGATGATAAATGTATTCTTGTTATAAAGATTTATCCGGGAGCCAATAGACCGTATTATTTGAAAAGTAAAGGGAAGGAACGCGGTACATATATCAGAAGTGCGGCAACATCAAGATTAGCCGATTTTGATAAGATTAGAGAATTGGAAATGGAGGGGAAAAATCTTTCGTGGGATGAACAGATTTGTGTAGGATATGAAGTTACAGCAGAAGCCATAAATAAACTCTGTAAGGATATACAACTATATATGAGTTCTTCGGTATCAGAAGAAGTTAAAATGCCGACGGAAAAGCAGTTAGTAAATTGGAAAGTATTGAAAGAAAGCAATGGCAAGTTTTTAGCGACAAATGCTTTTGTTTTACTGACAAGTGATTTTTTTCCGTTTGCGAAAATACAATGTGCGTTATTTAAAGGAACGACTAGAGATGTTTTTATTGATAAAAAGGAATATACTGGTTCAATATATGAGCAAGTAGAAAATGCGTATCAGTTTGTATTGCGTCATATTAATCAAAGTGCAAAGATTGAAGGTCTCGTCAGAAATGATAAATATGAATTACCGACTGGTGCAATTAGAGAAATGATAGTTAATGCACAAGTGCATAGAAACTATATGGATAATTCATCTGTTCAAATAGCCATTTATGATGATAGATTGGAAGTATCTTCACCAGGTTCATTGTATGGCGGATTAACATTAGAGGAAATTGTATGCGGTAAATCTAAAATTAGGAATAAGGTTATTGCCGAAATTTTTAATAAAATGGATTTGATTGAACAGTGGGGAACCGGTATACAGAGGATAATAAATAGAGCAAAAGAATATGGTTTGCCAAAACCAGAATTTATGGAAATAGGCGAGACTTTTCGCGTTAATTTGTATAGAAAAAAAGCCGATAAAAAGCCGATAAAAAAAGCCGATAAAAAGCCGATAAAAAAAGCCGATAAAAAGCCGATAAAAGTTAATAGAGAAAACTTAATTATGGCATATATAAAGGAAAATGGCAGTATATCGAATATGGAAGCTAGACAGATTTTGAATTTGGCAGAATCCACAACTAAACGGTTTTTGAAAAATATGGTCAATGAAGGTTTATTATTGGAAGAAGGAGAAAGAAAAAGCAGGATATATGTATTAGTTGATGAAGAATGATTTTAGAGGAGATGAAGTAATGATTAAGATACTTTTCGTGTGCCACGGCAATATTTGCAGGTCGACAATGGCCGAGTTCGTGATGAAGGATTTGGTGCGCAAAGCTGGACTTTCGGACAAATTCATTATCAATTCAGCGGCGACAAGCCGTGAGGAGATAGGCGCAGATACGCATTACGGTACGAAGGCGAAATTGCGGGAAATGAATATTCCGTTTACAAAGCGCAAAGCGGTGCAGGTAACAAAGAGCGATTATGATATGTATGATTATATTATCGTGATGGATAACAATAATCTGCGCAATCTGAGATATATTATCGGCGAGGATACGCAGCATAAGGTGCATAAGATGATGGCGTTCGCCGGAGAGATGCGCGATGTGAAAGACCCGTGGTATACGAATAATTTCGATGAAACGTATGCTGATATTGATAAGGGCTGTCGGGCACTGCTTGATTATCTGCGGGATAACGGAAATATTTAAAAAAAGGCTGAATGTCAGTATAAACTGCATTCAACCTTTTTGTGTTAGTTATGAATTTTATTTTGCGGCGATTACTTCGACTTCGATTAATGCACCTTTCGGCAGTTTGCTCACTTCAACGCAGGAACGGGCCGGATACGGCTGTTTAAAATATGTGGCGTAAATTTCGTTTACTTTGCCGAAATCGTCGATATTGGTGATGAAAACAGTCGTTTTGATGACGTTTTCCCATTTTGCACCGGAAGCGGCGATTACAGCCTGAGCGTTTTTCAGTGCCTGATGAGCCTGGGCTTCGATGCCTTCAGCCATTTCACCTGTTGCCGGATTGAGGGCAATCTGACCGGATGCAAATACAAAATTGTCGGTTTCCACTGCCTGAGAGTACGGGCCGACAGCTGCCGGTGCACTGTTTGTCTGAATGATTTTCATGATGTTCACCTCGAAAATAATGATATATCACCTGTTGTGCTAGTAAAACATTTAGTCTATAAACAGCAGTATAATAGTTTATATTCGCTGTCTGTTGCCGCTTAACCTCACTAAATATAAACTATTATACTGCTTTGAAGAACTCAACTAGAACAACAGGTAATTATATACTGTTATTTTAGCATAAATATCAGATATATTTTAAGGATTTTTTGCACTGATTGCTTCGAGTTTGCTATAATAAGAAAAATAATACGTTGAATATTTAAGGAGCAAAACGTATCTTGAAAGTACAAAGCAAGAAAAATAAAGTACAAAACAATATAGTTAAGCTGTTTTTCGTTTTACTCGGTGTTTTCTGCGTACTGGTTGGACGGTACGGCTGGGTGCAGATTGCGCAGGGCGAACAGATGATGGAGCGCCTTAAGGGGCAGGTGCAGGAAGAAAGCGTACTGCATGTGCCGCGCGGAACGATTTATGATGCCAATATGAAGGAAATGGCAATCAGCACGATGGTGAGCTCGCTGTTTGTCGACCCGAACCATACGGAAAATCCGGAGCAGGTAGCGACGGATTTGGCGCCGCTTATCGGTATGAGCAAAGAGGAAATTCTGGAACGTATCGGCAGAGGCGGCGGTTTTGTCTGGCTGAGAAGGCAGATGGAACCGGAGATGACGAAGGCGGTAAAAGATTTAATGAAGCAGAAACCGGAATATTTTGCATGTCTCGGTTTCCGTCAGGAGAGCAAGCGGTATTATCCGAATGATATGCTGGCGGCAAATGTACTCGGTTTTGTCGGTACGGACGATAAAGGGCTCGACGGTATTGAACAGCAGTTTGACAGCATGATAAAGGGCGAGGACCAGGAAGCGTCCATTTTTACGGATGCGCTGGCACGGCCGATTTTGGACTCGGTGTTCATGATAAATTCGCCGGTGGATGCCAACTGCAAGAATATCCAGCTGACGATTAATGCGCAGTATCAGTTCATTGTGGAAAAAGCGCTCGATAAAGCTTTGATTGAGCACGGTGCGGAATCAGTTACGGCTGTAGTCATGAACCCGCAGAACGGCGATATTCTGGCAATGGCGATGCGTCCGTCGTACGACCCAAACTATTTTTACAAATACGACCCGATGGTCTGGAAAAATAAAGCCGTATCCGATATTTACGAACCGGGCTCTACGTTTAAATCTATCGTAGCGGCGGCCGGCTTTCAGGAAAAAATCGTTTCGCCGTCGGATATATTCGTAGATCCGGGCAGAGTGGAAGTTTCGGGCAGAGTTATTCAAAACTGGAATGACGGTAGTTTCGGCACGGTTACGTTTCTGGATGTAGTAAAAAATTCCATCAATACCGGTTTTGCCGAATTGGGCTTGAAACTGGGCGGCGAACGCTTGATGAATTATGCGCGTAAATTCGGTTTCGGTGAAAGAACGGGTATCGAGCTTCCGGGTGAAGAGCCGGGCATTTTGTTCGACCCGAAGGATATGGTGGCTTCCGACGTAGCGACTTCGGCAATCGGGCAGAGTATTGCTGTTACACCGCTGCAAATGGTTACAGCGATGTCGGCGATAGCCAATGACGGTGTACTTTTGAAGCCGCATATCGTGAAGGCTATTTACAATGCGGACGGCAGTGTTTATCAGCAGATGGAAAAAGAGGAAGTGCGCCGCTGTATCGACTCCGATGTGGACAAGACGCTCAAATCGGTGCTGGAGCAGGTAGTATCGACGGGCGGCGGTTCAAAAGCGTCGATTGAAGGGTATAATATAGCCGGTAAAACGGGTACGGCGCAGAAAATCGACATGGTGCACGGCGGTTATCTGCAGGGCCATTATATCGCTTCGTTCTGCGGCTTCGGCCCGGTGGAAAATCCGCAGTTTACAGTGCTTGTAGTTATCAACGACCCGGGCGGCGGCAACTACTACGGCGGGCAGATAGCGGCGCCGATTGCGCATGATATTTTTGTGCAGCTGTTCCGTTATGCCAATGTAAAACCGGTAAACGGTAATCAGAGTCTGCTCGATGAGCTCAATAAAGATAACAAACAGTAAGATAAACTTTTATTTTTGGCTATTATGTTGTAAAATTAAAAATGCTACATATAATATCTATTGTGCTGGCTTAAAAGCTCGATGTTTTGCTAGCACAACGGGTACATATAATAGCATTCGTTATAAATTTTTTAAAGGCAGGTAAAAATAATGCTAGATATAAAATTTGTCAGAGACAATCCAGAACTTGTACTAGAAAACTTGAAAAAACGCAACAATCCGATGAACCTTGACCGTTTCATGGAACTGGAAAAACAGCGCCGTGCGATTATCGCAGAAACGGAAAACCTGAAAAGCCAGAAAAACGCTGTATCCAAACAAATCAGCGAGATGAAAAAGAAAAAGGAAAATGCCGATGAAGTTATCGCGCAGATGCGTCAGGTAGGCGAACAAATCAGCCAGCTCGACGGCAAACTGCGCGAAGTGCAGGAAGAACTGCACGATATTTTACTGCGCATTCCGAATATGTGCCATGAAAGTGTGCCAGTCGGCAAAGATGACAGCGACAATCCGGAAGTCCGCCGTTGGGGCGAGCCGCGCAAATTCGATTTTGAACCGAAAGCGCATTGGGATATCGGGGCAGACCTCGACATCTTGGACCCAGAAAGAGCCGCTAAAGTTACAGGCGCCCGCTTTACTTTCTATAAAGGCCTTGGTGCCCGCCTTGAACGTGCTCTCATCAACTTCATGATGGATTTGCATGTGGATAAACAGGGATATACGGAAATGCTCGCACCGTTCATTGCCAACAAAGACAGCATGACGGGCACAGGCCAGCTGCCGAAATTCGCGGAAGACATGTTCAAACTGGAAGGCATGGATTATTATTTAGTGCCGACCGGTGAAGTTCCGGCGACTAATTTCCATCGTGATGAAATCTTGGATGGCGATAAACTGCCAGAATACTACAGTGTATATACGGCTTGCTTCAGAGCGGAAGCAGGCAGCGCCGGCCGTGATACGCGCGGACTTATCCGTCAGCACCAGTTCAATAAAGTGGAAATGATTAAATTCGTTAAACCGGAAACTTCGTTTGATGAACTGGAAAAAATGACGCATGACGCAGAAGAAGTATTGCAGCTTTTGGAAATTCCGTATCACGTCGTAAAACTCTGCACGGGCGATATCGGCTTTACGGCTGCCATGACTTACGATATTGAAGTATGGCTACCTAGTCAGAATATGTACCGTGAAATTTCCTCCTGCTCCAATGTTTGCGATTATCAGGCACGCCGTGCCAATATCAAATTCCGCCGCAATCCGGGAGCAAAACCGGAATTCGTGCATACATTGAACGGCTCCGGTCTTGCCGTAGGCCGTACGGTTGCCGCTGTACTGGAAAACTATCAGCAGGCAGACGGTTCCGTCGTAATTCCGAAAGTGCTGCGTCCGTACATGGGCGGCATTGAAGTAATTAAAAAATAAGTTTGGTGCAATGTAATTGCACCAGGTACTTTTTCTTTGTTACACAAAGAAAAAGTACCCAAAATTAAATAAAAAGGCTCATCAAGATACAATTTTGATGAGCCTTTAAATATATCGAAGAAGGTGATTTTGTGAAGAATTTAAAATGGATTGTGAGTTTCTGTTTAATCGGTATATGCGTATTTTCCTCCGTCGGACAGGCGAAAACTGTTACGCTCGATAAGACGAAAGTTCTGGTGCCGCAGGGCTGGAGCACTGTCAACAGTGATTTGAAATTTAAAAAGGGTACGACGGTGGAACTGAACAGCAACGGCGAAGTCGTAAGTGGTACGCTAAACCGCGATATCGCACTGCGGCCAACCGGTTGGCGCAATATGGTCAATGATTATTACGAAGAAAGCAACAACAGCATTTTCTACCCGCGCATTTTCCATCCGTTTACAAGCGTGTCCATACCGACGCCGACATACGGTCATGTGCGCTATAAAGGTGATAGGCCGATTACGTTTGCCGCTGACGGTACGGTTCTGTCCGGTACGATTGACGAGGAGGTAACGGTCAGCGTGCAGAAAGACAGATACGGGCTCGTTACGTTCAACGACCAGTATGAATTGGCATTTTATCCGGACGGTTCTGTGCGCAAGGGCCGACTGAATGACGATACGATGCTGCGGCCGAACGGCTGGCAGACGGGACTAACAGGCGATGAACTGGCCGGTTTCGTCGAATTTAAAAAGGGCAGTGATGTAACTTTTTCGCAGCAGGGCTATGTAACGTCCGGTGTATTGAAAAAAGATGTGAGTTGGCAGCTGTCAAATGGAGAGATTATAATGCTTAAAGCCGGTCAACTGATTTACTTTACAGATAACGGTCCTGCTATGGCATAGAAAATAAAAAGGAGAGGATAGCCTCTCCTTTTTGTTTGCCTTATTATTTTTTATAGAAATCCGGCATTTCATCGTATTTGATTTCCACTTTTGTCTGAGTATCGCGTGCTTTGGAAGCGGCTTTAGCTGTAACTTGGCCTACATAACCGTCCCAGGCGCTCGGTCCGTCAACACGGCCGGCTTTGCAGGCATTAATCCATTCCTGAAATTCGATATTGTAAGCGTCGACGAAACGTTCCGACCAGTCATTGCAGATAGGCGTTACGCGGGCGGCATTCGTTCTTACCATAGCGTTTGCCGGTTCCAGCAGATTGAGTACACCTTCTTCACAGACAACTTCGCATTTGATATCATAGCCGTAATGGCAGTTTACGAACGATTCAACGTCAATGCGCACGCCGGATTTTGTCGTCAGATACATAACCTGCGGGTCGCGCAGTCCTTCTTCGGCGTTGCGAGTGGATTTCGGGAATACGACTTCAGCCGTTGCATAATCTTCGCCGATTAACCAGCGCAGAACGTCGATTTCATGAATCAAGGAATTTTCTACAGACATATCAGTCGTGAAATTGTGTATTTCTTTATTGCGGTGAGCGCAGTGCAGCATGAGCGGCAGACCGTATGTGCCGGAGGTGATTAATTGTTTCAGCTGGCGGTAGCCTGGGTCATAGCGGCGCATGAAACCGACCTGAACGAGCTGTTTGCCGCCGGCGATTTCCGCGTCGACGATGCGTTTGCAGGCATCAGCTTCCGGGGCGAGCGGTTTTTCACAGAAAACGTATTTACCGGCTTTGATGGCTGCCATGACATATTCTTCATGGAACGGGTCAAGTGTCGTTACGATAACGGCGTCGATATCGTCGCTGGCAATCATGTCTTCGCCTTTGTCATATGCTTTTAAACCGTATTTTGCTGCAACGGATTTGCAAAAATCAATATTGGCGTCAGCGCAGGCAATGACTTTTGCGCCCTGTAATTTGTTGTTTATGCGTTCAATATGAGTGCGGCCAATCATGCCGGTACCAACTAAGCCAATTCTTAAATCTTCCATTGTGATTATCTCCTTTATCTTTTATAAATTTTTATCAATTATTTACCGAGCAGTTCGTGTTTGATACGTTCCAGTGCCAATGGAGCCTGCTCGTCCATTTTTTCCGGGAAGCCGAAGTACGATACGCAGGCAATGTTGTCGCCGCCTACTTTTGGTGCGTCCGGTTTTAACTGTTTGTTGGCAAAATCCATTTCACGCAGTGTTTCGAAAATGCCGTCGAAATCAACTTCGCCTTCGCCCATAGCAAGATGCTGATGAATTGTAGCGTCAGCTCTGCCGCGTGCATTCAAAAACGGCGGATTTAAGATATAACGGCAATCGAGCGTCTGATTGAATGTATCAGCAAATAAAACGTGCGTCAGTTCATCGCCGGCGTATTTGAGCATGGAGCGGACATCGCCTTTGCCCTGGTCATAGAAAAAGCCGTGCGGTGAGGAATATACGTAGCCGAGGTTTTTAGAGCGGAACGATTTTACCATGTCGCATGTTTCATTGTTCAGTTCGCAGAAATCATACGGATGGGACTGGATTTCCACGCGCAGACCTTCGCGTTCAATAATCGGCAGCAGTTCTTCCATGGAGCGGAACCACATACCATTGCAGATTTCCTGCTGATTGGGATCGCCGGAAAGTTCCGTGTTGATTACAGGAACGCCCATATTTACAGCGATTTCAATCAGTTTTTTCCAGTTGGCAACGGCGTGCTGGCGCTGTTCTTCCGTTGGACCGGACCAGCGGTATACGCAGATGAACGAAGAAATTTCCACGCCCGTTTCTTTGAGGGCTTTTCTGTATTCTTCTTCACATTCTTTCGAGAAAAGAGGATGTTTATAGAACGGATTGATGCGCGGGTGAGGCGACTGTTCGATGTATTTGTAACCCCAGTCGGCAACTTTGTGCACCATGTCGGTAATACTCATTTGTTTTGCCAGTACGTCGACGTCAAATGCAATTTTCATAATAATTACCTCCTCATTATTTACTGATTGTCTGGTTCAGTGCGTCAATGGAAGTGGCTACGCCAGCTTCAACGGACATGGTCAAATCTTCCATTTCAAGCGATACATCGCCGTGGTAGCCCATCATGGACAGAACAGAGAAGAATTCTTTCCACCACTGCAAATCCTTGCCGCAGCCTACAGCTACATAGTTCCATACGCGGTTGGCCGAGTCGGTTACCGGTTTCGGTTCAAGAAGGCCGTTCGTGTCGGCAAGACCTCTTTCAATGCGGGCATCTTTGCCGTGTACGTGGAAAATACAGCCTTTGAGTGCTCTAGCCGCAGCAATCGGGTCGGCACCGAGCACCATCATATGCGACGGGTCAAGGTTGATACCAATCATCGGGTCGGTGGCGTTTCTCAGTTTAAGCATCGTTTCCGCCGACCATACCATTGTGCCCGGAAACTCTTCGATGGCAATCTGTTCTACGCCGCAGTTTTTACAGTGCTGTGCGAATTTTTTCCAGAAAGCAATCGTAACTTTCCATTGATATTCATAAGCAGGAGCCATGAAATCCGGCCAGGATACGGTGGAGACAATCCAATTCGGCGTTGTATCCGTTTCGTTGCCTGCCGGAAGACCTGCCATAGCTACGATTTTTTTTACGCCGAGTTTACCGGCAAGTATGGCGCAGTCGTACATGGATTTTTCATACGCTTTGCCCGTTTCGGACGGCCAGAGAGGATTGCAGGAAGTATTGAGTGCGGAAATACGCATACCGCGTTTATCCAGTTCAGCTTTAAAAGCTGCAAGTTTATCAGGGTCAGCCAGAAGTTCAGCCGTGTTGCAGTGTTTACGCGCGCCCCAGCCGCCGGCTGTCATTTCTACGGCGTCTATGCCGAGTGATTTTACTTTGTCGAGCATGTCGGTATAGGAAAGGTCGGCGAATACATCGGTGCAGATTGCAAGTTTCATTGTAAATTCCTCCATAAAATAATAATTTTGTCAGCATTTAATATAAACTTCGTAATTGTCTAATATTTATTAACTTTAATGCTATTATAGAATTTTATGGGGATGGAGTGTTAGTTAATTCTTGCTGAAAAAAGGCGTTATTTCAAGGTTTTGCAAAATAAAATTATAAAATCTTGCACTGTAATTTAGGCAAATAAAAAAGCTGTAGAATTTTCTACAGCAAGAAGAAATCATTTATTTTTGTCAGCAAAATATTTGCGGTATTCGCGCGGTGATATGCCTACGTATTTTTTGAACATGGAAGTCAAATGGCAGCTGCTGCCGAAACCGAGCTGCTCCTCAATCTGCTTAATCGGTATATTTGTTTCGGCAAGCAGACTCTGCGCCTGTCCGATGCGGCGGTGAATGACGTACTGCATAGGCGAAAGACCCGTTTCACGTTTAAACAAATGCGAGATATGTGAAATACTTATGTGCATGATTTTGCTGATTTTTTCCAAAGTGATGTTTTCCGTATAATTTTCATCAAGATAATTGGTCAGTTTACGCACCATATCTTCGTTTTTCTGTTCGATTACGGATTTGCTCTGTTCATTGTGCTCCGTTACCAGTTTATATACGAGCAGGAATAAACTTACGGCTAGATGGCGGCACAGCAGCAGATTATTGTCTTTTTTCTGATTATAGAGCAGATAGAGATTGACCATTATTTCCGCAACGAGATTGTCGTATTCACTTAAAGTCAATACGGGTTTTTTCGCTTTGTCGATAAGATATCCTTTCGGCAGGTTTTTCAGATTGACACCAGACAGAGCTAGGCAGTATGTCTGAATGGAATGTTCCTGAAAAGGTGCTTCGCCGTGAATAGTGTCAGCATTGCAGATGACCAAATCACCGGCGTGAACGGCGTATTCGCGATTACCGACGCTGTAGCGGCCTTCGCCCTGAGCTACGTATAAAAGTTCCAGAATTCCCTGATGTTTGTGCAGAAGATGTGTATGCTTGCGGCTGTAATCTTTATCGACAAAGAAAACGCCGGACGGATAGATATCGTCTAAATTGATTTTGGGCAATGGCTGTTTCATAAGATTTTCCTCCGAATTGTATTGTATATGTATAAATTTAACGTATAATTCGCAAAACGGCAATTCGAAAAAAAGAGCTGTTGCACTGGGTACAACAGCTGTTAATGCGGATAATTCTTTATGACATACGTTAAATTGGGATAATATGAGTATATTATTTTTTCAAAATCTGGTAGAGATTAATGATTTCCACAGCAACATCTTTTAAAGTGTAAGTCGTCATCAAATAATCCTGTGCATGGGAAATCAGTACATTAAAAGATAATTTTTCGCCATTGGCTTCGCGTGTCAAAAGTTCCTGCGTCTGGAGCTTGTGCGCCTGCTGCAACTGTTCGGAAGCTTTGTCGATTAAATTCTGTGTTTCGGCGAATTTGCCTTCATGCGCCAGTTTAAGAGCTTTCTGCAATTCAGCTTTGGCATCACCAGCCAGTGAAATGATATCAAATGCAACTTTTTCCGTATTCATGATAATCTCTCCTTTATTAAAATATATTATTCATTACCAGCCTGCTGCATTGCCTTGCGGTTATAGTTGCGGAACTGTTTCTCGATTTGTTCCAGCGTTTTGCCTTTCGTTTCCGGTACGAAAAATCTGACGAAAGCAATGGAGAAGAAACCGACGATTACAAATACGAGGAAGGTGAAGTTCAAACCGAAAGAGCTGAGCAGTGTAGGGAATATAAGACCCATGATGAAGTTTACGACCCAGACGAACAGTACGCAGATACCCATGCCGATACCTTTATAGCGCAGCGGGATTATTTCCGAAATCAAGAGCCAAAGAAGCGGACCGATACATGCCTGCATGAAAGTCAGGAAACATACGAGCAGAAGCAGTACGATATATGGGAATACATCCGTGCCGCTTATGGTCATCGAAGCGAGACTGATAGCCAGCAGGGAAGCTGTAGTACCGGCAAGACCGGCCGTCAGCATAGTACGTCTTTTTATCTTAGTTAAAAGCCAGATACCGAGAAACGTGGCAAGAACGGAAGTAAGGCCGTTTAAGGTGTTGGCGATTAGAGCTGCCTGCATAGAAAAGCCGGATTCGATTAAAACCTGCGTGCCATAGTACATAATGGAGTTTACTCCGGTAAGCTGGGAACATGCTGCAATACCCATGCCGATTAGGATGATTCTCCTTACCCACGGTGTATTCAGTTCGGCAAAAGATACTGGTTTGGCGTTTTTTTCTGCGGCGATTACATCCTGTATCTCATTCAGTTCAGTGATGGCCTGGGCTTCCGTACTTCGGATTTTTTTGAGAACATCCATAGCAGTGGATACTTTGCCTTTGGAAACGAGCCAGCGCGGACTTTCCGGCAGGCGCATCATTCCGAAGAACAGTATAACGGCAGGAATGGCTGCAACTGAAAGCATGTAGCGCCATACATGGTCATTACCTGCCATGACGACGGCGATAACGGCGTTGAGCACGAAAGCGAGAAATTGTCCCGTTACAATCATAAGTTCATTCTGTGTAACCATACGACCGCGTTTGTCTGCAGGAGAAACTTCAGCAAGATATGCAGGAACGGTTACGGCAGCCCCGCCTACGGCAAGACCGAGAGCAAAGCGGGAAACAAGCATGACTTCAAAAGAAGGAGCCAGCGAGCAGCCCAGTGTAGCTACAAAAAATAAAATGGACAAGAAAAATATATTTTTTCTGCGACCCTGCGCATCGGACATCTTACCGCCCGTTACCGAACCGACGGCCGCTCCGAACAGCAGTGCGCTTACGACCATACCTTCTGTAGCAGGTGTCAGATTAAGCTGGCTAGGATGTGCCATATAAGGAAGTGCGCCATTGATTACGCCTGTATCGTAACCGAACAATAATCCGCCGAATGTGGAGATTATCATTATTTTTTTCAAATATGCCATTGACTCCGGATTAGGTGTCATCGCTATCAATCCTTTCAAAATAAAAATCCCAATATTTTTGATTTTAAAATAACGTAAATATAACCGGTTAAATTTATAAAACAAAAGCAATTTTACATAATAAAATAAACTTAAAATTTTTTAAAAATTTTAATATGAAGGGTTATTATATTTTTTTGCTTTATGTTCATTTGTTGATTTAATTATACTTATTTTAAATCTGTTGGTGTTAGTTCAATCTTGCAAGGATTAAATTGTTTTTTTATGTATTTTATTTAAAACTTATAAAATCTTGTACTTTGAATATTATAAAAAGCGGCTACCGTCAGACAGCCGCTTATAAATAAATTAAGAGAAATTCTTATGCAAGCATATTTATTTTTTTATCATCTGATACAGGGAAATTATTTCTGTCGCTACATCTTTTAAAGTGTACGTAGTCATTAAATAATCCTGTGCGTGGGAAATCAGTACGTTGAAGCTCAGCTTTTCACCGTTGGCTTCGCGTGTCAGAAGTTCCTGTGTCTGCAGTTTATGAGCCTGCTGCAGCTGTTCAGAAGCTTTATCGAGAAGTACCTGAGTTTCGGAGAACTTACCTTCATGCGCCAGTTTCAAGGCTTTTTGCAGTTCCGCTTTGGCATCGCCTGCCAAAGATATGATTTCAAATGCTGTTTTTTCTGTATTCATTATAAATCATCCTTTCAAGATTAGAGAATTGATATAAAAATGTGTTATTGTATTTTTCCTGCTGTCTGAATGGTTTTTCTATCATAATTTTTAAATTCTTTTTCAATCTGTTCAAGTGTTTTGCCTCTCGTTTCAGGTACGAAGAATTTAGTGAAAATAATTGCCGCAATACCGATGACAACGAAAATGCAGAAAGTAGCACCTAAGCCTAAAGTGCTTAAAAGTACAGGGAAGAACAGACCGATGGTGAAGTTTACTACCCAGTCGAAAAGTACGCAAAGACCCATACCTACGCCTCTGAAGCGGAGAGGAATGATTTCTGCTAGCGACAGCCATAAGATTGGCCCGATGCAGCCCTGCATGGATGCAAGGAACATAACCATTAAAGCAAGTACGATATAAGGAAACATTGGATGACCTTCTAAAATCATGGAGCTTACGGATAAGAGGAATAATGCGGTCGTAGTTCCTGTAAATCCGGCTAAAAGCATGGTGCGTCTGTTGATTTTAGTCAAAAGCCAGATACCGAAAATTGTAGCCAGTACGGAAGTCAAGCCGTTTAAAGTGTTGGCGATAAGTGCCGCCTGCATGGAGAAACCGGATTGTTTTAGAACCTGCGTGCCGTAATACATAATGGAGTTTACGCCGGTGAGCTGAGAGAATGCCGCAATGCCGATACCGATAAAGATGATGCGTCTTACCCAAGGAACATTCAGTTCATTGAAGCTGACCGTTTTAGTACTTGTTTTGATGATATCCTGAATATCATTTAATTCAGCGATAGCCGCTGCTTCATTACTGCGTGTTTTTTTCAATACATCGAGAGCTTCGGATATTCTGCCTTTGGAAACGAGCCAGCGTGGGCTTTCCGGCAGACGCAGCATGCCGAAGAACAGGAAAACAGCTGGAACGCAGCAGACAGCGAGCATATAGCGCCATACATGCGGGTCGCCGGCTAAAACGATAGCGATAATAGCGTTTAAAATATAAGCCAGGAACTGGCCGCTTACAATCATAAGTTCGTTCTGTGTAACCATACGTCCGCGTTTTTCCGGTAGAGAAACTTCGGCAAGATAAGTAGGAACGGTAACAGAGGCGCCGCCTACGGCCAAACCGAGCAGAAATCTAGTACAGAGCATTACGTGGAAATTGGGAGCGGTACTGCAGCCTAATGCTGCAATGAAAAATATTACTGCCAGCATGATAATATTTCTTTTTCTGCCCTGCATATCCGCTAATTTACCGCCGAACAGTGAACCGAAAGCGCAGCCTAAAAGCAGTACGCTTACGACCATTCCTTCGCGCAGCGGAGATAAATCTAGCTGGTCAGGGGCCGACATATAAGGAAGTGCGCCGTTGATTACGCCTGTATCGTAACCGAATAATAAACCGCCGAATGTGGCTATTATCATTATTTTTCGTAAATAACTCATTGACTCTTGCGAATATGTTGTCATTACTATTCATCCTCTCAAAACAAACGAAAAATGTTTATATAAAATCATCATTGAAATATAAATTTTCTGTAAATATTTTAATATATAAATTAAATTTTTATTGACAAGTCAAATACAATCTTCTATTATAACTATCGAACATTTTTTTCTTGGGTACGGTTACACTGTTTTTTACAGCGCGACCGTACCTTTTTTATTTTAAATCAAATATTATTCATAATCGCACGGCATTGCTTCTTTTAATACATCGGTGGAGATTTTTACACCGGTGAGTGCAGGCATGGTCAAATCTTCCATTTCCTGACTGATAGCGCCGTCATAGTCTTCCATGCTTAAAACGGAGAGGAATTCCTTCCACCAGCGAACATCATGGCCATGACCGAGTGCAACGTAATTCCAGGTTCTCTTTGCGAATTTGTCAATGGTTTTCGTATCGAGTACGCCGTCCGGTCCGATGTAGTTGCGTTCTATGCGTACATCTTTGGCATGAACATGATAGATGCGTTGAGCACCGAGTTTGTGGACAGCAGTAATAGGGTCGCCGCCCATCCACATCAAATGGCTAGGGTCCAAATTCATGCCTACCATATCGCCTACGGCATCACGTAGTCTGATGAGCGTTTCCGGATTGTATACCATTTGGCAGCCGTGATTTTCCAGAGCGATTTTTTCAATACCGCAGGATTTGGCAAATTCGACGGTTTTTTTCCAGTATGGGATTAAAACTTCTTCCCACTGCCAGTTTAAAATTTTCGTCGTAATCGGAGGCCAGCTTGTTACAATCCAGTTCGGTGTTTTATCTTCGGCGCAGCCGCCCGGACAACCGGACATCATTACAATTTTTTTGACGCCTAGAAGAGAGGCGAGTTTAAAAGTTTTTTCGACTACTTCCTGATGTTGTCTGCCTTCCTCGTTCGGTGCAAGCTGATTGCCGGAGCAGTTCAGTGCTTCCAAGGTCAGGCCGCGTTTTTCTATAGCAGCCATGAAATTTTTGCGGGCCGTTTCGCTTGCAAGCATTTCATCAAGATTGATATGCGGTGCTTTCGACCAGTTGCCGCAGGCGATTTCCACTGCTTCATAGCCGAGCTGTGCCAGAGTGTCGAGCATTTCTTCAAACGGCATATAGCCCAATCCGTCTGTATTAAAACAAAGTTTCATGATAGTTCCTCCTGTTATTTTTTATAGAAATCCGGCATTTCATCATATTCGATGTTAACGACAGTTTGAGTATCGCGGGCTTTGGACGCTGCTTTTGCCGTAACCTGACCGACATAACCGTCCCAAGCACTCGGACCGTCTACACGACCGGCTTTGCAGGCATTAATCCATTCCTGAAATTCAGTGTTGTATGCTTCAGGAAAACGCTCGGACCAGTCGTGGCAGATTGGTGTAACGCGGGAGTCATTCGTTCTAATCATGGCGTTGGCAGGTTCAGGGAGATTTAAGCTGCCTTCTTCACATACAACTTCGCATTTTACATCATAACCGTATCGGCAATTTACAAAGGATTCGACATCAATACGCACGCCGGACTTTGTCGTCAAGTACATAATCTGAGGGTCGCGCAGTCCGTTTTCAGCATTGCGTGTGGTTTTTGGAAATACAACTTCTGCCGTTGCATAATCTTCGCCGAGCAGCCAGCGCAGTACATCAATTTCATGTATCATGGAATTTTCTACCGGCATAGAAGTTGTAAAGCCTGGTGCGTCATAGTTGCGGTGTACGCAGTGAAGCATGAGAGGCAGACCGTATTTACCGGATTCGATAAGTGCTTTTAACTGGCGGTAGCCTGGGTCGTAACGGCGCATAAAGCCTACCTGAACAAGCTGTTTGCCGCCGGCGATTTCAGCATCGACAATGCGTCGGCAGGCATCTGCTTCTGGAGCAAGCGGTTTTTCGCAGAAAACGTATTTACCGGCTTTGATGGCAGCCATAACGTATTGTTCATGGAACGGGTCGAGCGTTGTTACAATGACAGCGTCGATGTCATCGCTGGCAATCATATCTTCGCCTTTGTCGTATGCTTTGATACCGTATTTTTCTGCAACGGATTTGCAAAAATCAATATTTGCATCAGCACAGGCGATAACTTTTGCCCCCTGCAATCTGTTGTTAATGCGTTCAATATGAGTACGGCCGATCATACCTGTACCAACTAAACCAATTCTTAATTCTGACATAGAAATACACCCTTTCTTTGCATTATAAAAAATACCGCAATTATTTTGAATTTTAATCTTATTTAAGATTATTGTTTTTTTATTGCAATGTTTCTGTTTCAACCTTCGATATTATTATATCCCTATATTTGCTAAATACGTTAGCAAAATATTGATACAGATTATGCCGAAAAAACATAAGTTTTGATAAAAAATTATAAAATATTGTACAAAAATAATAAGACAGCCCATAATGGGCTGTCTTCAATCTGTTATTTCTTTTTTATTTTTTCAGTGATAAAATGCTTTCTATACTCACGTGGCGAAATACCTACATATTTTTTGAACATAGTAGTTAAATGACAGCTGCTGCCAAATCCCAGCCGCTCTTCGATTTCGTAAATCGGCAGCTGCGTTTCCATTAAAAGACTCTGAGCTTCGCCGATGCGGCAATGAATAACGTATTGTATGGGTGATAAACCTGTTTCCCGCTTGAATAAATGTGATAGATACGTTTCACTGATATGCATTTCCTGACTTATTTTTTTTAAAGTAAGCTGTTTTGTGTAATTATTATTTAAATATTGTGTTATTTTGCGTATTAAATATTCATTTTTCTGTTCCGAAGCGATATTTCCCTGGTAAATATGTTCGAATATCAATTTTTGGATAATCATAAGAACACCTAGGGAAAACTGACGGCAGATGGGAAGGTTGTCTTTTGTATCCGTAAACAACTTATAGATGTTTTTCATTGATTGAGAGATTACGGAAGCCATTTCGTTCAATGCCAGCACCGGACGCTGTTCTGTTTTTATCAGACAGCCTAAATCCAGCTTGTCCGTTTTTACACCGGACAGTGCGATGCAGTAGGTTTCAATCGGGTGTTTGGAAAAAGGAGCCTCGCCGTGGAAGGTTCCGGCATTGCAGATAACAAGGTCGCCTTCACTTATGACGTAGCCGCGGTTGCCAACGATATATCTGCCTTCACCTTTAGCTATATACAACAGCTCCAGGATACCTTCGTGCTTATGTACCATATGCGCATGCTGTCGGCTGTAGATTTCATCGACGAAAAATACACCGTTTAACTGAATATTGTTTAGTTGCTCTGCTGAAAAATACATATGAAAATCCTTTCTTTTATCACTACGTACATATTTTTTATAATTATTTTAGTATATCATAAAAAAAAAGAGCGGCTACAATGGAGTAACCGCTTATAAATTTAGAGAGAGAAAAGTTTTTCTCTACGACAAACCACTTTCATTGTATACCCTATTTATTTTTTTAGCAACAGATATATTTTAGAAAAAAGAGCTGTTGCAACTAACAGCTCGATAGAGAGAAATTTTATTTTTTTATCAACCGATACAGACTGATGATTTCTACTGCAATATCTTTTAATGTATAGGTGGTCAGTGAACATACTCACCGCTTAAC
>JFBN01307349.1_pt1 | contig 77786 bp, 75 predicted proteins | sample 768741 | NCBI WGS metagenome assembly JFBN01 (sample SAMN01983846, study PRJNA193217) | chicken gut metagenome | biome: terrestrial biome; isolation source: ceca of Broiler chicken | host: Gallus gallus | place: United Kingdom: England | collected 2010-09-07
AACTCGCTTACGCTCAAACATTTGAACTAAAAACACATCTAATAACTTTTATTTTTAATAGCTGAAGCTACCGTGAAAATCTCCAACGCAGACAAAAATTTAGCATAAATAGTAAGTTGCAATGTCAACAGCTCAATTTAAGTTCCTGCTGGATGCCCAAAGGCACGAGCCAAATTCCAAACGTTTCGAACCGTTGTATCGTCTGTATTTAGCGAAAGGCTACGAAGGCTCGCTCAGTGCAGCGATAGCGAAACGTTAAAGGTTTGTTCTTTTTGGTTCGTTTTTCTTTTGACCTTTCAAAAGAAAAATGAACATTAACTTAAATAAGGGTTATTTTGTTTTTCCCAGCCGATGACGCTCGTTCCGCCGTGTCCTGGATAGACCTGCGTATCAGGGTCCAGCGTGAGAATTTTCGTTTTCAGACTGGAAATAAGGTCGGTGATGGAGCCTGTCGGAAAATCCGTTCTGCCGATAGAGCCGGCAAAAAGCGAGTCGCCGCTGATAACGACTCCTTCACCGACAAGGCAGATACCGCCTGGTGTATGTCCCGGCGTATGCAATACTTTAAATTCACAGCTGCCGAATTTTATCGTATCACCTTCATGCAGTAAAATATCGGCAGGCTGCGAAACGATTATTCGTCCCATATATCCTGCTACGGACAGATTGAGCTGCGGGTCGGTGAGCATGGCGGCATCGTCTTGATGTACGGCAAGTTTCGCCTTGAGAGCCTCGCCGAGTTCTTTATTTGCGCCGATATGGTCGGCGTGAGCATGCGTATTTACAATGTATTTTATCGTGAGATTTAAATTTTTTACTGTTGTCAAAATGCGGTCTGCTTCATCACCCGGGTCGACGATAATGCCTTCCAGTGATTTTTCATCATAAATAATATAACAGTTTTCCATGATGGGACCGACAACAAGTGTTACTATTTTCAATTTCGTCACTCCTTATTATTACCTGTTGTGCTAGTCGATTTTCCAAAGCAGTATAATAGTTTATATTTGTTCAATGTTGCCACTTAACCTCACTAAATATAAACTATTATACTGCCGACATAAGGGCTCGATGTTTTACTAGCACAATGGGTTATTCTTTGCTGGAACTGAGCGTGCGGCGCACACTGTAGACATCTTTGACGCGGCGCAGCGTATTCATAAGCTGCTCCGTGCGCGCCGTATTTTTCGTGTGGAACGTAATGGATATTACGGCCGTTTTATTGCTCGGGATACTGCGGGAAATAACGTTGTCGATATTTATCTTGGCATCGGAAATGCGCGACAGAATTTCTGTCAGTATACCCTGGCGGTCGTAACAGCCCAGCTCAATTGTAACGGGATACGACATCTGGTCGGTGCTGATATCCCAACTTACGTCAATAATGCGCATCATATCGTTGCCTTCACGCAGTACGTTCGGACAGTCGGCACGGTGCACGGAAACGCCCTTGCCGCGCGTTATATAGCCGATAATCTGGTCGCCCGGAATAGGGTTGCAGCATTTGGCAAGATGTACGAGAAAACCGTCCTCACCGTCGACTAGAATGCCTTGATTGGATTTTTTCTTCGGATTTTTCGGTTTGATTTTTTCCAGCATCTGGCTGATGTCCGGCGGTGTGATTTCCTGCAAATCCTTTTTATGGAATGCAATCAGCTTGCCCATAATGCTGTTTACCGTAGTAGCGCCGTAGCCGATACCGGCAAGCATGTCGTCGACAGATTGAATGTTCATCTTCTTCGCGATTTGCAAAAGGCGGTCGTTTTTTGTTAAATCCTTGAAATTGTAGCCGAGATGTTTCGCTTCACTTTCCAACAGTTCCAGCCCGCGTTCGATATTTTCCTCGCGGCGCTGCTTTTTGAACCATTGGCGGATTTTCGTCCGCGTTTGGGACGAAGCGACGATATTGAGCCAGTCGGGACTAGGTCCGTTGTTCTGCTTGTTCGTGATTACCGAAACGACGTCGCCGTTTTGCAGTTTATATTCAAGCGGTACGATTTTGCCGTTGACTTTAGCACCGACGCAGTGATTGCCGATATCCGTATGAATATGGTAGGCAAAATCAATTGGATTGGAACCCTTCGGCAGATTGATAACGTCGCCGCGCGGCGTGTAGACGAATACTTCATCGGAGAAAATATCGATTTTCAGCGCTTCAAAGTATTCGCGCGGGTCGGAGAATTCATCCTGCAATGTAATCATCTGGCGCAGCCAGGACAGTTTTTTATCGTAATTGCTGTTGGCACCGATACTCTTATTGCCGGCTTCCTTGTATTTCCAGTGAGCGGCGATACCGTATTCCGATACGGCGTGCATGGCGAATGTGCGGATTTGGATTTCCAGCGGAATACCGTTGTCAGTGATGACTGTCGTATGCAGTGATTGATAGCCGTTCGTCTTCGGCACGGCGATATAATCCTTAAATCTATTCGGCAGCGGCTTCCACATAGCATGGATAATGCCCAGAACGGTATAGCAGTCCGGAATGGTCTGCACGAGTACGCGCACCGCCAAAAGGTCGAATATGTCGGCAAAATCCTTGTGACTGTTTTTCATCTTGCGGTAAATGCTGTAAAAATGCTTAGCACGCCCTTTGATTTCGCCCTTCAAATGAGTTTTTTCAAATTCCTGCCGGATTTTGGCTATGGAGTCGTCAATGAAAGCCTGCCGTTCAGCCCGTTTCTGCTGCACCTTGTCGACTAAATCATAATACGTCTCCGGCTCCAGATAGCGCAGGCACAAATCCTCTAGCTCGCATTTTATATTGGAAATACCGAGACGGTTGGCAAGCGGCGCGTATACTTCCAGTGTTTCCTTGGCAATGCGCTTTTGCTTTTCCTCGCGCATGTATTTTAAGGTGCGCATATTGTGCAGGCGGTCGGCCAGTTTTATCATGATGACGCGGATATCCTTCGCCATAGCCAAAAACATTTTGCGGTACGTTTCCAGCTGCTGGTCTTCTTTCGATTTATACTGCATCTTGCTCAGTTTCGTAACGCCGTCGATGAGCATAGCGACTTCTTCCCCGAAGAGCTCTTTCATCTTATCAATAGTATAAATCGTATCTTCAACCACATCATGCAGAAGCGCTGCGGCGATGGTTACGTCGTCAATATGCAGTTCAGTCAAAATCATAGCCACATGCAACGGATGTGTTATGTATTTTTCGCCGGAAACGCGCTTCTGGTCGGCATGAGCTTCATTTGCCAGATTGTACGCTTTTAAAATCAAATCGAAATCGGCATTGGGGTTATAGGATTGTACAGCGTTGATGATATCGTTTATCGAGATATCCATAGTTTTATCAGTCATATTTTTCAGCTCCAAACATTCATTAAACAAGATAACACAGTTTTCAACAACAAATTATTTTAGAAGGATTTCGGCTATATAATGAAGAAATTATAAAACCATGATAATATATATGTATAACATAATCAAGCAAAATAGATATTTTAGCACAATAAACAGATAAAATAGCCAGTTGTGCTAGTAAAACATTGAGCTTTTAATTCAGCAGTATAATAGTTTATATTCGTTCGATGTTGGCACTTAACCTCACTAAATATAAACTATTATACTGCTTTAGGAAATCAACTGGCATAACAGGTATAAAATACGAACAAAAGGTGTGAGCAAAATGAATTTAAAGGCAGACAGCTTTAAACAATATCTGGCTGAAAAAAACATTACTTACTTCAGAGTGGAGGAGGCAAATACAGATACAGCGGGTGACAGTGCTGAAGGTGCAGATAATCGTAGCCGCGTCACTTTCCATACGTATGTAAAAGTATTCGGACAGAAGCTTCCGGCCGTCGTGATAATGGATGACAGCATCTATACGGTAATCCGCGTGCAGGTTATACCGGATATTACCTTTATAAAAAACAAAGATGAATTCATCCGCTGCGTCAACGAAATGAATATAACGTACAAAGCGATAAAATATTATCTGGGCATGGACGAGGCGCTGTATCTCGATATGTACATCCCGAGCAACAAAAACGAAACGGACGGCGATTTGGTCATCGACCTTCTAAGCGCGATAAACAGCCATCTGGAACAGGAATATCCGAACTGGATGAAGCTTCTCTGGAGCTAGAAAACCATAGGCTATTGTTTTTCTGAAACAATAGCTTTTTTTATGCCTATAGACGAATGTAAAATCTTGACACTATTTCTAAAAACCTTTAAAATATCTTTTATGAGCGTGAACAAGGTCTTCGGGCTTTTTTATTTTGTCAAAAGACAATCAACGCTAACTATGTCCGTTGCGGAAACTTCAGCGGATTTATAAAAAATGTATGGATATTCTGCAAATATCCTGCAAAAGTTTCTAATCAAAATTGATTAAAACATATTTTTAGAAAATTTGAAGTAAAGGGGGGTGAAGATTATCGTTGAATTAATATTAGCGATAATACTTGCACTTGTTGTCGGCTTGGGCGCAGGATATTGGCTGAGAAAACGAAGTGCAGAAGCACAGATAGGTTCTGCTGAAGTTGAAGCGAAACGTATAATAACCGAAGCGGAAAAACAGATTGAAACGAAGAAAAAAGAAGCAACTCTTGAAGCAAAAGAAGAAATACACAGAATGCGTCAGGAGCTCGATCGTGATACAAAGGACCGTAGAAACGAACTTTCTCGTCAGGAACGCCGTTTAGTACAAAAAGAGGAAAATCTGGACAGAAAAATCGACTCTTTGGAACGAAAAGAAGAAATTTTGAGCCGCAAAGAAAATGAAATTGATAAATCGCAGGCGCGCATAGATGCGCTGCATGCTAAACAGATGGAAGAGCTGGAACGCATATCGGGTCTCACGGCAGAAGATGCCCGTGCCATGCTCTTATCCGATGCCGAAATCGAAATTAAACACGATAAGGCTGTTATGATTAAAGAATATGAACAGCAGGCAAAGGACGAAGCGGAAAAACGCGCCAGAAACATCATATCTCAGGCTATCCAGCGTTGCGCCGCCGACCATGTGGCGGAAACGACAGTTTCTGTCGTAGCACTGCCGAATGATGAAATGAAAGGCCGCATTATCGGCCGTGAGGGTAGAAATATCCGCGCATTGGAAACACTTACGGGCATTGATTTAATCATCGACGATACACCAGAGGCCGTTATCTTATCCGGTTTCGACCCGGTACGCCGTGAAATCGCCCGCATTGCTCTCGAAAAACTGATTGCTGACGGACGAATTCATCCGGCACGCATCGAGGAAATGGTGGAAAAAGCGCGCCGTGAAGTTGACCAGCGCATTAAAGAAGCCGGCGAACAGGCATGCTTTGAAACGGGCGTGCACGGACTGCACCAAGAACTGGTTAAACTGTTAGGCCGTCTGAAATACCGTACAAGCTACGGTCAGAATGTACTCAATCATTCCATAGAAGTCGCTCATCTCGCCGGCGTCATGGCGGCAGAACTGGGCGTAGACGTGGCACTTGCCAAACGCAGCGGTCTTTTGCATGATATCGGCAAAGCCATCGACCACGAAGTTGAAGGACCGCACGTAACTATCGGTGCCGATTTAGCGAAAAAATACCGTGAATCGAGCGACGTTATAAATGCTATCGCAGCTCATCACGGCGATGAAGAGGCTAAAACAGTCGAAGCCGTACTCGTAGCCGCAGCTGACGCCGTTTCAGCCGCTCGTCCGGGTGCTAGACGCGAAAGCCTCGAATCGTATCTGAAACGTCTGAAACGACTGGAAGAAATCGCCGAATCATTTGACGGCGTAGAACGTTCCTTTGCTATTCAGGCAGGCCGCGAAATCCGCATCATGGTAAAACCGGATAAGATGGATGACCTGTCCACTGTAGCACTGGCACATGATATAACGAAGAAAATTGAAGCTGAACTGGAATATCCGGGACAGATTAAAGTAACGGTAATTCGAGAAACACGTGTTGTCGATTACGCAAAATAAATGAGAACAGTAAAAACAGTTGTTATTAAATAGAAATAACAACTGTTTTTTTGTGCTTACTCATTTTTCTTTGTACGACAAAAAAAGTACCTGGCGCAATTACATTGCGCCAAACAGCAAATTGCTATAAAATAATAGAAACAAGACTTTGCTGCAGGATTAGTGAGGTTTATAACAAAATGAACATGAATTTAAAACAACGCAAAAAACCGAATATGGATTGTATAAATCTGCTGACTTCCATACTGCTGTGCTATCCGGAAATCAGTGAGATATCCGTTGAACCGGAGCATGAAGAAGTCTATATCAGTTATACAGTCGACAGAATTTTAAACGATGAAGACTTATCACAGACCAGAGAATTTTTAGAAGACAGTATTCTCTCTTATCAGTATCTGGAAAATTTAGTACCGGAAAAAAATGATATTGTTTTGGAAGTTCGGGAAAAAGCTACATTCATCAATATAACGAGAGATGTAAAAACTTTTTCGCACGGAGAACTCCGTCTGCTTAATGAAATAGTCAAAGACAGATTTGCCAAAAATCTCATCAGTGAACCGGACAAAGTACCGCTCGTCGATACGGGCATTTTATCCCAGCTGGAATTAATCGATACCATGCTGGGCAGCCTGAAAATAAATCCGGTGGAAGAAAAAATGGTTGGTATTCGCGAAAATGGCAGAGTTATTGTTTACAACAAATAATGGAGGTTTGATTTTTGAAATTTTTAATAGTTGGAGATGTCTGCGGCCGTCCCGGCAGAGAAGCGTTCCGCAAATATATACCGGAGCTTCGCCGCAAATACAGTATTGATGTCGTCGTGGTAAACGGCGAAAATATCGCCGGCGGCCGCGGCATCAACCGCAAGACTTTAGATGAAATATACAGCGCGGGAGCCGATATCATCACGAGCGGCAACCATATCTGGGACCAGAAGGAAATCGTATCGTTCATTGATAACGAACCGTTTTTAATCCGTCCGGCCAATTATCCTGAAGGCGCTCCGGGCAGAGGCTACTGCCTTTACCCGTTCAAAGCCAAAACAATCGGTGTAATCAACGTATCCGGCAGAACGTTCATGCCGCCGATGGACTGTCCTTTCCAGAAAGTGGATGAAATCTTAAAGAAAATACGCAACCGCTGCGACATCATTCTTGTGGATATTCACGCCGAAGCCACATCCGAAAAAATAGCCATGGGATTTTATCTTGACGGCAAAGTAACCTGCGTTGTCGGCACACATACGCACGTACAGACGGCGGATAACCGTCTTTTACCGAAAGGCACCGCCTACATCAGCGATTTGGGCATGGTCGGACCGTACAATTCCAGTCTGGGCATCAATGTAAACAATGCCATCGAAAAATTCATAACATGCCGCCCGGTGCGTTTTGAAGTGGCGGACGGACCGAACGTGTTCAGCGCCGTCGTTCTGGAAACGGACGACAGAACAAATAAAGCTTTGTCTATTGAAAGAATTCTATTCAATGAAGCGGCTGTATAGTTGTTACGCCAATAAAAGAGGATTTTCGATACTTTTGGCGAAATAAATAGTAATTCCTAATTCTTTAGTCTTTGAAGGGTGTGCTAATCATGGAAGTTTTAAAAGTATCAACAAAATCCAATCCAAATTCTGTTGCAGGTGCATTAGCAGGAGTATTAAGAGAATCTGGAACTGCTGAATTGCAGGCCATCGGAGCAGGGGCACTCAATCAGGCGATTAAAGCCGTAGCGATTGCCCGCGGCTTTGTTGCTCCGCATGGTATAGATTTGATTTGTATACCAGCTTTTGCTGATATACAGATTGATGGACAGGAGCGTACAGCAATAAAACTTATTGTTGAACCTAGATAAGAAAAACTATAAATAGTATTCCATTCGGCAGTATGCCGAATGGAATTAACTATTATCATGCGCTAAATTCAATATTTTAATATAAATCACGAAAAATTCTCGAAATATTTGTAAAGGAGCCAATTATATGGATGTTATTGCTTTAGTGGGCCCGAGCGGTACGGGAAAATCGCACCGCGCTCTGATGGTGGCACGCCAGAACAACGCCGACGCTATCATTGACGACGGGCTTTTAATTAAGAACAATAAAATAATCGCCGGCCATTCCGCCAAACGCGAAGTCAGTAAAATAATGGCAATACGCCGCGCCGTTTTTGTCGTTCCGGGCCATGCCGAAGAAGTGAAGGAAGCCATACAAAACGTGAAGCCGGAACGCATTTTAATTTTAGGCACATCCGAAAATATGGTGCACCGCATTGCCAAAGCGCTCGACCTGCCGCCAATCAGCCGCATCATCAATATTGCCGACATTGCCACGAAAGCGGAAATGGCAAAAGCGCAGTTCTACCGCAATAAGGAAGGTAAACATATTATTCCTGTGCCGACAATCGAGCTTAAACCGCATTTTTCCGGTTATCTCGTCGACCCGATACAGTCATTCTTCAAGAAATCGAGCACCAAACGGCGCCGTCTCGGCGAAAAATCAATCGTGCGGCCTGTCTTCAGTTACTACGGACGGCTGATTATCGACGACTCAACCATTTTGGAAATCATCAAATACATCGGCAAGGATAAATCGCTCGATTTCAAACCGACTCACATTCATATCGATCATATTTGGGAAGACGGCGAGGACAAGGGCATCAAGCTTTCGTTCCAGGTCGTTTTAAAATACGGCAATCACATTCCTACGCTGATACGTTCCATTCAGAAGAAAATCAAGGAAGTCGTCGAATACATGACGGGCATGATTGTACATGATATCAATATCGTCGTAAAGGGACTGCGTTTCTCTTGATTATACAACAGCTAAAAGACAGCTTACTAAGCGGCTGTCTTTTTTTGTATCGATACACTTCGAGGTTTTTTCGGTAAATTTATTGACTTTAAACTCAGTGAAATTTATAATTTTAAGCAAATATTTGTAAATGAGGTTGATATTAATGGCAGAAAATTATAAAGCACTGACTATAGCAGGCTCGGATACCTCCGGCGGCGCAGGAATGGAAGCCGATTTAAAAACGTTCGAAGAAATGGGCGTGTACGGCATGGTGGCGCTCACTGTCATCGTAGCGCAGAACCCGAAGGATTGGGCGCACGATATTTTCCCGATTGACCTTGCTACGATAAAAAGACAGATAGCCACAGTCGGCAAAGGCATCGGCGCTGACGCCATGAAAACGGGTATGCTCGGTTCGGCTCAGCTTGTCGAAGCTGTTGAAGAGGCAATCAAAAAATACAATTTTAAAAATGTCGTTATCGACCCGGTTATGGTATGCAAAGGCATCGACGATATCATGGTGCCGGAAGCCGCCGCAGCCATAAAAGCGAAACTGGTGCAGTGCGCCGATGTAATCACGCCGAACACAGTGGAAGCCGCCTACATTGCCGACATGGAAAAAGTCGAAACGGTAGAAGATATCAAAATGGCCTGCGTAAAAATAAATAAGCTCGGCGCGAAAAACATCATCATCAAATCCGGCAGCCGCGTTGACGGCGATTATATGGTCGACGTACTGTTCGACGGCAAAGAATTTACGATTGACCGCAAACTGAAACAAAAAGATGTTTTCAATAACGGAGCAGGCTGCACGTTCTCGGCGGCCATAACGGCAGGACTTGCCAAAGGGCTCAGCGTACATGACGCATTCAGCGCGGCGCAGAAATTCATTGATAAAGCCGTAGCTCATTCCTTCAGAATAAATAAATACGCCGGAGCATTGGCTCACTGGCAAACGAGATAAATATAAAACTGCTGTACCAATTCGGGTACAGCAGTTTTTTTGTACAAATTTTCCTGAGTTATAGTTCTCATTTTGTTTTTTATTGATATAATGAAAGTAAATAATCTACAGCAAAAGCAGGTGAAGTAATGACAAAACGGAAAATTCTCGGCGCTATGACAGTCCTTTTTATTATCGCGGCAGGCTGTATCTATTATTATTCAACCAGCGAAAATGATAAACTGACTGCCAGTGGCACGATTGAAGTGACCAAATACGATGTAACGCCGCGCATTGCAGGCTATATCCGCAATTTGAACTGCAAGGAAGGCGATTTCCTGACGGCGGGCGAAGCTGTCTGCGAACTGGAACGAGACGATTTAAAACGGCAGAGTGAAAGCAGCTGGCAAGCCGTTGAAGCGGCGCAGGCAACTTTAACCGACATGCAGAAAGGTGCCCGCGAGCAGGAATTATTCATGGCAAAATCACAGATTGACAAGACGAAAGCCGTTTTCGACAAAGCGCAAAATGATTTAGCACGCAACGAACAGCTTTACGCCGTGGGCGGTATCAGCCGGCAGGAGCTGGACAGCAGCCGCGAGGCAAATGATGTCGCGCAGGAAGAATATTTATCGGCGCAGGCAAATTACGATTTGGTACTGTCCGGAACGCGCACTGACCAGATTGCCGCACAGGCGGCGCAGGTGCAAAGCCTGATTGCCAGTGCCCGAGCAAATGAGGATTTAGTAAATAATATGACCTTATACAGTCCCGTAAACGGTGTAATTATCAGCAAAAATTTTGAAAACAATGAATATATAAATAGCGGTGAAAGCGTACTGACTCTGGCCGATTTAAACGATTTATGGCTTAAAGTCTATATTGCCACAGCTGATTTGGGCAAAGTCAGGCTGGGGCAAAGCGTCGATTTGACAGTTGACGCCTTTCCGCAGGAAATTTTCTCGGGCAAAGTAATCGCCATAAACGATGAAGCGGAATTCACGCCGCGCGAAAGCATAACGAAAGATGAACGCGCCAATATGGTTTTCGCCGTGAAAATTCAGCTAAACAATCCCGACAACAAATTAAAAGCCGGTATGCCGGCGGATGTGATGTTTCATGAATAAATTCATAAATACAATCGAAATAAACAGCATCAGTAAAAAATTCGGACGGATACAGGCGCTGACCGACTGCTCCCTGACAATAGAAAACAACTGCCTTCTGGCAATCGCAGGCGGCGACGGTGCAGGCAAGACCACGCTGCTGAAAAGTATCGCCGGTCTGGTAACGCCCGACAGCGGCGAGGTATTAATAAACGGACAGATGCCGCAAAGCTGCAAGGAGTATTTCGGCTATATGGCGCAGCAATTCAGCTGGTATAGAAATCTAAGCGTAAATGAAAATGTCATCTTGTCGGCAAAACTGCACGGCATGAGCGGGCAGCAGGCACAGCAAAAAAGTGATGAGATTTTAAAATTTGTCGGTCTGTATCAATTTAAAGACCGCTTGGCAGAAAAACTTTCCGGCGGTATGAAGCAGAAACTGGCGCTGGCGGCAGCGATAGTGTACGGGCCGCAAATTCTCTTGCTGGACGAGCCATCAACGGGCGTTGACCCTGTATCGCGGCAGGAACTTTGGGAGTTGTTTCATCGGATAAACGCGCAGGGAACGGCTGTAATCGTCACTACACCGTATTTCGATGAAGTGAATTACTGCCGTGAAATCATTTTAATGCACAACGGACGGATTTTAATAAATGATACACTGGCTGATTTGCGAAAACAACACGAACATTTCAATTTGGAAAATATTTATTTTAAACTGACAAAAGAGGACAGATAATTATGACATACGCAGTTTTTACGGAAAATCTCACTAAAAAATTCGGCGATTTCACGGCCGTAGACAATCTGTCCTTAACCATAGAATACGGCTGTATTTACGGTCTTTTGGGCTCCAACGGCTCCGGCAAAAGCACGACTATCCGCATGCTCTGCGGCGTTTTGCCCAAGAGTGCGGGCACAATTAAAATTCTCGGACACGATATTCACGATTTAGCCGAAATTAAAACGCAAATCGGTTATATGTCGCAGAAGTTTTCGCTCTATCCCGATTTAACGGTATTGGAAAATATAAAATTTTATGCCGGTCTGTACGGCGTGAAGAAAAATATTCTGCCAGAAAGAATAGATGAGGTACTGGAAATGGCAGGCGTAACGGCAAAACAAAATCTGCCGGTAAAAAATCTCACCGGCGGCTGGCGGCAACGGCTGGCACTGGGCTGCGCCATCATTCACAAACCGCAGCTTTTGTTTCTGGATGAAGCCACCAGCGGCGCCGACCCTAGAGCCAGAAGAAAATTCTGGCAGATTATCCAAAATCTGGCGCAAAGCGGCGTAACCGTAATTGTAACGACGCATTTCATGGAAGAAGCGCAGCTGTGCCACAGGATAGGTTTTTTGCATCAAGGAAAAATGCTGATTGACGATACTCCCGCCAATCTGAAACGGCTGCTGCCGAAACCTGATGTTTCTCTGAATGAAATTTTTGCCTATCTTGTAAGGAAGAAGGCGGTGAATATCGCATGAACAGACTGAAAGCCATGCTGTATAAGGAATTTATCCAGCTGCGGCGTGATGTAATGATGCTGCGTCTTTTAATCATGCTGCCGATTGTACAAATAATCATCTTCGGGCTTGCCATTGATACGGACGTAAAACATATACCGACCGTCGTTTTCGACCAATGCAAGCAGGAGGAAAGCCGCGAACTTATGGACGCTTTCACCGCTACGAATTATTACGACATAAAATATTACGCTGACAGCATTGCCGAAGTAAACGATAAGATAAACTCCGGGCAGGCGGTGGTGGGCGTCGTTTTCCCGCCGGACATGGTACGCGATATCAAACGCGGCGAGGCGGCGCAAATGCAGCTGATTGTAGATGCCAGCGACAATATGGCGGCAAACTCGGCTATCAGCACGGCGCAACTGGCCATTTTACAGAAAACACAGCAAATTCAACTGTCTAAAATCTCCAACAGGGAAAATTTACAGACCGGCGTATACGACTTGCGCATCCGTCCGTGGTACAATCCTGATTTTATCAGCGCCTACTATATTATCCCGGGCATTATCGGCATCGTACTGACCATGACGCTCGTCATGGCGGCCAGTATGTCCATCGTCCGCGAACGGGAAGAAGGTACACTGGAGCAGCTGCTAATTACGCCGCTACGTCCTTTGGAGCTGATGATTGGCAAAATCGTGCCGTACATCTGCGTCGGTTATGTGCAGATAACGATTGCCACGCTTATCGGCGTGATATTTTTCCACGTTCCGTTTAAAGGAAGCATTATTTTGCTGTATCTTTTAAGCACCATTTTCATGATAGCCTGCCTTGCCCTGGGCATTTTTATTTCCACTATCGCTCAAAACCAGATGCAGGCAATGCAGCTGTCGTTTTTCGTAATGCTGCCGAGCATTCTGCTGTCCGGCTTCATGTTCCCGCGCATAGCTATGCCGGATTTCTTTTACTATTTCAGCATGATAATCCCGATGACCCACTTCGTCCAAATCACACGCGGTATTTTCCTAAAAGGCATTGGGATGGAATACCTGTATCAGCCAGCGCTGTTTTTAATTGTTTTTTCTGTTATCGCTTTAAGCATAAGTATTTGGAAATTTAAAAGGTCACTCACATGATTTAGAGTTCATTTTTCTTTTGAAAATTCAAATGAATAATAAAGTGCCGGTTCGGCACAATATATGTTAAAGATAACTATTTCTTATTCGTTGTGCTAGTAAAATATCAAATTTGCAGTCAGCAGTATAATAGTTTATATTCATTCGATGTTGTCACTTAACCTCACTAAATATAAACTATTATACTGCTTTAGAAAATCAACTAGCACATTCTATACAAATTTTTATTATTGTCTGCCCTGAAAACAAAAAAGCGATATCAGAGAAAGTCTGATATCGCTAATGCTTACAAAATGGCGAAGTGAATGTTTTTATTTTGTGTTCGTGAATTCAGACAGCAAATCTTTAAGCGAAAAATCTTCATGCGCTATTTTATCCTTTAAGTTGTGCCAGCTGTCAATTAATATGATTTCGCCCTTATCCATCAATACTATTTTGTTGCATCGTTTGATTTTATTCAAACAGGTTGTAGCTACGATTATAGTGATATTGTATTCATTGGCTTTTTCCAGCAGCGACCATAATTCTTCCGTAAATTTTTCGTTTGAACTGAGTTCGCGGGGAATTTCTATTAATAAAATCAGTGGTTTATACACCATGATTACAGCCAATGATAATTTAAATTTCATTTCAGGTGATAATTCACCGGCTAAACAATTCTTTATATCGGTTATTTTGAGGAAGTCTAAAATTTTAGCAGTAATGGATGCGGCTTCATCCGGAGAAATTTCATGCTTTTTGGCCGATAATAAAATATTTTCTTCAACCGTAAGATTTTTATACCAGTTGGTATCTTTCGATACGTATCCGATGTTAAATATCTGTTTATACGGCAATTTGTGGTCAATCAGTACATATCCATGGTCAGGTTTAATAAATCCGGCAATCATTTTCATTAAAGCAGATTTGCCTGCTCCTTTTGCTCCGATAATTTCAATAAAATCACCGTTTTTAATAGTTAAACTGCAATCATTCAATACTTTTATTTGTCCAAAATATTTATCAATTTTATTTATTTCAATCATATAATCATCCCCAATAATATCTTATTATTGTTTGGAGCGGTTGAAATTCTTCCATAAATTTATAAACCTTTAGACAAATAGACTGACTGACAATTTTATTATGCCATATTTATCAGGTTATAACAATGGACAAAGGGAAAATAAGTGTAGCAACTCTATATAAATACTTTAAAACAATATACGCTTTGTACATCATAATGATTTCAGCTGGTATTAAAACAAAGGAACAGACTGGAAATCTGTTCCTTTGGAAATTTATATTTTACAGTTCTTCTTCGGTGCGCATCAGTAAAAAAGCTAAATCGGATAAACGGTTTAAATAGATTTTTACATTAGGATTGATTTCTTCTTCAGCAGCCAGTGTTAAAACTTCGCGTTCGGCGCGGCGAACCGTTGTGCGTGCTAAATCGAGAAATGCTCCTGCTTTGGTTGCGCCCGGCATTATAAACGCCTTTATCGGCGGCAGTTTGCCTTCAAATTCGGCGATTTTGGCTTCGATATCATCGATTACATCCTGAGTGATGTAATATTTATCCGTGATGCTGGCCAAATCCGCCATCAATTTCAGATTGGTCTGTTCAAGCTGAAGCAATAGAGCTTTTATTTCCTCTTTTTCGCTGAATGCTCGTGCCAGACCGAGTGCGGAGGTAACTTCATCCACCGTTCCGTAAGCTTTGACACGCAGAGAATTTTTGGCTACGCGTTGACCTGTATATAAGGAAGTGGTGCCTTTATCACCTGTTTTTGTACAAATCGACATAGTTTACCTCTCAGTCGTCATTAAATACGCTAAAATCAATATTATGATTTGGCTGGTAGATTTCCGTTTCACTGAAAAATACGTGTACTTCGCGTTCGGCGCTTTCTGGGCTGTCGGAAGCGTGAACGGAGTTTACCGTTTTGGATAAAGCGAAGTCGGCGCGGATTGTGCCCGGTTTTGCCTGAGCAGGGTCTGTTTTTCCGTGTATTTCGCGTACGCGTTCAATGACGTTTTCACCTTCAACGACGAGAGCGACAATTCTGTCCGTAGCCATAAAATCGACTAAACGCTGGTAATACGGTTTGCCTACATGTTCAGCATAGTGTTTGGAAGCTATGCAGTCGTCCATTTCCAACATGCGCATAGCCACTATATCGAATTTTTCGCGTTCATAGCGGTCGATAATATTACCGATATGATAATTCACTACTGCATCAGGTTTAATCAGTACCAACGTTCTCTGTATCATAAGTAACACTCCTAATTATTCTTCGTTTTTGTAGTTTTGTGCTAAAAGATGGTAATGCTCTGCCGATTTTCGCAATGCTTCGATTTCATCTTCACGCAGAGCGCGGATTACTTTTGCCGGTGAGCCGTATATCATGGAATTGTTCGGCAGTTTTTTATGCTCGGTGATAAGTGTACCGGCTCCGATTACGCTGTTGTGTCCTATTTCGCTGTAACCGAGCAGGATTGCTCCCATTCCGATAAGTGTAGTATCCCCGACTTTACTGCAGTGAATAACGGCATTATGGCCGATTGTAACGTAACTGCCGATATGAATAGGTTCATCGCTCATTACGTGTACTGTAACATTGTCCTGAATATTTGTGTAATCACCGACGTAAATCGGCTGCAGGTCGCCGCGCAGTACGGCTCCCGGCCAAATGGTACTGTGCTCACCTATGGTAACATCACCGATAACTACGGCACTGGGATGAACGAGTGCCGTTTTGGCTATTTTCGGTGTATGCGATTTATAAGTGTAAATCATTGAAATGTTCCTCCCGATTTATTTAGGTTTATTTTACTACCATAACAGGGATAGGAGAATCTTCAATAACTTTCTGGCTTACACTGCCGATTAACGCTCCTTTGAAAATACCGAGACCGCGGCTTCCCATGATGATTATATCGGAATTGGTTTCCTGCGCCACTCTGATAATGGCTTTCGGACGGGAACCTGTTTCCACGTGTTTTGTAGCTGCAATGCCCTGCGGCAGTTTTTCCCAGATGCGGTCAAAAACGATTTCGCTAGGAATGTGTTCGTTGATATGGCTGGCAACATATACAAATTCTAATGAAGCTTTTGCTTTTTCCGCCATGTCGATTGCACGGTCAACAGCTTTGCACGCATTATCCGAACCGTCTACCGGAACTAAAATTTTATTTATTTTACCCATGATAAAATCCTCCTTATAATGAAACATTATAGTATGAATTCAATTTGTTATATTATTATTTTTCGCTATATCTTCAAAAATTCCTTTTTTTCTACTCATAAAATAAAAAAAGTTCGCTTCTCTTCATGGTGAAGAAAAACGAACTTTCCTGTTAATCGATGTCTATGAGATTTTTTCCCTGATGATACAGCCCCGTGCGGCAGATTAGAGCTTCTTTTACTGGCAGGTCAAGCTGAAATTCGCGGTTTAACACTTCCAGAACTTCGTTTGGTTTAACCGTTCCGGTGGAAGTTATTTTTATGTTCAGCTGTAATTTTAATACGTTGTTTTTCGCCGTAAGCGTGATTTTTTTCGGCAGATACTGCTTTATTTCGATTTCTTTACGCTTTTTCGGCGTTTCGCGCGTGATGATAATCTGCGCCGTTTTGTTGAACGTATCTACGGCGTGCTGCAGTTTGTCCAAATCGTCCGGCAGAGGCATTTTTATTTCGTAGGAGCCTTCATCCACTACGGACATGAGCGCTTTGGAGCGCATGTCTATCTGTTTTACCTGCAAAAGTTCCACTCCCGGAGGCAGTGCTGCCCGCAGTTTATCGAAAACTTCCGGCTGGCAGACATCTTTTTTGAGTTCCAAATCCATGTATTCGCAGGTGCTCGTTATGCCGACCGACAGAGCGGAGGCAAAGGCGATTTTCATATGCGGATTAAATCCTTCCGAATATGCCGCCGGCAAATGGGAGCGGCAGATGGCTCTTTGCATGAGTGCGGCAAAGTCGAGATGGGAGATATATCTTATCGGTTCACCTTTGGTGATTTTTAAACGGTATTTTATCATTTGTACAACTGCCTTTCTTTATTTTATCGTGTCCATATCCGTGCCGAGTGCAGGGCAGATACCGCAGCCGTTGCAGTTATCGTGGCGACAGTCATGCGTCAGTTCGCCCTTTAAGGCTTTTTCGTATTCTCTTTGCAGGAATTTCTTGCTGACGGCCGGTGTGGTATGTTCCCACGGCAGTTTTTCCGTAAAGCTGTATTCGCGTCTGTTGTAGAAATACGGGTCGATATTGCATTTAGAGAAAGCATTCATCCAGACGTCGTATTTGAATTCCTCGCTCCAGCCGTCGAATTTGGCGCCGTCTTTCCATGCCTGATAGATGACGCGGCTCAGTCGTCTGTCGCCGCGCGAGATGACGCCTTCCAGCTCGCTCGTTGTCGCCGTATGGTAATTGAACTGCACGGCGCGGTCGGTGATATGCGATTTCAACAGCTGCTGCTTGCGCTGAAATTCTTCCAGCGTATTCTGCGGGAACCACTGGAACGGCGTAAACGGCTTCGGCACGAAGCACGATACGCTGACAGTCACTTTTATATCGCGCCGTTTCGTTATATAGCGGTACAGGCGGGCAACTTTAGTACCGAGCTCGGCGATGCCGATGATGTCTTCGTCCGTTTCCGTCGGCAGACCCATCATGAAATACAGCTTAACCGTTTTCCAGCCGTGGCGGAAAGCTGCGCCGGTTGCTTCCATGAGATTTTCTTCCGTAACGCCTTTGTTGATGACGTCGCGCAGCCGTTGCGTTCCGGCTTCCGGTGCAAACGTCAGTCCGCTTTTTCGCACCTGCTGCATTTTATGCGCTAGGTCGATGGAGAAGCTGTCGATGCGCAGGGAAGGCAGCGAGAAGGAAACGCGCTCGTCTTTGTAATCCTCCATGAGGTCGTCGACGATTTCGTTGAGGCAGCTGTAATCGGCGGAACTCAGCGAAGTCAGCGACATTTCATTGTAGCCCGTATTGTCGAGCAGTTCTTTGGCAATGGTGCGCAGTCTGTCTGCCGTGCGTTCCCGTACAGGGCGGTAGGATATACCCGCCTGACAGAAGCGGCAGCCGCGCGTACAGCCGCGGAACAGCTCCAGCATTACGCGGTCGTGCACGATTTCGATATACGGCAGTACCGGTTTTTTTATGGCGAACGCATTGCGGAAATCCTTGATTACGCGTTTTTTTATAACCGGTTTTGCTTCATCTGCCAGCGGCACGATTTCTTTAAATGTATTGTCCTCGTTGTAATGGGCTTCATACAGGGACGGAACGTATATGCCGTCGAGCTTTGCCACTTCGCGTAAAAAGCCGTTTCGGCCGCCTTTTTTGCCGTTTTCCTTCCATTTGATGAATGTGTCGACTATTTCGTTTAGAACTTCTTCGCCTTCACCGATGACGAAAAAGTCGAAGAAGTCGGCGACAGGTTCGACATTGTAGACGCACGGGCCGCCGCCGACGATGAACGGTTCGTCTTCGCCGCGGTCTTTCTGCCAAAGGGCAATACCTGCCAAATCGAGCATGTTGAGGACATTCGTGTAAATCATTTCGTATTGCAGGGAAAAACCGACAAAATCGAATTCTTTGAGCGGCGTGAACGATTCCAGAGCGTAAAGCGGAATATTATGCTCGCGCATTTTTTCCTCCATGTCGAGCCACGGAGCATAGACACGTTCCGCTACGGTATCTTCGCGTTCATTCAATACTTCATAGAGAATTTTCAGCCCCAGATTGGACATACCGACTTCGTATACGTCGGGCATGGAAAGCGCAAAGGTGCATTTCATCTGGGCGTGATTTTTATGTGCGGCATTGAGTTCACCGCCGGTGTAACGGGCCGGTTTGGTTACCGATTGTAAAATCGAAGGTTCTAGTTTAATCAATTACAAATTCCTTTCTTCATGAAAAAAGCTGCTGCTTGAAAAATTCAAGACAGTAGCTTTTTTATACAGTGATTATTTTTCTTCGGAAGACGGCTGTTCTTCTTTTTTTACTTCAATATTTTTTAAGCCCTCTTTAGCTGCCTGAATATTGTTCATGACATTCTGCACGTACAGTCCCATATGGTCGAAAACCTGCTGGGCGTATTGAACGGAGTCGTTGCGCATGGCTTCCGACTGCGTGAATGTTTTTTCCAGAATTTCTTTGGCTCTGGCTTTGGCGGCTAACGTTATTTCATCTTCGGAAGCCTTTTTCTGCGCGTAGGCTTTGGCCTGTTCGATGATGTTTTTGGCTTCTGCGCGGGCGTCTTCGATGATTTTGTCGCGGTTTTGCGTGATTTCCTCCGCTTCTTTCAGGGCGGACGGCCAGTCTTTGCGAATATCGTCAATGAGGCGGACGAGAGCATCTTCTTCAATCAGACATTTATTCGTAAAAACGAGCCGCGAAGAATTGGAAACGAGTTCTTCCAGTTCATCAAGTGTTTTTATGATATCCATTATAATCCAACCTTTGAAATTTAATTTAAGAAAGATTATTTTTTAACTTTGGCATGAATGGCTTTTTCCACGCACGGCGGAACGAGGGCGGAAATATCTCCGCCGAACTGCGCCAGCTCGCGGATTGCCGATGAGGACACGTGATAGTAACGGTTATCCGTAGTCAGAAAAATATTTTCGATGTCGGGAGCCATACTTTTAATCAGCATGGCGCGCGGAAATTCGTACAGAAAATCGTTGGCATCGCGGAGACCGCGGACAATCACGTGAGCATTTTTATCATGCGCGTAATCGGCCAGCAGACCGCCGAAAGCATCCACGGTGAGATTGGGAATGCCTTTTGTCGCTTCTTTTAACAGGGCGACGCGCTCCTCCACCGTAAAGAGCGGCTTTTTGTGCACGTTGTTGAATACGCCGACAATGACATTGTCAAACATTTTCGTAGCGCGCTTGAATATATCGATATGGCCGTTTGTTACCGGGTCGAAGCTGCCCGGACAGATTGCAGTTATCATAGTATTATTCCTCGCTTTTAACTGTCGTTTTATATATGCTTATCTGCGTCGTTGAACCGTATTTCTGGCGGCGCAGCAGGGAAAACTCCTCATAACTGTCCGGCAGAACGTCTTCTGCGGCATGTTCCATGATGATTAGCCCGCCGCTATTGAGCACGGGATATTCATGCAGGATTTTTAAACTTTGCAGACATAGATTTTTGTGGTAAGGCGGGTCACAAAATATTATATCAAATTTCAGCTTTTTTTGATGAAACTTTTTTACGGCGGCGAAGATATCCGCTTTTAAAATCTCAGCCTTGTCAAGCAGTTTCGTATGCTGAGCGTTGAATTTTATAGCGGCAATGCTCTCTGGCGCCGTATCCACCATGACGGCGTGACAAGCTCCGCGGCTCAGTGCTTCCAGTGCCAGATTGCCAGTGCCGGAGAACATGTCCAGAACTTTTTTGTCGTAAACAAACGCACCGAGTATGTTGAACAGCGATTCTTTTATCCTGTCAGCCGTCGGTCTGGTGTTCTGTCCTTTCGGCGCTTTCAGCTTCGCTCCGCGTGCCGAGCCGGTGATAATCCTCATGCACTCTCACCCAGAAGCTTTGCTTTGAGCTGTTTGTACGCTCTCGTGTAATAAGCGCCGTTTTGCGACTCGCGGTGGTCAAATCCGTATGCGCGGCGGCTTACGGCAAGTATAGGCGGAGCCTGAATGCGTTTGGCCACAGCCATGCCGGTAAATAAATTCCACCAGCGTTCCAAATCGGCGATGAATTCTTTGGCCGTCGGGAAATATTTTTTTGCAAGGCCTTGTTCACAGCCGAGATGTTCTTCCAGCGTGCCTTCACTGTACCAGACGAGAATATCCTCCGGCGTTACTTTTTGCCAGCTTTCGACGAACGAGCGGAATAAAAAATCATGGTACGGATATTTTATCGGGTCTCCCTTGCCGGCGTCGACATCCTGTTCGGCGGAAAGTTCCGCACTCGGCACGATGTCGATAATTCCCTGCGGGATTACTTCGCGTTTATAAACTTCCTTATTTAAATAGCGCGCCAAATCATAAACCTGATATTTCCAAAGGTCGGCAAGCGCCGCCAGAAAACCGGACTGGTCGCCGTACAATGTGGAATAGCCGACTGTCGTTTCCGCTTTGTTGGCATTGCAGGTGAAGCCGCCGCCGATTGCAGCCGCCATGCCGGCGAGAATGCGTGCCGAGCGGTCGCGCGCCTGAATGTTTTCTTTGACGAAGGATGAAACTTTTACATGATTTATTTCCTGTGTCGACAGGTTTTCCACCTGCGTCTGTTCAAACTGATTTACTGTGAAATCGACAACTTCCTGTATCGGCACAATCGCATAGTGGCAGCCGAGATTATGCGCCAGCTGGCTTGACAGTCCTTTTGTCGTTTCCGAATTGAATTTACTCGGCATATTAATTAATGTAACATTTTCCTTGCCGATAACGTGAGCATACAGAGCGGAAGCCACCGCCGAGTCGATGCCGCCCGATATGCCGATAATTACTTTTTTCATACGGATATCGTGCAGGAACTTTTTGATACCGTAGCAGAGCGCCTGATAGATATTGGCGATATCGTCGTTTTGCGGCACAGGCAGAGCCGGATAGGATTTTGCGGCAGATAATTCCACATACGTATTTTTTTCGGTGTAGGCCGCACAGCAGGCGATGATGTTGCCATCAGCGTCATAAACGGTGCTGGAGCCGTCGAATGTATAGATGGTTTTGCCGTTGTTTTGGATACCGATATTATTTACATAGACGAGCGGAACATTATTGTCTTTCGCCTGTTTGGAAAAAACGCGGTGGCGTTTGTTGTTCTTGCCGAAAGTATATGGAGAAGCCGAGATGTTGACGAGCATATCGAGCTTGTAATTTTGGCACAGAATATCTATCGGTGAAAAATTATAATCGTCGCTCCAACCATCTTCACATAAAATACAGCCCAGATTAAATTCCTGTCCTTTAATATTCACTTTCATCGGTGACAGAAGTTCTTCGACCGGCTTGTTCATTTCCGTTGCCAGATTTTGCAGGCTGAAGAAGTAGCGGCTGTCGTCAAATTCGCGGTAGTTCGGGAACAGCGTTTTTATCGCGAACGGATACGGCGATTTTTCCGGCTGGATTAATTTTCCCTGATAAGCCGCGTACAGAGCATTGTATTTGCGCACGCGCCCGTCCGTGTTTTTTTTGCTCCAATCAACGGCAATATTGCCGAAAATAATGCAGATATCGTCCGACTGGGCGATGATATCGTCGCCGTAGGCCAGACAGTCTTTTAAATAGGAAGTCTGTTCCCACGTATCGCCGAGCAGATAGCCGGGAATGACCATCTCCGGGAAAATAATGATATCGGCATGATTTTGCTTCGCTTCATTTATAGCCTGAAGCATTTTAGAAAAATTAAGGTCAGGATGACCTGGTTCAACTTCAAATTGGCTGAAACAGATTTTTAACATAGAATGACCGCCTTTGTACAGATTATTTTCTTAAATATTTATGGTATAACAATATCACGAATTACCCGCATTTACAAGTAATTGCATAAACAAATAAATAAAATGCTTGCAATCTAAAATATTTCTGTGATATAATGTTAACACTGTGTTTTTGAAAATAACCTAGTAATTTTTCTATCTTCCATTAATTAAGGAGGTGTGCTTGATGGCAAATGTTTGCGAAATCTGCGCTAAAGGCGAAAGAGCAGGTATGAATGTAAGCCATTCTCATTTAAAAACAAAACGCACTTGGAAACCGAACATTCAGCGTGTACGCGCTGTTGTTGACGGCGAAGTTAAACGTGTTAATGTTTGCACTAGCTGCATGCGTTCTGGTAAAATCCAACGTGCTTAATGGTCTGCGGACTGTATAAAAGATAAGCTGCTTATAAGAAAAAATAAGTGGCTTATTTTTTTTATTGTTAATAGTAAGGAACTCGATAGAGGGAGAGTGCCGGTTCGGCACAATATAAGGTAAAGAGAAGTATTTATTAATTTATTTTCATATTGTGCCGGGCAATTTTTCTTTGAGGATAAAGAAAAGTTGCCGAAAAAGAAATCCTTTGGTTCGTGCACTGCTAAAAGATTTTCACTTTAAGAAAACAATTTTTTATTTCCAACGTTCAAAAACTCGCTTTGCTCAGACATTTGAACTAAAAACAGAAATAAAAAATTGTTTTCTTAATAGCTAAAGCTACCGTGAAAATCTTCAACGCAGACAAAAATTTGGCATGAATAACGAATTGTAGTGTCAACAGCTCAATTTAAGTTCCTGCTGGAATTAAAAGGCACGAGCCAAATTTAAACATTTCGAGCCGTTGTACCGGCTGTATTCGTATAAGAGCCGCGAAGGCTTGCCCAGTGCAGCGATAGCGAAACGTTAAAAAGGTTTTTTTTATAGGCTCTTATTACTTTAGTAATTAGAGCCTGTTATACCTTTAGGTGATTTTGGGTTCGTTTTTCTTTTGACTTCAAAAGAAAAATGAACAATATATAGCTTTGTAGGAGGAAATTTCTTTTGGCTTTTTCGGAAAAAATTGTTAAATTAAAGCAGCAGGCTTTGGCAAAGTGTAAAGATTATTTTGCCCGTCCTGATGAAATTGCAGAAATAAATACATTGAAAATTCTTGATGCCATGCGTAAAGTGAAGGTATCGGAAGCGCATTTCAACACGACTTCCGGTTATGCCTATGATGATATCGGCAGAGGCAAACTGGAAGAATTATACGCCGAAGTGTTTAAGGCGGAAGCGGCGCTGGTGCGCACGCAGTTTGTCTCCGGCACGCATGCGCTGGCAACGGTACTGTTCGGCATTTTGCGTCCGGGCGATGAGCTTATTTACATCACCGGCGCGCCGTATGATACGATGCAGACTGTTATCGGCTATGCTACGGACAGTCCCGGCTCGCTCAAGGAGTTTGGCATTTTATATGATGAAGTGCCGCTTACGGCGGAAGGCCGGGTAGATTTTGCAGCGGCAAAGGAAAAAATCTCCGCTAAGACGAAAATGGTTGTAATCCAGCGTTCCTGCGGCTATATGATGCGCCCTACGCTCAGCGTGGATGAAATCGGCGAAATCTGCCGTTTTGTCAAAGATATTAATCCAAATTGCATTTGCTACGTTGATAACTGCTACGGTGAATTTACTGATACGAAAGAACCGATTGAAGCCGGCGCTGATATCATGGCGGGCTCTCTCATTAAAAATCCGGGCGGCGGTCTTGCACCTACGGGTGGGTATATCGTTGGCAAAAAAGAACTGGTGGAACTTTCTTCCTACCGCATGACGGCTCCAGGCATGGGCGCAGAGCTCGGCGCTTCTCTGTCCAACAACCGCCTGCTGTTTCAGGGACTGTTTCTTGCACCGCATGTCGTGGCGCAAGCTGTGAAATCGGCTATTTTTGCCGCCGCATTGTTTGACATGATGGGCTTTAAGACACTGCCAGCTCCGCAGACACCGCGCAACGATATCATTCAGGCGATTGAACTCGGCACGAAGGAAAAGCTGGTGGCATTCTGTCAGGGTATCCAGAAATATTCGCCGGTTGACTCTTATGCTGCGCCTGAACCGTGGGATATGCCGGGTTATGAAGACCAGGTAATCATGGCAGCCGGAACGTTCGTACAGGGCGCTTCTATCGAGTTGAGCGCCGACGGTCCAATCCGTGAACCGTTCAACGTTTATCTGCAAGGCGCGCTCACGATGGAACATTCGCTCATCGCCATCATGGGAGCGGCCCAGGCTATTGAAGATTTAAGTAATAAATAAATCCGTTGTGCTAGTAAAACATCGAGCCTATAGTCAGCAGTATAATAGTTTATATTCGTTCGATGTTGGCACTTAACCTCACTAAATATAAACTATTATACTGCTTTGAGAAATCAACTAACACAACAAGTAACAAATGTTAAAACAAAAAAGGCGCGTTGAAAAAACGCGCTTTTTTTGTGTGTATATATTATATTGGAGAGCTAAGGAAAAGCTTGTATTTAATATAACATAAATGATAATAATTTTCAATACCTGTTTGATAATTTTTTTCATTTAAGTTTATTTTGGGTATACGCTGGATTAATTGTAAAATTCTTGTTATTATCTAGTTAGAGAGACATTAAACAGTACCACTGGACAATCAAATATGTTACAATACTTCTTGCTTATCTATTAAGGACACAAAATAAAATTTTTACAGGAGGATTTTATCATGCTTGGGCGCTATTTCAAATTATTTCTGCGTTCATTGATTATCAAGTCGGATTTAATGATGAGCAGTCATGCCGGACGGTATTTGAAGATTTTCATCGGTTCACTGATTGCCGGTTTGGGATACAGTACGTTTATTATTCCGGCAAAACTTCTGGCAAGCGGGCTTAGCGGGATTGCGGTAATCGTGTATTATCTTGTCGACTTGCCTATCGGCGTGCAGCTCATTGTGTACAATATACCTATCGTGTATATTGCGTATAAAGTTTTTGGCAGATTATACGCCATTGATACTATCATCGGTACGGTGATGCTTTCCGTCGCTATCGATGCTACAAGTTTCATCGGCAATTACCATATTGTGGAAGACCCCATCTTAAATGCCGTTTTCGGCGGCGTGCTGGTGGGTATCGGTTGCGGTATCGTGTTTCGGGCAAATTCCAACGGCGGCGGCTTCGATGTGCTCGGCGCCGTTATCAAGAAGTATTATTCTCTCGATTTGGGAACGGTGGTATTCGGTTTCAATCTGATTATTATTCTGGTCGGTATCGTGCTGTTTAATGTTTCCATCGGTTTGTATACATTAATCAACATGTATATTGTGGGTGAGATTACCAATAAAGTCGTCGCCGGTTTCAACCGCAAGAAACTGGTAATCATCATGTCGCCGTTTTCGGAGCTTATCGGCTGGACGATTATGCAGCATCTCGGTCGTGGCGTAACGTTTCTGCACGGCGAAGGCGCATACAGCCATAAGGAGCAGAAAGTGATTTTTGCCGTTGTGAGTCTGACGCAGGTAAGCAGGGTGAAACTCATAGCCAATGCTATCGACCCTACGGCCTTCATGATTATCACGGATACATCGGAAGTCGCCGGCCGCGGCTTTACGATAAAAATGCCGGAGCATCCGAATGAGGATATGAATATACAAAAAACAAAAGGATTATAGGTTTGCCTTTATTAACCTAAATTTGCATTGGGAAAAGGATAGATATTAGGTGGCCGAAAAATTAAAATTGTACGGATTTAATAATCTGACGAAATCTTTAAGTTTCAATATTTATGATGTCTGTTATGCTAAGACACCGCGCGAACAGCATGATTATATAAAGTATATAGACCAGCAGTACAATTCTGAGCGATTGACGAAAATTTTAACGAACGTAGCAGAAATGATAGGAGCCCGCGTGCTTAATGTTTCCAGTCAGGATTATGACCCGCAAGGCGCCAGCGTAACTATTCTTCTGGCTGATGAAAATATGCGTCCCTGCAAAAATGACAGTGAAACGGAAAAGGCGGAAATTATTTTGGCGCATCTTGATAAAAGTCATATCACGGTGCATACGTATCCGGAATATCATCCGGAAACGAGTATTGCCACGTTCAGAGTTGATATCGACGTGTCCACCTGCGGTGAAATAACGCCGCTCAGCACGCTTGATTATCTGATAGGCAAATTCGACTCGGATATTATAACAATGGACTACCGTGTGCGCGGCTTTACGCGCGATGTGCGCGGACGGAAACTGTTTATGGACCATAAAATCACGTCCATTCAGGATTATATTATGCCGGATACGCTGCTGAAATATGATGCCGTGGATATTAATGTATATCAGGCCAATCTGTTCCATACGCGAATGCTGATAAAGGAACTTGATTTAAGCAATTATCTGTTCAATACGGATATTTATGAAATACCGCCGAAAACACGTTTAATTATAAACAATCGTCTGCGCCAGGAAATGATAGAAATTTTCAGCGGCAGCAATGTTTTCTAATAAATATGAGGGTTGGTGATATTATTGGATAGACAAGCACAAAAACGCATGCCTGTACTGGAGGCTTTGGAAAAATTCAAAAAGATGAGGGTCGTTCCGTTCGATGTTCCCGGACATAAACGGGGACGGGGCAACAAGGCTCTTTTGAATTTTCTGGGTGAGAAGTGTTTATCCGTAGATGTAAATTCAATGAAACCGCTTGACAATCTGTGTCATCCCGTATCCGTGATAAAAGAGGCGGAGGAGCTGGCAGCGGAAGCTTTCGGCGCTCAGCATGCTTTTTTCATGGTCGGCGGCACGACGTCGGCAGTCCAGACTATGATTTTGACGGCCTGCAAGCGCGGCGATAAAATCATCCTGCCGCGCAATGTGCACAGAAGCGCCATAAATGCCATGATACTTTGCGGCGCTGTGCCTGTATATATAAATCCGCAAATGGATAAACAGCTCGGCATATCGCTCGGTATGTCGGTCGAAGATGTGAAAAAAGCGATACGGGAAAATCCCGATGCAAAGGCCGTTTTGGTCAATAATCCGACGTATTACGGCATATGCTCCAATTTGAAGGAAATAATTAAGGTGGCGCATGAGCATAATATGCTCGTACTGGCCGACGAAGCGCACGGTACGCATTTTTATTTCAATCACCGGCTGCCGCAGGCGGCAATTCATGCCGGAGCCGATATGGCGGCCGTAAGCATGCACAAGTCGGGCGGCTCGCTCACGCAGAGCTCCTTTCTGCTGATTGGGCCGAACGTTAAAGCGGGATACGTTCATCAGATTATCAATCTGACTCAGACGACGAGCGGCTCGTATCTTTTGATGTCGAGCCTTGATATTTCCCGTTCCAATCTCGCCGTGCACGGTGCGGAAATTTTCGATTTCGTAATTGATTTGGTCGATTATGCGCGCCAGGAAATCAATAATATCGGCGATTACTATGCGTATGCCGACGAAAAAATCAACGGCGACAGCGTGTACGATTTCGATATTACGAAGCTTGCCATATACACGCTGCCAATCGGTCTTGCCGGTATTGAAGTGTATGACCTGCTGCGCGACGAGTACGATATTCAGGCGGAATTCGGTGATATCGGCAATCTCTTGGCTTATGTATCGGTTGGCGACAGAGCGAAGGATATCGAACGGCTCGTGAGTGCGCTGGCGGAAATACGCCGCAATTACAAAAAGGACCATAAGGGCATGCTCGAGGCAGAATACATCAGCCCGAAAGTAATCTGCGCGCCGCAGGATGCTTTTTACGGCGATAAAGAGTCTTTGCCGCTCGACGACAGCTGCGGACGAGTGTGCAGCGAATTTGTCATGTGCTATCCGCCGGGTATCCCGATTTTGGCGCCGGGCGAGCTCATAACGCCGGAGATATTGGAATACATTCATTATGCCAAAGACAAGGGCTGCTCGATGACCGGCCCTGAAGACATGGAAATTAAACGATTGAACGTTATTAAGGAGTGATTGATAAGTGGATTTGTGGTTCAGTGAATTTCATACACCGTATGTTAAATTTTCCATACAGATAGATAAACAGCTTCACAGCGAACAGACTGAATTTCAGCGCATAGATATTCTGGAGTCCAAAGAATTCGGCCGCATGATGGTCTTGGACGGCTATGTCATGCTGACGGAAAAAGATGAATTCATTTATCATGAAATGATTGTGCATGTGCCGATGGCGGTTCATCCCAATGCAAAGCGCATACTCATTATCGGCGGCGGCGACGGCGGCGCGGTGCGTGAACTAGTGCGCTATAAAAATGTAGAATCGGTTGATTTGGTGGAAATCGACGAGCGCGTCGTGGATATTTCCCGCCGGTTTCTGCCGCAGACTGCCTGCGGTTTTGATGACCCGAGAATACATCTGTTTTTTGAGGACGGGCTGAAATTTATCCGCCACTGTGAAAACGAATACGATTTGATAATCGTCGACTCGACCGACCCGTTCGGTCCGGGTGAAGGATTGTTCACCAAGGAATTTTACGGCAACTGCTATAAAGCGCTGAAAGAGGACGGCATCATGGTAAATCAGCATGAGAGCCCGTTTTACGATGAAGACGCATTCGCCATGCAGAGAGCGCACCAGCGCATTGTTAAATCATTCCCGATAAGCAGAGTATATCAGGCACATATCCCGACCTATCCTTCGGGCCACTGGCTGTTCGGCTTTGCTTCCAAAAAATATCATCCGACGCTCGATTTCAATCCGGCGAAATGGAATGAGCTGAACATAAAGACGCGCTATTATAATGCCAATCTGCACAATGCGTCGTTCGCCCTGCCAAATTATGTAGAGGAGTTAATGGAAGATGTTGAAGAAAAACGTTGAGACCTTTTTAGGCTGCGACAAAGATTTTGCCGAAGCGAAGATAGTTTTATTCGGAGCACCGTTTGACTCCACTACGTCGTATCGTCCCGGCACACGCTTTGCCAGCCGCACCATGCGCGCGGAAAGCTACGGACTTGAGACGTACAGCCCGTATCTTGACCTTGATTTGGAAGACGCTTTCGTTTTTGATGGCGGCGATTTGGAACTGCCGTTCGGCAGTGTGGAAAATGCGCTTGAAGATATTGAAGAGTTCACGCAGAAAATCATCGACTGCGATAAAATTCCGCTGATGATTGGCGGCGAACATCTCGTAACGCTCGGCGCTGTCCGTGCTGTGGCGGCAAAATATCCCGATTTGCATATCGTTCATTTTGATGCCCATGCTGATTTGCGCGACGATTATCTCGGCGCAAAATTATCTCATGCTACGGTATTGCACCGCGTCTGGGATATTGTCGGCGATGACAGGATTTTTCAGTTCGGCATTCGAAGCGGCGATAGAGCGGAATTTGCCTGGGGCAAAAATCATGTGAAAACGCAGCGCTTCAATTTTGATAATCTGGCAGAAACGGTTCAGGCGCTGAAAGGCAAACCGGTATATTTCACCGTCGACCTTGATGTGCTTGACGCTGCCGTATTCCCGGGAACGGGTACGCCGGAAGCAGGCGGAGTGTCCTTTGACGAACTCCGCCGCGCCATGAAGCTGGTGGCGGAAAACTGCCAAATCGTCGGCTCGGATATGGTGGAACTTTCGCCGCCGTACGACCAGAGCGGCATATCCACGGCAACGGCTTTAAAATTACTGCGTGAATATCTGCTTGTTTTAGATTATAATATAGATAGGAAATAAATTTACAAGGGGGAATTACCTAAAATGGGAAAAGCTCTAATTATCGGCTGCGGTGGTGTAGCCAGCGTTACAATTCACAAATGCTGTCAGAACAGCGATGTATTTGAAGAAATCTGCATTGCCAGCCGCACGAAAAGCAAATGCGACGCCTTGAAGGAAAAACTCAGCGGCGGCAAGACGAAAATCACTACGGCTCAGGTTGATGCTGACGATGTAAATCAGCTCATCAATCTAATCAACGAAGTGAAACCGGATGTAGTAATCAATCTGGCGCTTCCGTATCAGGACTTAACTATCATGGACGCGTGTTTGGCAACGAAAGTTCATTATCTCGATACGGCAAACTACGAACCGCTCGATACGGCGAAATTTGAATATAAATGGCAGTGGGCATACCGCGAACGCTTTGAAAAAGCAGGCATCACGGCCGTTCTCGGCTGCGGCTTCGACCCGGGCGTTACGGGCGTATTCTCCGCTTATGCCTTAAAACATGAATTCGATGAAATAAATTATATTGATATCCTCGACTGCAACGCCGGCGACCACGGATATCCGTTCGCTACGAACTTCAATCCGGAAATCAATATCCGTGAAGTTTCCGCTAACGGCAGCTACTGGGAAGACGGCCACTGGGTGGAAACGAAACCGATGGAAATAAAACGTGTCTACAACTTCCCGGAAGTCGGCGAAAAAGACATGTATTTATTACATCATGAAGAACTGGAATCGCTCGGCATCAATATTCCGGGCATTAAACGCATCCGCTTCTTCATGACATTCGGTCAGAGCTACCTCACGCATTTGAAATGCCTTGAAAATGTCGGCATGACTTCCATCGAACCGATTGAATTCGAAGGCAAGAAAATCGTGCCGCTGCAATTCCTCAAAGCCGTTCTGCCGGACCCGGCAAGCCTCGGCCCGCGCACTGTCGGCAAAACGAATATCGGCTGCATTTTCCAGGGCAAAAAAGACGGCAAGGACAAAGTGTACTATCTGTACAATGTATGCGACCACCAGGAATGCTACAAAGAAGTCGGCTCGCAGGCTGTTTCCTACACGACGGGCGTTCCGGCAATGATTGGCGCAATGCTGATTATGAACGGCCAGTGGCGCAAACCGGGTGTGTACAACGTAGAAGAATTCGACCCGGATCCGTTTATGGATGCGCTCAATAAATGGGGACTTCCGTGGAAAGAAAGCTTTAACCCTGATTTAGTAGAATAATTAAATCTATTGAGTTAACAATAATATTTAGCCTGTAGCCAGCAGTATAATACCTTATATTGCTTTAGGCATTAATTGGCACGATAGATATTAAACAAATAAAGACAAGAAAGCAGACATATTTCCGTATGTCTGCTTTTTTTTATTACTGCCAGCACAAAAAAGCAGATTTATTTCCATATGCTGGAAATGATTTAATCTATGACATAAATCTAAATTTTGATACAATTTAATCAAGTTAAGGGAAGCATAAAAATAGCTAATAAAATATTTGACATGTTGATTTAAATATGGAATAATTTGGACATGGAAAAATATAAAAAGATAAAAGAAGATGATTCTTTATGCTGAAAGCTTATAAAATAGAAATTAAACCGACTAAAGACCAAATTATCAAAATTCATCAAATAATAGGCGTATGCAGATTTATATATAACTTTTACATTGCTCATAATAAAGAGATTTATGAAAGTAACGGTGAATTTGTATCAGGGATATCTTTTTCCAAATGGATTAATAACGAATTTATCCCTAATAACAAAGAATATATATGGATAAAGAAAGTATCATCAAAAGCTGTTAAGCAATCCATTATGAATGCAGATAAAGCTTTTAAACGATTTTTCAATAAAAAAACGGGTTTTCCTAAATTCAAGAAGAAAAATAAATCTGATGTAGGCATTTATTTTCCTAGAAATCATAAGACTGATTTCACGTTGGAAAGGCATAGAATAAAAGTACCTACAATCGGTTTTGTAAGATTGAAAGAATACGGATATATTCCACTGTATTCCATAATAAAAAGTGCTACTATAACTAAAAAATGCGATAGATATTATATTGCAATTTTAGTTGATGAAAAGCTTAAACCGAATACGAAACCGTATACGGAAGGTATAGGCGTTGATTTAGGTGTAAAATCATTTGCAACCGTATCAAACGGCAGAGTATTTGCCAATATCAATAAAACTGTTTGCATTAAAAGAATAGAAAAATCTTTATGCAGACAGCAAAGACGGCTTTCAAGGAAATATGAAAGTCTAAAATCAAGAAAAAATAAAGAGAGAGAAGCTACTAGACAAAATATCCGAAAACAGTTGTTAAAAGTGCAGAAACTTCATGTCAGACTTTGCAACATCAGAACGGATTATGTAAATAAAGTTATTAGTGAGCTGGTAAAAACCAAGCCTGCGTTCATTAATATCGAAGATTTAAACGTATCCGGAATGATGAAAAACAGACATTTGTCAAAAGCTATTGCTCAGCAAAAGCTTTATGAATTCAGAGAAAAACTCATAAAAAAATGTCATCAAAATGATATTGAAGTCAGATTATCCGACAGATTTTACGCCAGTAGTAAAAAATGTCATCACTGCGGATTTATAAAGAAGGATTTGAAACTTTCCGATAGAGAATTTATATGTCCGAATTGTAAAACGTCGATAGACAGAGATTTGAATGCTGCAATAAATTTAAGGGATAACAAGATATATAAAATCGCTTAAAAGCAGATTTATATAAGTACTGATGGCTAGTCAGGAATTTACGACTGTGGACTGTACAGGAACTTATGAGTAGCTTAGGCGAAAATATACAGGTTGAAGCAGTAATATTCTTGAGATTGGGTAAATTTGACCATATTTCAAGTAGCAGTTCATAGATGATAAAGATTAAAATTGAATTTGTATATACTATATGGTATAATCATGACAAAACGATAATGTTTAAATTAACATAAAAAGCCAAACAAGAAACGTTTGGCTTTTTTTATAAGTTATTTATTAAATTTTAAGGAAGTGAACTGATGAACAGATTGGATATTTTAAAAAATGTGAATACACCGAGCTACGTTGTAGATGAACGCAAACTGCGGGAAAATCTGGAAGTTCTGCAAGCGGTGCAGGACAAAACCGGCTGTCATATTCTGCTGGCGCAGAAAGCCTTTTCCATGTTTTATTTTTATCCTATGATTGGCAGATATATTTCCGGCGCTACGGCGAGCGGTATTTTTGAGGCGAAGCTGGCGCATGAATTTATGCCGGGTAAGGAAAATCACGTATTTTCTCCGGCGTATAAGGAAAAGGATTTTGCCGAAATCGTGCAGATTTGCGACCATATTATTTTTAATTCGTTTTCCCAGTGGAAAAAATATAGAGATATCGCATTGAAAGCAGGTGTGGAATGCGGCATCCGCATAAATCCGCAGTGCTCCACGCAGGAAGGCCATGCAATTTATGACCCGTGCGCTCCAGGTTCGCGGCTAGGCGTTACGCTCGACAATTTTGAGCCGGACAATCTCGACGGTCTTGCCGGACTGCATTTTCACACGCTTTGCGAACAGAACTCCGATGATTTGAAGACGACGCTGCAAGCTGTTGACGCCAAATTCGGCAAATATCTGGCGCAGATGAAGTGGCTCAATTTCGGCGGCGGTCATCATATTACACGTGAGGATTACGATATCGACCTGCTTGTAAACTGCATTAATTATATGAAGAACAAATATGATTTGGAAATCTATCTCGAACCGGGCGAAGCAGTGGCTCTTAATGCGGGCTGGCTGGTCAGCGAAGTGCTGGAAATCATCGACAACGATATGCAGATTGCCATTTTGGATACATCCGCCGCCTGCCATATGCCGGACGTGCTGGAAATGCCGTACCGTCCGAATGTAATCGGTGCCGGGAAGCCGAATGAAAAGCCGTATAGGTACCATTTCGGCGGGCCGACCTGCCTTGCCGGCGATATTATAGGTGATTATTCCTTCGACAGACCGCTCAAAGTCGGCGATAAAGTCATATTCTGCGATATGGCGATTTATTCCATGGTGAAAAATAATACATTCAACGGCATGCCGCTGCCGGATATCGCCGTTCTGCATGAAGACGATACGGTGGAAGTCGTAAAAACCTTCGGCTATGAAGATTTTAAAATGCGATTGTCGTAGTTGTTCATTTTTTTTTTGAAAGGTCAAAAAGCTTAATGGTTTGGTGCAATGTAATTGCACCAGGTACTTTTTCTTTGTTGAGCAAAGAAAAAGTACCCAAAAGAAACTCTTGAATTCGTAGTCCATAAGAGATTTTCACTTTAAAAATAAAAAGATTTAGATATAACGTTTAAAAACTCGCTTGCGCTCAAACATTTAAACTAAAAACATATCTAAATCTTTTTCTTTTTAATAGCTAAAGCTACCGTGAAAATACTCTAATATGGATGAAAGTTTCAGCATGACTGCAAATTACGGTGTCAACAGCTCAATTTAAGTTCCCGCTGGAAACAGAAGGCACGAGCCGAATTTCAAGCGTTTCGAGCCGTTGTACCGTCTGGATTTATCAAAGAGTTGCGAAGGCTCGCCCAGTGCAGCGATAGCGAAACGTTAAAAAGGTTTCTTTTTGGTTCGTTTTTCTTTGCATCAAAGAAAAATGAACAATCAATTTCTTTTAGATTTTGCGTGTGCTTTGGCGTATAATCAGTTCCGGTTTCAGTATTTCCACTTTGGGACTGCAATCGTCGCTTTGCACTATTTCATGAATAATCTGCGCGGCGCGTTTGCCGATTTCTTCGACCGGCTGGCGAACGGTTGTGAGCGGTACTTCTAAAAAGGAGACGAATTCGATATCGTCGTATCCGGCGAGGGATATGTCTTCCGGCACGGACAGCCCTGCTTCCTTTATGCCGGAAAGAGCGCCCATGGCTGAAAAGTCATTGGAAGCGAAAATCGCCGTTACTTTTTTGTGTGCCAGATACAAGCCGCCCGCTTTGCCTTTGTCAAAGGAATAATCGCCGAAATAAATCAGTTCGTCGCAAAGCGGCATGTGGTAATCCTCCATTGCCTGCCGGTAGCCGTCCAGGCGCTGCCAGGCGTCATCGAGCATTAAAGGGCCGGTGATGCAGCCAATCCGTTTGTGTCCGAGCTGGATTAAATGCTGCGTCGCCATATATGCCCCTTCAAAATGATTTACGCTGACTTTATATTTGCCGACATTGAACATGTCGCGGTCAATCAGGCAGTATGGAATGTTGTTGTCCTCGAGGAACTGGAGCGTCTTTTTTTCTTCTTTTTCCGTACTGCGCGCCGCTATGCTTAGGAAAATTCCGTCCACCATGTAGTCGCAGAGCATTTTCAAATGGCGCATTTCCTGTTCGTAATTGTTGTTTGTATTGCAGATGAGCAAATTCCAGCCGAATTTATGGCACTCATCTTCCAATACTTTAGCTGTGTAGGAGAAAAACTGATTTCGTATGTCGGGTAAAACGAAACCGACGATATTGCTCGTTTTCTTTACCAGTCCTACCGCCATTTTATTGGGGCGGTAGCCCATCTCCTTCGCCGCTCTGTCGATAATCTGCCGCGTTTCAAGGGGAATATGCGAGGCTTTGTTGTTGAGCGCGAGCGATATGGTGGTTATGGAAAAGCCTGTTTTCTTTGCTATATCTTTAATTGTAACACGTGATTTCATTTTACCATCCGACCTTATACGTTTAATGATAATATTATTATATAAAACTTACCGTGCTCAATCAATACACTTCCGCAGCCTGCGGGATGGAAGCGGCTGCGCCTTTGCGTGTAACGGTTATGGCAGCTGCCTTCGTTGCCGCCTGCATACATTCTTCCGCCGATTTTCCCTGCTGCTGGAGAGCTACGAAGTAACCGGTGAAAGTATCGCCTGCCGCTGTCGTATCGACGGCTTTTACTTTATGCGCCGGAACGAAGAACTGCGTATCCTTGTAATGATAATATGCGCCTTTGGAGCCGAATGTCAGGATGATTTCCAAATCAGGATATTTAGTTGATAATTCCTGTAAAATTTCCTCAACATTGTCCTTGCCGCTCAGATATGCTCCTTCGTGTTCGTTTACGAAAATGCCGTTGAGCGAAGCGATATCGTATTTTTGCAGCGCTTCATTTATCGGCGACGGATTTAAAAATATCTTCATGCCTTTTTCTTTGGCGCGGCTGATAATATAGTCGATATGGGAAATTTCATTTTGCAGTATCAAAATATCGCCGGCAGAAAAATGACTTAAAACCTCGTCAATATATTCTTTCGTTACAGCGTAATTGGCACCGTGATATAAAATAATGCAGTTCTGTCCGTTTTTGTCCACCTGGATTATGGCCTGGCCGCTGCTGATATCGACCAGTTTTATCAGCGAAATATCAACGCCGTTTTCCTTTAAGGTGTCGAGCAGAATGGCTCCGTCCTTGCCGATACAGCCTGCATGATACACTTTGCCGCCTGCTTTGGCGATGGCAATCGACTGGTTTAAGCCTTTGCCGCCTACATTTTCCGCAAAGCTCAGCGAGTCGATTGTTTCGCCGTCTTTAACGATATTTTCTACAGTGTAAACTTTATCGATATTCAAAGAACCGAAATTTAAAATCTTCATCGAAAAACCTCCTTTGCTTCTATTATACTATTTTAAACCCGTTGTAACGGAAAATTCTCTCGTTTCGTTCGGCTCGAGCATAATTAAATGACCTGCTTTTTGCGCCGCCAGGAAACCTTCCGGTCGGCTCGTCGCCGGAATGATGAACGAGGAAACCTGCTGGTCGCCGTTGTACATAATCCAGCGGATAGCGTGTTTGAACTGCTGGGTAGAAAACTGTGTTTTGAAAGTATAGCCCTGCGGCGAGGTGATTTGCGCTTCTATGCTATCCGTATATTCATCAATATCATCGGCTAAAAAGACGATTTCCGTATTGTACAGTGCAGGATTGCCCAGTTTCGTCAGCGTTTTGCCCTGCGACTGCATTTTCTTGATTTCATCCGTGTAGGCAAACCAGTCCGCTGTCGGTTTGATATGGCTCGGAATGGTTTCGCGCAGTTTGAAGGCGCTGTCCGGAATATTTGCCGCAAATTCGCCTTCGTCGACATAAGCATAATTGATATGGCAGATGTATTGCAGCGGCATCGGTATGCTCGTCGTATTTTTTACATTCATTCCGATAGTGATGTTTCCCGCACCGGCTTTCAGCTGAACGCTCGGACGTGCCGTATAGCGGTAGCCGAAGCCCTGACAGTATTCATATTTGCCGCAGAGCGTTATGCTGCCAGGCTCAATTTCCAGCCAGGCTCTGTCCATATCGGCACAGCAGAATTCACCGTGCATCGGGTGCGTATCCTCCGGCGACGGGCAGCCGCTGGCGAGCAGTCCCGAATGGAATGCAAAGCAGCCGTAAGTATCGAGCATATTGTGCGTCTTGCGCGGCTGGGAAAACATGTTTTTCATAGTTAAATCAATGTCGTCAAATTCCGCGCGCCAGATAATCTGTCCCATGTACGGCAGTACGATTATTTTGCCGCGGGAATTTTTAATTTCCACCGCTTCCACACCGGCTGGATAGCGGAATAATTTTACGGAAAACTCGCTGCTGGACAGAATTTCTGTCGGCAGCTCAGAAAAATATTCCCGTTGTAAATTTATTTTAGTTTTCATGTTTTAAACTCCTCTAAATCTGAAAATTACCGTTCGATTTTGATTTTGTGATAGAAATAATAACCGATATAAGCGAAGCAGAAGAAGTTGACGATAAATGAGAACTGCATGGAGCCTGTCATATCGGAAACAAATCCCTGTACTGCCGGCATAACGGCGCCGCCGATGATGGACATGACGATGATGGCACCGGCCGTTTCTGTGTATTTCTTTTCTACGGATTTTAAAGTTTCCGCATAGATAGTTGCCCAGCAAGGACCCATCAGAATGCTGATTGCCACTGCCGCGTAAATAGCCGTGAGGCTCGGCATAAAGGCAACGTACATGATTAAAAGACAGCCGATTACGGAATAAGCAAGCAGAACTTTGTTGACGGAGAATTTCGTCATGAGGAAGTTGGCAACGAATTTGCCAACGAAGAAGCAGGCGAAGCTGATTACCATGAAGTCGGCTGCGGCGCGTTCATTGATATGTGGCATCAGTACGAGCGCCAGACGGATTGTGAACGACCATACAGCGACCTGCATACCTACATACAGGAACTGTGCCAAAATACCTCTTTTGAACAGACCGTTTCCGGCGAGATATTTCAGCGTTTCGCCGAGAGAAACTTTTGCTGTTGTATCTTCGGCAACCGGTTTAACTTTACATTTTGGATATTTCGTGATTAAAAACAGAATGAATACGGCAACGAGAATGCAGATTATGATTTTGTACGGTTCGAGCGTATGCTGAAGCATTTGCAGTCTGAATACATGAACCTGTTCCGGTGTGAGCTGCGCCATTTGGGAAGCGAGGCTGTCGCCTTCTTGGAATACGAGATATTTGCCGAGCAGAATACCGGAAGCGGAGCCGATTGGCTGGAACGTCTGGCTGATGTTTAAGCGGAGTGTGGAATATTCACGCGGTCCTAGCATCGTGCTGTACGTGTTGGAAGCCGTTTCCAAAAAGCCCAGACCGATAGCGATAGCGAAAATCGCCACGAGAAACATCGTATAAGTCGCCATCATCGAAGCCGGGAAGAACAGGCTGCAGCCGCCGATGTAGAAAATAAGACCAATCATGATTGCCAGCTTGTACGTAGTCTTGCGGATTACTATGGAAGCCGGAATGGAAATCAGGAAATAACCGCCGTAAAAGGCGCTTTGCACCAGCGCGCTGGCAAAGTCGCTCAATGAAAATACCGATTTGAACTGGGTAATCAGAATATCGTTAAGACTTGCTGCGCCGCCCCAAAGTGCAAACAGACAGGACAGCAATATGAACTGGAATATCGGTGTTCTATTTAAGTAACCGTCATCATACTGAATTAATTTAGCCATAATTTTTCTCTCACTTTCCTTTTAAAACCTATCTACAGAAATTTTGTTTTCCGTTCTTTCCACGCATTAAGTAAAACGTTTTACTTAATGCGCAAAAAAAATAAATCCTATTGAATTCCCTCTTTAAATTTAATAAAACGTTTTACTAAAATCATCATTGATATAATAACACGTAAATTACTTCGAGTCAATATTTTTTGAAAATTTTTATTGGAAAAATTTTTGTACCGGATAAAAAAGGCGCACCGCAGGGAAAAATCTCTGCGACACGCCGTTTTTCATTTTTTCGTGCTGATTAATAATATGATGAAACAAACTATGGATAACAATACATAGCCCAATGTCAACTGCGTTAAATCAAATAGATAAGCAATCTGGCTGACGACGAAATTCGGAATAGCTGCGCCGCTGTAGGAAATAATATAAATCAATGATAAAACACCAGCACGGTCCTGAATGGTAGTGCGCTCCATAATGGTTTTCATACTGCCGGTGAATAAAATTCCCTGAAAAATACCGGCCAGGATACTTATCAGAAAGAAATAGACAATATTTTCACTGAACAGGCAGAGATACAGCAGTATCAGCGACAGTACAAATCCCAATGTTCCGTAACGCTGCGCTTTGAACGGGTTTAGATTTTGCGTAATTGCCGCTCCGAGCGCAATGGGAGCGATAAACGATACAAAAGCCAGAGAAGCCATAAAGGTATCATTCAGATGAAAAATCTGTATGGCTATCGTGGCACTGTAAGCCTGATAAAATCCGCCGACTGACCAGCTGGCGGCAAACGTTGCTCCGGCAGGTAGAAGCAGTTTTCGTATATTGTTTGGTGCTTTAATCTGCGGAATGAATGATTTAAAAATACCTTTTTGCGGCGGCATTGTTTCTTTACTGAGAATAATTAAGATAAAACAGATTAGCAGCAGTGAAATCAGTATGATAAAAATAGAATTCAGAACATCGGGAAATCTCTGCGTTATTATGCCGCAGATAACAGCACCTACAGCCAGACCAAAATTCGGACCGGCACTGCCGATGGAAGTGGCGAGACCTTTTAAATGCGGCGGTTCATTGTCGATAATAAAGGCTATTATGCTGCTGGAAGCGAGGCCGCAGGCAAGTCCCTGCATAAATCTGCCTAGTAGCAAAAATTCGATACTGTTGACGAATATGAATGATAAACAGCCGATAATTCCCAATAGAAGAACGATATAAATTGAAATTTTTCTGCCGCAGTAATTGGAAATGCGTGCGAGAAAAACGAGCGCGATAACAGTACCGACGAAATACATCACAGCCGTAAGTGATAATTGACCCTTTGTCAGGTTCATGGCATCCGCATAATGAGCGTATAACGGTATGGGTGCGGCGGATGCGGCGAAAATAATTATCAGACTTATTGTCGAACTGATAAAACCCCAGATTTGCATAAGAGAGCTCCTTTCTTTTTTGCTTATAATATACATCCTGAAGCTTGCTCCAAGTCAATAAAAAATAACTTCAGCCATTGGATTTCGTTCAACAGCTGAAGTTATCGAGAAATATTCGTACCCATTGTGCTAGTAAAACATCGAGCCACCATGAGCAGTATAGTAGTTTATATTTAGTGAGGTTAAGTAACAACATCGAACGAATATAAATTACTATACTGCTTTAGGTAATCAACTAGCACAATAAGTTATTCGTTTAAAAAATTATATAAGCTAAAATTAAGGACAAAATAGTGGAAGCTATCAGCGAAACCATGCCTGGAATTAAATAGCTGTGGTTAAAACCGAAACGGCCGATTTTCGTTGTACCGGTACGGTCGAAGGCAACGCAGCTGATTTGAGCGCCGCCCGGTATGATGAATACGGCGCAGGTAGCCGGAATTAAACCGATTAATACTTCAGCCGGCAGACCGAGCGATACGCCGATAGGCATTAAGGCAACGGCCGTCGCCGCCGGGCTGTATAAAACCATGGAGGTTACGAACAGCATTGCGCCGAACAGCATTGGATACTGAATTAAAGTCTGTGCAAATACATCCGTGATGAAATCAAGATGCGTTCCGAAGAATGTATCCGTCATCCATGAAATCCCTAAAATGCCGACTGCACCGACAAGACCGGATTTGAATACCGAGCCGCTGTCCAGTTTGTCGCGCGGCACGCGGCAGGCTACCATGATTATCGCGCCTGTTGCCAGCATCATAATCTGTAGCAGCGTCGGAACGGAAATCGCCTTGCCGCCCGGTCCGATATGCGGCAGCAGTTCAGGATGGGAAGTCATGCTCACAATGATGACGATTGCCGCCAGAAATATAGCTACGGAAATTTTTGCCGATGCTGTAGCCGTGGCGGAATTTCTTTCGAGTACATAATCATCTTTAAATTGACCTGTAGCTACGCGGCGTTTGAATTCCGGGTCGTCGGCAAGTTCCGCGCCGCGTTTATAGACGAACAGACAGCCGATTAAAACGCCGAGGAAACATGCCGGTACCGTTACTGCCAGAAGCGACAGCGGTGTAACGCCGATTGGCGCTGTGATGGCAATCATGGCAGCGGCTATGGCGCTCGTCGGACTGGCGCAGACAGCCATGTTGGAAGCGATTACCGACATGGACATGGCGCGTTCCGGACGCACTTTCGCGCTGATGGCGATTTCGGCGATAACGGGATAAACGGAAAATGCCACATAGGAAGTACCGCAGATAACAGTAAAAATATATGATACCAGCGGACCGAGAAAAGTAATCGCACTCGGTTTCTTGCGCAAAATCTTTTCCGCCATGGAAATCATGTAATCAAGGCCGCCTGCGCCCTGAAGCAGAGATACGCAGGTGATTACAGACATAATGATGAATACGACGCTTATCGGCATTTCGCCGACAGGCAGACCAAATCCCAGTGTCAGGACAGCCAGCCCGAAGCCGCCGGCAACGCCGAGCCCGATACCGCTGAAACGGCCGCCGATTGCCAGACAGATAACGATAACGGCAAGTTCAAGCCAAAAACTGATAATTTTAACCAACCCCTTTAATTTAGATGTTTTAATAGTACCATATTGTCAATAGATATACAAATAAAACAAAATCCCGCAGTAAATTATGCTTACTGCGGGATTTTATGTTTAATCCGTAATTATTTCATGAATTAACTGCGGAGCTTTTGCTGTGTCTTCAATAAAGATATTATCGTACAGTTTCTGTATTACTTCATCTACGTTTTCGCGATTACTGTGAATTGTGAGCAGGCTTTCGCCTTCAGATACTTTGTCGCCGACTTTTTTGTGCAAAACAATGCCGACAGCGAGGTCGATTGTGTCTTCCTTCGTAGCACGGCCTGCACCGAGCAGCATAGAGGCAACGCCGATTTCATCGGCTACCATGCGGGATACATAGCCCGATTTTTTAGCCGGCAGTTCAATCTGGTATTTTGCCTGCGGCAGTTTTGCCGTATCGTCAACGACGGAAGCATCTCCGCCCTGATTTTGCAGGAATTCCTTGAATTTGGCAATGGCTTTGCCGCTCGTTATCGCTTCGCGGAGCATGGCTTTTGCTTCCTGTGTTGTTTCGGCTTTTTTCGCCAAAATCACCATTTGAGAGCCGAGCGTCAGGACGAGGTCGGTCAAATCCTGCGGGCCTTTGCCCTGAAGCGTTTCAATGGCTTCTTTTACTTCCAGCGCGTTGCCGATAGCAAAACCGAGTGGCTGGGACATGTCGGAGATGATGGCAATCGTCTTGCGGCCGACGTGATTGCCGATGCGCACCATAGCATGAGCCAGTTCTTCTGCGTCTTTTTCCGTCTTCATGAATGCGCCGTCGCCCGTTTTTACGTCAAGTACGATTGCGTCGGCACCGGCGGCGATTTTCTTGCTCATGATGGAGCTGGCGATGAGCGGAATGGAATTGACCGTGCCCGTTACGTCGCGCAGTGCATACAGTTTCTTGTCCGCCGGAGTGAGATTGCCGCTTTGCCCCATAACGGCCACTTTATCTCTGTTCACCAGGTCGATGAACTGTTCCTTTGTCAGTTCGACATGGAAGCCTTTTACGGATTCCAATTTATCGATAGTGCCGCCTGTATGACCGAGGCCGCGGCCGGACATTTTAGCAACCGGTATGCCGAGTGAAGCAACAAGCGGAGCGAGTACGAGCGTCGTAGTGTCGCCGACGCCGCCGGTGGAGTGTTTGTCGACTTTGATACCGTCTATACCGGAAAGGTCGATAGTGTCGCCGGAGTTCACCATAGCGCGCGTGAGGTCGGCGCGTTCGCGGTCGTTCATGTCCTGGAAATATATTGCCATAGCCAGTGCGCTGGCCTGATAATCAGGAATGTCGCCTTTCGTATATCCTTCAATGAAGAAATTTATTTCCTGTGTGGTCAGTTCTTTACCATCACGTTTTTTTTCAATAATATCTACCATTCGCATAGTATTCACCAACTTTTAAATTAATTTATCCAAAAATGACTGTCCGTATTTCGGCATCTGCACGGCGAAATTTTCCGCCACCGTTGCGCCGATATCGGCGAATGTTTTTCTAAGCGGCAGTTCACCGTTTGCTTTGAATTGAGGAGAATATATCATAAGCGGCACGAATTCGCGCGTGTGGTCAGTGCCTTTATACGTCGGGTCATTGCCGTGGTCGGCCGTTATGATGAGCAGGTCGTCTTTTTGCAATGCGGCGAAAACGTCCGTGAGCCGTGCGTCGAATTCCTCCAGTGCGTCGCCGTAGCCTACGGCATTGCGGCGGTGGCCGAATTTAGCGTCGAAATCCACCAGATTGGTAAAACTCAGTCCCGTGAAATCTTCTTTTAATATTTCCATAAATTTATCCATGCCGTCCATATTGGAAACGGTATGAATGGCGCGTGTTACGCCTTCACCGTCGAAGATATCGCGGATTTTGCCGATGGCAATGGAGCTGAGTCCTGCTTCTTGCAGATAATTCATCACCGTTTTACCGAACGGTTTTAAAGCATAATCATGGCGGTTGGCTGTGCGCGTGAAGTCCTCTTTGCATGTGCCCACGTACGGACGGGCGATAATTCTGCCGAGCTGGTATTTGCCTTCTTTCGTTATATCGCGGCAGAACTGACAGATTTTGTACAGCTCATCAAGCGGGATGATTTCCTCGTGCGCAGCAATCTGGAGCACCGAGTCGGCGGATGTGTAGACGATGAGTTCCCCCGTTTTCATCTGGCGTTCGCCGTACTGCTTGATGATTTCCGTGCCGCTTGCCGGACAGTTGCCGAGGATTTTCCGGCCGGAGAACTGCTCTATCTGTTCGATTAATTCCTGCGGGAAGCCGTCCGGAAAAACCTGAAACGGCTTGTCGATATACAGCCCCATCATTTCCCAGTGCCCCGTCATGGTGTCTTTGCCGCAGGAAGCTTCCTGCATTTTCGTATAATAACCCATGGCGTTGTCAACTGTATTTACGCCTTCCAGTTTGCAGATATTGGAAAGCCCCATTTTGGCAAGGTTCGGCAGATTAAGACCGTGTTTTGCCTGCGAGATGTGCAGCAGCGTATTTGTACCGGCATCATCGAACTGAGCGGCATCGGGAGCTGCGCCGATACCGACCGAGTCCATTACAATGATGTGAATTCGTTTAAATTTTTGCATAATATCACCAACTTGTTAGATTATCAGGCTGACAACCGTTGCGTTCAGAATGCTGACGAGCGTTGCACCGTATAACAGTTTAAGTCCGAAGCGGGCTACGACATTGCCTTTTTCCTCATTGAGCGCCTTAACGGCACCGGCAATAATGCCGATAGAGGAAAAATTGGCGAAGGAAACGAGAAATACGGAAACAATGACTATGCTTCTGGCCGACAGCAGTACCGTTCCGTCGGAAAGCTGCATCATTGCCACAAATTCGTTGGCTACGATTTTCGTCGCCATAAGGCTGGCGGCATCTACGCATTCATTCATCGGTATGCCCATGAAGAAGGCGAATGGCGAAAAGATATAGCCGAGTATCTGCTGGAAGGAGATACTGATAATGCCTAAAAATACATTGTTGATTAAGGTGATGATGCCGACAAAACCGATGAGCATGGCGCAGACGATAACGCCGACTTTGAAGCCGTCCAGAATGTACTCGCCGAGCATTTCAAAAAACGATTGCCGTTTTACCTGTGCTTCTACTAGAATATCATCTTCCGGCTTAACTTCATAGGGGTTAATAATGGAAGCGATGATAAATCCGCCGAAAAGATTGAGCACAAGCGCAGTAACGACGTATTTCGGTTCAATCATCACCATGTAAGCGCCGACTATGGACATAGAAACGGTGGACATGGCGGAGGCGCAGAGCGTGTAAAGACGGTGCGCCGGCAGCGGCCCGAGCTGTTTTTTCACGGAAATAAACACTTCTGATTGCCCCAGTATAGCGGAAGCCACGGCGTTGTACGATTCCAGTTTGCCCATGCCGTTTATTTTGCTCAGAGCCAGACCGATATATTTAATGATGAAGGGAAGAATTTTCCAGTGCTGCAAGATACCGATTAAAGCGGAGATGAATGTAATCGGCATCAATACGCTCGTGAAAAATATCGGGTTGCTCGTATCCGCCAGTCGGCCGAAAACAAAGGCGATACCTTCATTGGCACATGTTAAAAGAGCCATGAAGCCGCCTGCTATGGCACTGATTAAAAGATTTCCGGCTGATGTGTTGAGCAGGAGAAATCCGAATACAAATTGCAATACTACCATGACAAGTAGTGGTCTGTATTTTATTTTTTTGCGGTCGCTGCTGAAAATAAACGCCATGCCGAAAACGAGGAGCAGCCCTGCTGCACCGATAATATACTGCATGATATTACTTCCTTTCAGTTATTTCAGAAGTTTGACACCTGCACTGGCGCCGATACGGCTGGCACCGGCTTCAATCATCGCCAGTGCTTCTTCATGCGTATGCACGCCGCCGGAAGCTTTAACGCCCATATCGCTGCCTACCGTCTGGCGCATGAGGCGTACATCTTCAACTGTTGCTCCGCCTGTGGAAAAACCGGTGGATGTCTTGACGAAATCAGCTCCTGCTTTCTGGGCAAGCTGGCAGGCGATAACGATTTCCTCGTCGGTGAGCAGGCATGTTTCGATGATTACTTTTACGAGTGCTTTGCCTTTAGCTGCGTCTACGATTGCCGCGATTTCATTTTGTACGTATTCATAATTTTTATCTTTGAGCATGCCGACATTGATGACCATGTCGATTTCAGTTGCGCCGTTTTCTATAGCGTCCTGCGCTTCAAAAACTTTTACTTTCGCAGTGTTGGCACCGAGCGGGAAGCCGATTACCGTGCAGACTTTTACGTCTGTGCCTTGCAATTTTTCCGCCGCCAGTTTCACCCAGCACGGATTTATGCAGACGGAAGCGAAATCATATTGTTTGGCTTCTTCGATTAAATTTAAGATAGCGGCTTTGTCCGCATTTGGTTTTAAAGCAGTATGGTCGATGTATTTGTTGATATTCATGAAAAAAATCTCCTTAGTAATACTTATTGTGTTAGTTAATTTTTCAAAGCAGTATAATAGTTTATATTTAGTGAAGTTAAGTGACAACAGGCAGCGGATATAAACTATTATACTGCTGGCTTAAAGGTTCGATGGCTTACTAGAACAACGGATTAGCAATTTATTATTTTTCCAAATCCTTTTTCGTGAATGCTCCCGGCAGGATTTCGTCCAGTGTTTTCACTATATATTCATCAGGATTTTTCCCCAAGATGATTTTAATATCCGGTGCGGCAAATTCGGCGATTACCTGGCGGCAGATACCGCAAGGGTAAGTGTAGTCGTCTTCCACGCCGACGATGGCGATGGCGCATATGGTGCGGTTGCCTTCCGATACGGCTTTGAAGATAGCCGTCCGTTCGGCACAGTTCGTCGCGCCGAAAGAAGCGTTTTCAATATTGCAGCCTGTATAAATCCGTCCGTCTTCTGCGAGCACGGCGGCGCCGACAGGGAAATGCGAATACGGGATATAGGCGTTTTTGCGTCCTTCGTAAGCTTTTTGCACGAGCAGTTTGCAATCTGTCATAATAAAAACTCCTTTACTGGAAATATTTTAAATTGACCGTATATTTACAATCATTTATCTGCTGTATTTTCTGAAATAATGATAACATAAAAATGAACATATGTAAATATTGTTTTGAAAAATTTTTCTATAAATACTTAACAAAATTTCAACAAAAATAAAACCCATATCGACATTTGTCAATATGGGTGTGAATTTACTTTAGTAATTCTTGTGCCGTATACTGGTCCGTAACGAGAATATTGGCTATTTTTCCTGCCAGTGTCGCTTTTATGGCGGCGATTTTTCTTTGGCTGCCCGCTACCAGAATGCGTTTTTCCTTCTGCTTCAGTTCGGCAAGATTTATGCCGACAGTCCGTTTGTCCAAATCTTCATTGCAAATATTACCGTTAATATCAATAAATCGAGAACAAATATCACCGGCTGCTTTTTGTTGTAATATTTTTTTGTCATTTGAGTTAATATATCCCAGACGAAACAGCAGCGCATCGTCTTTCACTGTGCCGACCGTGAAAACAGCTACGTTAGCCTGCCTGCCTAAGTCCAGTATTTTTTTGATATGCGTGTCCTGTTCGATTAAATTTTTGATTTCTACCGTATCAAACATTACAGGCAGGGGCAGGTATCTGCCGACGGTGGAGAAGGCTTCCGAAAAAAGTTCGACTACTTCATAAGCGTACGTGTTATTTGTGGAATGTGTTATGCCGCCTTTCAGCTGCACTATCTGTACGCCTTTCAGGGCTTTATGCTTTAAATTCAGCGCAACAGCATAAAGCGTTGTGCCCCAGCTTACGCCGATGATGTCGCCGTCCTTTATTGTGTCATACAGGTAATCGGCCGCTTTTATGCCGATGCTTTTCTTGATTTCCTCCGTGGTATTGAGCGGCGCATAGGCAATCTGCACGGCATCAAGACCGTATTTTTTCATCAAATCAGCTTCGAGGGAAATGTTGTTCTCCACCGGGTCGGCGATGTTAATCTGGACAAATCCCTTGTCTTTGGCGTATTGAAGCAGCCGTGATACGGTCGGGCGCGAAAGGTTCAGCTTGTCGGCTATCTGCTGCTGGCTGTAATCTGATTTATAATATAATTTCGCCACGTTTATGCTCAATCTATCCTTATTGTGTTCCATTAAATCCCCAAAATCCTTTCCGTTAAGATTATTTATATCTTAACATCTATTTACGAAATAAAAAAGCCCGCAACCATAAGATTGCGGGCTTTGTATTCTCTTGTTGTAATCGTAAGATTAACGTTTGGAGAACTGGGATGCTTTGCGGGCTTTTTTGAGACCGTATTTGCGACGTTCTTTTTCACGTGGGTCACGTGTTAAGAAACCAGCTTTTTTCAGAGCCGGACGAAGTTCAGCATCGAGTTCTAAAAGGGCACGGGAAATACCGTGACGGATAGCGCCAGCCTGGCCGGACGGGCCACCGCCCTGAACGTTAGCGATAACATCATATTTATCAGCTGTTTCAGTTAAGTTAAGCGGCTGTTTTACGATTAAGTCTAAAGTTTTAATGCCGAAATATTCATCGATATGACGGCCGTTAATTACAACGTTGCCTTCACCTGGAACCAGACGAACTCTAGCAACTGAAGTCTTTCTGCGGCCTGTGCCGTAGTAGGATACTGCCATTATATTGTTCCTCCTTCCAAGTATTATCTAATGTTTAATTCCAGAACTTCTGGTTTCTGAGCTGCATGCGGATGTTCAGGACCAGCATAAACGCTGAGTTTTCTGTACATCTGAGCACCTAATTTGTTTTTAGGAAGCATGCCGCGAACTGCCATTTCTACAACTTTTTCCGGTTGAGTCTGAAGCATTTTCTGCGGAGTAACGAATGTTGTTCCTCCCGGATATCCAGAATGACGGAAATATGTTTTGTCTGTTAATTTTTTACCGCTGAATACCACTTTATCAGCATTAACTACGATGACATAATCACCAGTGTCAACATGCGGTGTGAATGTCGGTTTATGTTTACCGCGAAGTACTTTTGCAACTTCAGCAGCTAATCTACCTACTGTCTGGCCTTCAGCGTCAACTACGAACCATTTGCGTTCAACGTTTGCTGCATTTGCCATGAAAGTTGTTTTCACTTGTATATCCCTCCCTGTACAATTTTCAACTATTTTAATTAATTTTTTTATTAATAGATGTCCTTTGCACGGTTCCGGGGCTAGTGGAAGCCGTCATCGAACGTCATACGAAAATATTTTAATGTAAATGACATGTAAAGTCAAGCATTTTCTTAAAATAAATTCCGGAACACACTGTTTTTGTTTTTTTGTGTAGCGTGAAAATAGACAGAGAATTATTAATGCTGTATCTATTTGAGTGTAAATATATTAAGGAAATAATTTTATTTTGCGTTTATGACTTGTCATTTTTTACAAAATGATGTATACTATCAGAAGTATATTTGTCTTTATTTATTCATTAATTCAAAGGGGATGTATTATTTGTTAAGTCGTATTGGAAAAAAATATTTAGAAATGGCTTTAATAAAGCTTATCATTGTCGGCCTTATCGTCGGTATAGCTATAGCGCTCGTAGTTCCGGCGGCAGTTCCGGCCGTATCCATTTTAGGTGATATCTTTGTACGTGCATTAAAAGGTATCGCGCCTGTACTCGTATTTATTCTCGTCATGAACGCCATGGCGCAGAGAAAAGCGGATGCCAACGGTTCGATGAAGCCGATTATCCGTCTGTATATTTTTGGCACGTTCTTTGCTTCGCTGGTCGGCGTGTGCATGTCGTTTTTATTCCCGACAGTATTGCAGCTGCAGGTTGCCGATACTACCGTTGCTCCGCCGAGCGGTATTATTGAAGTTGTAAAAAATCTGGTGCTCAGTGTTGTGGACAACCCTGTCAATGCTATCGTTAATGCCAACTATATCGGTATTCTGGCATGGGCTATTCTTGCCGGTATCGCACTTCATCACGCTTCCGACAATACGAAAGCAATGGTGGATGATTTTGCGCAGGCTGTTACGAAAATCGTACAGTGGGTTATCCGTCTGGCTCCGTTCGGTATCATGGGTCTTGTTGCCAACTCCGTCGGCACAAGCGGTCTCGGTGCGCTTTTGGGTTATGTTCAGCTGCTCGGCGTACTGCTCGGTTCGTTCTTCCTCGTAGCTCTCGTTATGAACCCGCTTATCGTATTTCTGCACACTCGCCGCAATCCGTATCCGCTCGTATTCGCTACACTGCGTGAAAGCGGTCTGTACGCTTTCTTTACCCGCAGTTCCGCGGCCAATATTCCGGTAAATCTTTCCTTATGCAAACGTCTTGGATTAAATGAAGATATTTACTCTATTTCCATTCCGCTCGGTGCTACTGTAAACATGGCCGGCGCAGCTATCACGATTGCCGTTCTGTCACTGGCAGCTGCCAATACACTCGGCGTTCATGTGGATTTGCCTACGGCACTGCTTCTCTCCATCGTTGCTACGGTAGGCGCTTGCGGTGCTTCCGGTGTTGCCGGCGGTTCGCTGCTGCTCATTCCTGTTGCCTGTGCTTCTTTCGGTATCGGTAATGATATCGCCATGCAGGTTGTAGGTGTAGGCTTCATCATCGGCGTTTTGCAGGACTCCTGCGAAACGGCGCTCAACAGCTCCAGCGATGTTCTCTTCACCGCTACGGCAGAATTTGCCGCTCGCGCCAAAGAAGGTACGCTTGAAGTAGCCGACATGGTTCCTCACAATCGCGCTTAATTAAAATAATGTAAAATAAAAAAGGGATATCACTTGAAAAAGTGGTATCCCTTTTTATTTTTAATAGTTAAAGCTATCGTGAAAATCTCAAAAGTGGATGATATTTTTAGTATGACTAACAAAATACACGTTTACAGCTCAATTTAAGTATCTGCTGGAACTGAAGGCACGAGCCAAATTCCATTGTTTCGAGCCATTGTACCGTATATTTTTATACAAGAGCTACGAAGGCTCGCCCAGTGCAGCGTAAGCGAAACGTTAAAAAGTTTCTTTTTGGTTCGTTTTTCTTTGCATCAAAGAAAAATGAACATTAAATACTATTTAGCTTTTAAAACGTAAATTTTCGAGTCGAAGTCACAGCTTGTCGGGCCACCGTCCTGAACCTGACCGGCACTCGGGTCGTTGATGATTAAGCCGATGTTCATCAGTTCATCACCGAAATGGCATTCCTGCGTGCCAACCGTTTCGTAGCAGTAGTCGCTGTTTAAGCCCTGCAGCTGTACGCGGCTGTACGGCAGATTGATGCCGTTCAAAACGCGGTACCAGCCGACAATCGCCGTTTTTTTATCTTCGCTTACGACCATCCATGATGTAACGTTGCCGTTAAACGGGCTGTTTAAGCGGTAGAATGTACCGAACTGAATTACTTCGCGGTACTGTTTCATGAATTTAATTTGTTCTTTAACTTCTTCCTGTTCTTCCGCCGTGAGTTTATTCAAATCAAGTTCATAGCCGAATGTGCCGAAATAAGCGACGTTCGCTCTCGTGTGCAGCGGCGTGTTGCGGTAAACCTGGTGGTTCGGGATTACTGATACATGGCTGCCCATAGAGCTGACAGGGTAGCAGTAGGATGTGCCGTACTGGATTTTCAGGCGTTCCACAGCATCGGAGTCGTCGCTCGTCCAGCCTTGCGGAGCGTAGTATAAAAGACCCGGGTCGAAGCGGGCGCCGCCGCTGGCGCATGATTCAAAGAGAATATGCGGGAAGTTTGTCGTCAGACGTTCATACAGACTGTATACGCCGAGAATATAGCGGTGGAAGACTTCTCCCTGTTGGTCAGCCGGCAGAGCCACGCTGTAGCATTCGGTGATATAGCGGTTCATATCCCATTTGATGTAGGAAACTTTGCCTTCCGTGAGAATTTTGGCGAGCATATTGTAAATGTAGTCGACGACTTCCGGACGGGAATAATTGAGAACGTACTGATGGCGGCATTCGGACGGATGTCTGCCCGGCACGTGCAAAATCCAGTCAGGATGAGCGCGGTACAAGTCGGAATTCATATTCGTCATTTCCGGTTCAATCCATAAGCCGAATTTCATGCCCAGTTCTTCAATGCGGTGGGAAAGACCGGTGATGCCGTTCGGCAGTAAATCGGTATTCGGCACCCAGTCGCCGAGCCCTGCCGTATCGCTGGTGCGTTTGCCGAACCAGCCGTCGTCGAGGACGAACAGTTCAACGCCGCATTCTTTCGCTTTCTGAGCAATTTTTACGAGCTTGTCTTCATTGAAATCGAAATACGTTGCTTCCCAGTTGTTGATGAGAATTGGACGCGGTCTGTCGCGCCAGTAGCCTCTTGCCAGGCGTTTCTGATACAGCTTATGATAAGTCTGGCTCAAATCGTTCAGACCGTCGGCAGTGTAGACTATAACGGCTTCCGGTGTCTGGAAGCTGCCGCCCGCTGCAAGTTTCCAATCGAAGCAGAACGGATTGATACCGATTAGAACGCGTGTAACATCATGCGTGTCCACTTCCGCCTGAGCCAGGAAGTTGCCGCTGTAGACCAGACTGAAGCCGATTGCTTCGCCCTTGTTTTCATCCGTTGACGGACGTTTCAGAATGACGAATGGGTTGTGTTCGTGCGAGGAAGCGCCGCGCGTGCTTTCTACGGACGTTATGCCTTGCTCCAGTTTGCGCACTTTGAGATGGCGTTCTCGTGCCCACGAACCGGAAAACTGCAGCCATTCGTAATCGCAGTCTGGCAAATCGAGGCAAAGGCTCATGGCTGTCGTCAGATGAACTGTTTCCGCGCCGTTGTTGGTGATTTTGGCACTGCGGGCAATAATTCCGCCTTGAGCGAAAAGTGTATATAAAAGTTCCACTTGAACATGCGTGAGCTCATCTTCCAGCACAATCGTCAGTGTTTGTGCTTCATTGTCATTTTCCGTGTACGTTGCCGGCAGACCGGCGAGTTTCGGTTTGCCGGAACTTATGCTGTGCGATTTGTAGCAGAAATTGGAAATATTGCTGCCGTTATTCTGTTTTATTTCGATGGCTGGATGACGGAAATCCGTCGTGCCGTAAACGGGATATTCCTGTTTGAGATGTGTAAAAGTGTATTTGTTGTGCCATTCTTCCGAAAGATACGTAGTCGTCGGGCGCGCCGATGTTTCAATCAGATAAGAAAAATCGTTCCTGTCGTGAACTTTCTTGCCGCAGTACAGCTGCATCAGATGACCGGTCGGCAGTACATTCATAATATAGCTGATACGGTCGTTGAAAAGATGAAATGTTTTTGTTTGCTCATGAAATACAATACTCATGAAAAAACCTCCTTTATTAATCTATTGTGCTAGTTGATTTGCTAAAGCAGTATAATACTTTACCTGTTGTGCGAGTTGATTTTCCGAAGCAGTATAATAGTTTATATTTGTTCGATGTTGTCACTTAACCTCACTAAATACAAATTATTATACTGCTGGCTACAGACTCGATATTTTACTAGAACAATAAGTTTGTTAATTATCTGATAGTTTTTTAGCTTCTGCCAAATTTATCTATTTTCATTATAAAAGCAAATCACGGAAAAATCTATGTGCTTTTGTTGAAATAATTTTTGACGTACTCCCCATAGCTAAAGCTAGGAGATTCTGGGATACTGACGAACCTTGCTATCAAAAGACAGTCTTACGCGTTCTCTCCGCAATGGACAACGCCCTGCCCATATTTATTTATTACTTGAGGGAGAAAAAAATTCTTTCTCCCTCTTTCTTTATATTTATAGCGGCGTTTAAATCCCTATCATGATGTTTGCCGCATTTTGGACAAGTCCATTCTCTTATTCTCAAGTCTTTGAGTTCTTTGTTTTGATAGCCGCAATTACTGCATAGCTGACTTGAAGGGAAGAATTTACCTACTTCAACAACAATGGAACCTGCCTTTTGTGCTTCATACTTCAACTTGTTTACAAAATCGGCAAAACCTAAATCGGATATCTTTCTGCCAAAACGTTTCTGCATGGCTTTTAAATTCAAATTTTCAATAGAGATTAAGGCATATTTACCAGCGAGACATTGTGCTGTTTTCCAGTGAAAATCACGGCGCATATTCGCTACTCTTTTATGCAGTCTTGCTAAATTTAATCTAGCTTTTTTGCGGTTGTTGGAAGATTTTTGTTTACGGGACAAATTGCGGTTAGCTTTAGCAATTAGATTGACATTCTGCTTAAAAAACAGTGGAGAAATAATATTTTCTCGTTCTGAACCTGTGAGAAATCTTTTTAAACCGAAATCGAAACCGACGCTGTTACCTGTTCTTGTCAGGACTTCGTTTTCATTCGTTTCACAAGAAAAATACAAATAAATATCGCCTAAAGCATCACGCTTTATGGTTATTGTTTTTACTTTTCCGCTGATATCCCGTGATTTAAAATAGTGGTATTTCTGACTGGCAATTCTAATAACGTTTCCGCTCAATAATTTCCAACCAGATGTTTTCAAGGTGTACGATTTATATTTGCGTACTTTTTTTAATGACGGAGGAGACGAACGAATATTGTGTTTTTGATTTCTGAAAAACAGCTTATAGGCACGGTCTATGCGCTCGGTTATATTCTGTACCGCCTGCGAGCCGATTTCGTTAAGATAACTGAACTTTGCCAGCTTTTTCAGTTTGGTTAAGTGTTCTTGCAAAGCAAATTTGTGCAATGATTTTTTAAATAAACGATAATACCGCTTATGGATTGCAATACAGTGATTATAAATGAGACCTGCCGCATTAATCTGCCTATGAAGTTTTTTATTTCGTTTGGAATTATATAGATTAAAGCAATAGGTTTTCATTTATCTCACCGACTTACTATTTTTGTTTTTGATTTTCAATGTATTGTTTTATTACAGATAACGGAGCACCACCTACTGTAGAACAAAAATAACTGTTTGTCCAAAGTGTAGGTATACGCGAACGAAGCCATGGATATTCCTGCCGCAAAATTCTTGATGTACGACCTTTTAAAGCTTTAACAGCTCTATGAATACCAAATTGAGGATCTACTTCCAAAAGAATGTGTACATGATCGGGCATAACTTCCAGTTCAATAATTTCCAATTTGAGCTCTTTTGCTATTTCCTGTATAAGTTCCTTCAATCTGGTATCAACGCCATTTATTAATACTTTTCGACGATATTTAGGACACCATACAATATGATATTTACATGAATATATTACATTATGATTAGATTTATAGATTATTTTACTCATAGCTATATAATAACATACAAACATAAAAAATAAAATAGTCCGACTTCAATTGCTTACGCAAATTCGTCGGACGTGTCTTATATTCCCAGTGCTAAAGCACGGGGCTTTACGGCACATTTGGTAACCGCATACTACCGTTCCTATATCGTTGGCAATACAATGATTTATGATATAGCGTGCCGTTTTCTTTATATAGTTATCAATGCGGTTGTTGCGTTTTCTCGTCAGGTTGTAAATCTGCTCCGTCATATGAAAACCTTGTCTAGTAGCAATGCTTTGCAGTTTTGCCTTGCGTTTATTCCAATAGCGGTTGATTGATTTTATTTTACGTCCGTCCATGATGAACGAAGTCCCGGTATTGGTTATGCAAGAAGCAAGATTATCAACGCAAATGTCAATAGAAATGCTGTTTTCTTTATTAAGATTTTTCGGTTCAGGTTCAGCTTTGTAGCAGTATTGAATTTTGAAATGCTTTCCCTTATGTAAAAATGTTGCACTAAATTATATATTTGTTGCAGCGGTAAATTTGCAAAGCAGTATAATTTTTATATGACAGATAAAGCCGGATATCCATTGGCGGGAATATCCGGCTTTGTTTTAGAATTTTTCAATTTTAAATACGTTGATTGTATCGACGTCGGGACAGCAGAATACAGCCGTGCCCTCCGGCTGATTGGGAATACTGCCGCCGTAGCGTAGAATGTCGATATACGGGAATGCAACGTGCATTGCCATGGGACAGAGCTGACCGCGCTCCGTGTCGAAATCGAAACTGTCGCCGACTTTATGGCCGCGGTGACAGCCGCACGGCCCTTTGCGGTCAATCAGCGTTATGCGTATTTTAGGACGATTGCTCATTGTTATCATTTCCTTTGTTTACGGACTGATTTTCATGCAGTGCCTTTAATTTTTTGCGCCGTTTCTTTTTGAAGGAATTGCTGTAGCGCTCCTCTTCGCTGAAAATGCAGCCGCAGTACGGTTGGCGGTACAGTTCCAGCTCCAGACTGATATCCACGCCACGTTCGTAGCCGGGGCGGAAATCTTCATAATAAAAAGGAATGTCGACGGCACGTGAGATTTTTTCCGCGACGTCCTTCATCATTTGATGATTTTGGTACGGGCTGACGAACAGCGTTGAGGTGAATGCGTCAAAGCCGTGTTCTTTGGCATAGAGCGCCGCTTCATGCAGCCGCCAGGCGTAACACATGCGGCAGCGTCTGTTGTCCAGATTAAGTCCGTCCGTGTGCTTTTCAATTGTCAGCGCTTTTTGCAGAAATTCGCGCAGTTGATATTTATTATCGACGATTAGCGGCAGATTTACTTTCTGGGCAAATTCCTCCGCTGTGGTCAGGCGGCGGCGGAATTCTTTATACGGATGAATATTGGGGTTGAAAAAATAACCTGTAAGCTGATGACCGTCGGCGCGCAGTTTTTCGACCGGATAGCAGGCGCACGGTCCGCAGCACATATGCAGTAGTAAATTCATAAGCAAGACCTCTTTTATTTCGGCTCAATACCGAGATGTTCATAACCGAGCGGCGTGACGATACGGCCGCGCGGAGTGCGGTTGATAAAACCAAGCTGCATGAGATACGGCTCGTAGACATCGCCGATAGTATCCGTTTCCTCGCTGACGGAGGCGGCGAGCGTTTCCAGACCGACAGGGCCGCCGCCGAATTTTTCAATCATGGTCATTAAAATATTGCGGTCGATATGGTCAAGACCGGCTTTGTCTATTTCCAGCATGGCCAGAGCCTTGTCGGCTATTTCGTCGGTGATGATGCCGTCGCCTTTTATCTGGGCATAATCGCGCACTCTTTTTAATAGGCGGTTGGCAACGCGCGGCGTACCGCGGGAACGGCGTGCAATTTCCAGTGCGCCGCGTTCTTCAATCGGAATGTTTAAAATTTCCGCCGAGCGTTTGATGATGAAAACGAGTGCTTCTGGCGAATAATATTCCAGACGGGAGATAACGCCGAAACGGTCGCGCAGCGGTGAAGCGAGCGCACCGGCTTTTGTCGTCGCGCCGATTAATGTAAACGGTGCGATATCCAGCCGTATGGAGCGCGCGCTCGGCCCTTTGCCGATGATGATATCGAGGGCGAAATCCTCCATGGCGGAGTACAGGACTTCTTCTACGCTGTGGGAAAGACGGTGAATTTCGTCGATGAACAAAACGTCTTTTTCTGTAAGGTTGGTCAAAAGCGCCGCCAAATCGCCGGAACGTTCAATGGCTGGACCCGATGTCACGCGGAAATTCACGCCCAGTTCATTGGCTATAATGTTGGCGAGCGTCGTTTTGCCGAGCCCCGGCGGTCCGTATAAAAGCACATGGTCGAGTGCTTCATTGCGGCTCAGCGCCGCTTTTATGAAAATGGACAGATTTTCCTTTACTTTGTCCTGTCCGATATATTCATGCAGTTTTTTCGGGCGAAGCGAATACTGCCAATTATCGGCATCCATTTCTCCGCCGGATACAATGCGTTCGTTGATAGTGATGTCTTCCAAAATGCAGCCCCTTTCTGTGTGATTATTTGATGAGCGGTTTGTTTAAAAAATCGCGTCCGAAAATTTTCAGTGTATAGTAAAAACCGATGATAAACGGTATATATTCAGCAAAAAAACGCCATGTTACAGCGACGATACCGACCGTTCCTTCCGGCAGCATGGAGGAAAACAGCAGGATGAAACCGCCTTCGGCAATGCCGGAGCCGCCCGGCGTCGGGGAGAAATACAGTAAGATGTTCAGTATAATCATGCGTCCCATGACTAAAATCCAGTTGAAATCACTGGTCAGGCTGGTCATCAAAATCGGGACGATACCGTAAATAAAAAGCAAACTTAAGCCGGAGGTAGCAAATACTTTAAACATATTCCAGGGTGAAGAAATGACAAGCTGCAGCGCCAGTTTGTTGTCGCGGTAGAACGCCAGAAACGCTTTGGCTCTGGCTGGTGAAAGATGATGTACTATTTTAATGGCGAAATAATCGAGATAATTGTGTTTAAAGCACCAGACGAGCAGAATTATGCCCAAAAAGGCGAGCGATGAAACGACCATCAGAACATCATCGGAAATCCACGGAATGACGCCGGCATCGTGCATGAAGATGAACGGCATGCACATTATGAGGAACATGATGGAAACGACGGTGCGCACTATTACGATTACAGTGGCTTTGCCGACGGGGATACCGGCATGGCGCAGAAAAAGCACCTGGGCAATCGCTCCGCCGCTGAAGCCGGGCGTTAGAAGCGCCAGAAAATAATTGCCGAACACTACATGCAGTGCCTGCGAAAATGAAATTTTTTCATTGGAAATATTTACAAGCTGAACAAGACGCAATCCGTCCAGAAACAGACCGAAACCGATTGAACAAAATGCTGCAATTATCGCCAGAGAATTAAATTCCGTAAAACTGGTCAGGGTATTAATATCCACAGTGAAATAAATAACGCCTCCGGAAATTGCAGATACCAATACGATTAGGATTATCAGTCTTTTATAAAATCTGTTCATTAATATAATACCTCATTAAGATGGGATAAGTTTAATATCTCTATTATTGTATCATTTTTTGCAAGCAGGGTAAATTGACAGACAAAGAAAAAGACTATAATCGGTCAATTATAGTCTTTAAGATTTTTTATTTGCGAACATTTTTTATGCGCGTTATCGGAATGTTGGCGAGAAGCGCTACCGATTCGCTGTCGTTTTCCAGCGATATTTCCATTTCTTTCTTATCTATATCCACATAATGAGAAATAACTTCAATAATATCATTTTTTATTGCCTGCATAATTTCAGGAGAAATATTAGCACGGTCATGGATTAAAACGACTTTTAATCTGTCTTTGGCAATTTCTTTGGATGTTTTGCGGTTTCTGTTCAGTAACTTCATGACAGCATCAAACATGATATTCTTCCTCCATTAAAACAGTTTTCTCAGTTTGTCAAAAAATGATTCTTTTACGTGTAAATCCATGAACGGGACATTTTCGCCGCATAAGCGCCGCGTGATGTTGGCATAGGCTTTGCCTGCCATGGATTTTTCATTGGCGATAACAGGTTCACCGCGGTTAGTGGAGGTGACAACGGCTTCATCGTCCGGGATTTGGCCGATACATTTGATAGCTAGAATGTCATTTATATCGTCAAGGTCGAGCATTTCGCCTTTTTCCACCATAGCTGGGCGAATTCTGTTGACAATCAGCAGAATGTTTTCCTTACCGGCACGCATGAGCTCACCGATGATTTTGTCAGCATCGCGTACGGCGGAAATTTCCGGCATGGTAACGATTAAAGCGATATCGGCAGCGGCTACGGCCGTTTTAAAGCCTTGTTCAATGCCCGCCGGGCAGTCAATCAGAATGAAATCAAATTCGCTGCTCATTTCCTGGCAGAGAGCTGTTACCTGTTCCGGCGATACGGCCAGTTTGTCTTTTATCTGCGAAGTCGGCAGTAAAAACAGATGTTCGTATTTTTTATGGCGCACAAGGGCTTTTTTATACGGAACGCGGCCGGAAGTAACATCGACCAAATCGTACATAATGCGGTTTTCCAGTCCGAGCAGCAAGTCGAGATTGCGCAGCCCCGTATCAGTATCGATAAGAGCCACTTTATAGCCTTTCATAGCAAGACCGGCGCCGAGGTTGGCTGTCGTTGTCGTTTTGCCCACACCGCCCTTACCGGAGGTAATAACGATGATTTTGCAGTTATCATGGGATTGAGTCATATACATTAATTCTGCTACTTGATTGCACAGTAAGCGGCAGAAATTCACCTCATTTCATTTTTCTCATTTTTCGTGGATTTTGGATTGGACTTTTTGTGCAGGAAAGTCAGCGTTCAAACGGTTCTAAGATAATATTGCCGTTTTTTATCACGGCTTTTTCTGTGCCTTTGGACGAGCTGTCATCATTGTCGTCGGGACTGCGCGCGATAAAACCGGCGATGCGGATTTGCAGCGGCATGAGCTTGTCGGCAATAATGCAGGTGTCGCTGTTGCCGAATGCGCCCGCATGAACTACGCCGCGGCAGCTGCCGTGAATATCGATATTGCCGCCGGCGATGATTTTGGCGCCGGGATTGACATTGCCGTAGATGACGATGGAGCCTTTATACGTGACTTCTTCACCGCCGCGTATCGTGCGGTTGATGATTTTGTCGGGCAGGGACGGTTTTTTTGCCGGTTCCTGTTTGGCAATAATTTTCAGTTTTAATTGATAAGCTTGAAAAATATTGATTAGAACGGATTTTTCCTCGCGGGAAAACGGTAAATCTTCTAAGGATAATACCGTATCGGGAGTAAAAAAATTGGTGCAGGAAGCAAGCTTTTTATGCAGTGCTTCCTGTAACTGGGCGAAATCGAGGTTTTTGTCAATCAGTACCTGTAAACCTTTATTAGTGCCCTTAAATGTTATTAATTCATTCATATAATCACTTCAAATTTATATTTTTAACTTGTTGTGCTAGTTGATTTTCTAAAGCAGTATAATAGTTTATATTTAGTGAGGTTAAGTGACAACATCGAACGAATATAAACTATTATACTGCTGGCTATAGGCTCGATGTCTTATTAGCATAACAGGTATTTTTAAGGTTGAGCCTGCGTCTGTGCCGGAGCTGCGGCGTTTTGCTGCGGCTGGTCGAGCCCGAATGCCGCCGTCAAAATCTTGTGACCGATAGGCACGGCGGAAGTTGCACCATAACCGGCATTTTCCACGATTACGGCAACGGCTATATTCGGATTGTCAAACGGACCGTAGGCGACGAACCAGCCGTGTTCGCGTCCGTGCGAGTTTTCCGCCGTACCCGTTTTACCGGCAATCGGTACAGGGAAATCCCTGAACATGGAAGCCGCCGTACCGATGGTGCTAACTTCGTGCAGACCCTGCTGGACGAGCTGGGCTACAGACGGGTCAATCGGCAGTGTCCGCAATAGTACCGGGTCGAAATGCTGAACGACATTGCCGTTGGCATCAATGATGTCCTGTACGAGATACGGCTTGAATTTCTTGCCGCCCGTTGCCGCTTCGCTCATGACGACAGCCATCTGCAGCGGTGTGGCAAGCGTAAAGCCCTGACCGATGGAGGCGTCGAATGTTTCCGCCAGATACCAGTCTTCATCGAAAACTTTGCGTTTATATTCCGGGCAGGCAACGTTGCCGGAGGCTTCATAGGACAGGTCAATGCCCGTCTTTTCGCCGATGCCGAAGGCGCGCGCCCATTTTGCCAGGCGGTCAATGCCCAGACGGTTGCCCATTTCGTAGAAATAAACGTTATCGGAATGAGCCAGCGCCTGTACGAAATTGATGTAGCCGAGCGCTTCGCCGTCCGCATTCGTTTTCGGAATAATCCAGTGCTGACCGGAGTCGAAAATTAGTTCATCCGGTGTAACAACGTGTTCCATGAGCGCAGCCGTACCCGTAATGATTTTAAACGTGGAGCCAGGCGGATATTCGCCCGTAACAGCCTTGTTGTCCAGCGGATAATGCGGATTGTTGTTGATAGCATTCCAGTCTTTCGTGGAAATGCCGAGTGCAAACAGGTTCGGGTCGAAATTTGGCCGGCTCACCATGGCGAGCACTTCACCTGTCTGCGGATTTAAAACGACGGCAGCGGCTGCCTGAACGCCGATTTGGCTGAGCACTTCATCCATCGCTTTTTCCGCTGCATCCTGGATATGGTAGTCAATCGTCAGACGGAGGCTGTTGCCGCTTATCGGCTCTTTCATGCCGAGACGCTGTACCGGTCTGCCCGTTACGTCGACTTCGACCTGTTCGCCGCCCGGCGTGCCGCGCAGGTATTTGTCATAATATTTTTCCAGGCCGAATTTGCCGATGATATCGCCGAGTTTGTACGAGTCATCGCCGTCTTTTTTCTTTTCTTCCAGCTCGCTGTCGCTGATTTCACTTACGTAGCCGAGAACATGCACGCCTTCGGTTTTATAAATGTAATTGCGGACAGGCTTCGTGTCGATGAATACGCCCGGATACAAGTCCTGCTGTTCTTCAATAATGGAAATGATTTCCGGTGTAACGTCGACTTTTATCGTTACCGGGTCGAAACCGGAATGATTGGCGATTTTGCTGTTGATATCCTCAGCATTGATATTGAGGAGTTTGGCCAATCGGTCGACGACTTCCGGCGAAACAGGCTCCAGCGATGGAAGTAGTTCCACCGTGAATGCGGGACGGTTGTTGACAAGCGGCACATTATTGCGGTCGTAGATGATGCCGCGCGGCGCCGAAGTGGAAACGAGACGAATGCGATTGCCGTCGGCCAGTTTGCCGAAATATTCACCCTGGTAAATCTGCAGATAAACAAGGCGGCTGATGAGCGCGACGATAATCAGTGTCAGAATACCGGCTAAAATTTTAAGACGTTTATCACAAAATTTCACAGTATTTTCTCCTATATAATAAATTAAGACACCTGCTTTAGGTGTCTTAATTTTATTTTTGATATATCAAATAATATACGGATATAAAAATATGCTTACCTAAAAGTTACTATAATTATATCATATAAACATCAAATATACATTGTATCTGTCTAAAATTCTTGACTTTTTATAAAGGCCTGCAACTTGTCGTTGACTTTAACGACGACAAAATATACAGGGTAGGTGAATATCAGGTTGTAGATGAGCGTGACGATGATATTGTTGAACACCTGCCAGATATTGTAATCGTAGCCCAATAAAAAGATGAGGACAGCAATCATGAAATCATTTAGAATTGTCGCCACCAGCGAAGCCACCAGCGGCAGAAATATATTCTCTTTATAGATAAACTGAGCCAGACGGTTGATGAGTATGCACAGTATCAGAAAAGTGAATGTGTGTATGCCCAGAAAAGAGCCGGAAGCCAAGTCGAGAAACAGACCGGAACAGAAACCGTACAAGATGGCGTATTTATCATAGAGAATGCTGAGAAAAATCGTTATCAGCAAAATCAGGTCAACCGTAATGCCGTTGTAGGAAATGACATTGAAGAAGGCTGATTGCAGAACGTAGGCCAGAAACAGCAGGATAAACCACGGAATTAATGTTTTCATTTGGCTTCACCCTGGTTGGCAGCCGGTGCGCTCGGCGCAGCAGCCGGAGGGAGGGCAGGTACCGGTTCACGATAGTTAGTAATAACGGCAACATCCTCCAATTTCTGAAAATCTACGGCAGGATACAGCACAGCGTACTGCAAAAGGCCGCCGATATCGTTTTTCAGTGAAGTTACCGTACCAATGACAATTCCTTTCGGATACATGCCGCCGAAACCGGAGGTTACGATGATATCACCTTCGACAATATTGGCGTTTTGCGGGATATTCGTCATGTTGATAGCCGAGGAAGAATCCGCCGTTCCCTTTACGACACCGGCAAGACGCGAGTCGGCACGCTGAACGATAGCGCCGACAGCACTGCGCGGGTCGGTAATCAGTTCCACTTCCGCATATGAACCGTACGCTTCATGCACGCTGCCGACAAGACCGTCCGGCGTTACGACCGTCATATTCTTGCGTACGCCGTCATCACTGCCGCGGTTGATGATGATACGGTTGCTCCAGGTCGAGCTGTTGCGGCCGATTACACTGGCAGGCAGTAAATCGAACTGCGGTGCATTGCTCTTGTAGTTCAAAAGCTGACGCAGACGCGCATTTTCCGACTCGAGCTCGGCGGAGCGGGCGGCTCTTGCCTTCAAATCATCGTTTTGCGCCTTCAGTTCCCTGTTTTCATCATAAACATAAAAGACGTCGCCGACATAATCGCCGAAAGCGGAAATTTTGCCGGAAACGGCACTCGTCACGGATTGAAACGGCGCCAATATGTTTATGACGACGGCATGAAACAGTGGCGTATTGAAGCGGCTGATGGCTGCGAAAAATATGATGCACAGTACGCTGATAACGACAAAAATTACAATTAAAAGCCGTTTAACGGAAAAATTGTTGTTGGAAGGAATTTTCATTATTTATTCAACTTCTTGTCGCTGAGGATTACATTATTGAGTAAATTGATGTTTTCCAGAGATTTACCAGTGCCTTCGCCTACACAGGAGAGCGGGTCCTCAGCGATAATTACAGGCATTCCCGTTTCCTGCGAAAGAACTTTGTCGAGGTTGTGCAGCAGTGCGCCGCCGCCGGTGAGCATAATACCGCGGTCCAAAATGTCGGCGGCAAGTTCCGGTGGAGTTCTTTCCAGCGTCATTTTTACAACGTCGATGATTTTTCTTACCGGGTCTTTCAGTGCTTCAGTGATTTCATCGGCATGAATGGTCAGTGTTTTCGGCAGACCGCTGACGAGGTCGCGTCCTCTGATTTCGAAATCCTGTTCCATATCGTCGCTGACCATGGCGTTGCCGATGGACATTTTGATTTCTTCAGCCGTGCGTTCGCCAATCATGAGGTTGTATTTGCGTTTGATGTACTGAATGATGGCACTGTCAAGCGCATCGCCTGCTACGCGGATGGAGCAGCTCGTAACGATACCGCCGAGAGAAATAACGGCGATTTCCGTAGTGCCGCCGCCGATATCCACAACCATGCTGCCGGTTGCTTCTTCGACAGGCAGACCTGCACCGATAGCAGCTGCCATCGGTTCTTCAATCAGAAACGCTTCTCTTGCGCCGGCCTGAACAGCCGCATCGACAACGGCGCGTTTTTCAACTTCCGTAACGCCGGAAGGAACGCCGATGACAACGCGCGGTTTGCTGAAAGAGGAACCGTTTCTAGCTTTATTTATAAAATATTTTAACATTGCTTGCGTTACTTCAAAATCAGCAATGACGCCGTCTTTCATTGGACGGATAGCCACAATGTTGCCAGGTGTGCGGCCAATCATGCCTTTGGCATCCGAGCCGACAGCTAAAACTGCGCCAGTATCTTTTCTGATAGCAACAACAGATGGTTCACGAAGCACAATACCTTTGCCTTTGAGATGCACTAAAGTATTGGCCGTTCCTAAATCGATACCGATGTCTTGGGAAAAACCACCAAATAATTTCCACTTCATGTTAAAAATTTACTCCCTTCATAGATTACAATGATTACAATCTGAATATTTATTTTATCATACCTTGCTGTTTTAAGCTAGTATATTTATTGTCTCCGATAATAATATGGTCAAGAATTTCGATATCGAGGATTTTACCGGATTTTATAAGGCGGAAAGTAATATTGATGTCTTCCGTGCTGGGAGCAGGGTCGCCGCTGGGATGGTTGTGCACGAGAATGATGCTGGAGGCGCAGTGCGCGATGGCGCAGCGGAAAACCTCGCGCGGATGGACGATGGAAGCGTTGAGCGAACCGATGGATATATCAGGAAAAGTGATTACCTGATTTTTCGTGTCGAGCAGCAAAATGGCGAAATGCTCGCGCTTTTCGTAGCGCAGGCGGGGCATGGCGTATTCCGCCGCGTCGTCGGGCGTTTTGATGACGTATCTGTTGTTCGTCGGCTTTTTGGCGATGCGCAGTCCTAGTTCCACCGCCGCCAAAAGCGTAGCCGCCTTTGCCGGTCCCAGCCCGTTGATGCGGGTGAGTTCGCTGGGCGGGACATTTACAATGGAAGCAAGTCCGTCCGATTTATAAGTGGATAAAATCTCCTGCGCCACCTCCAGCACGGATTTGCGGCGCGTGCCGGAATGAAGCAGAATGGCCAGAAGCTCCGTATTGCTCAGATACTGTGCGCCGAAAGTCAGCAGTTTTTCGCGCGGCCGTTCCTCGTCCGGCAAATCTTTCACCATTATAGTCATAAGCTGACATCAGCTTTTTTGGCTAAATCGTACAGTGCGCTCAGCGGCAATCCGACTACATTAAAATAACAGCCGTTTATTTTTTTGATGAATACGCTGGCCAGTCCCTGAATGGCGTAAGCGCCCGCTTTGCCGCGCGGCTCGCCGGAAGCGATATAGCGGTTTATTTCTTCGTCGGAGATTTCTTTCATTGTAACGTCCGTAGCGACAACATCATGAAAAATTTCTCCGCCGCGGATGAGAGCGATGCCTGTATAAACCTGATGCGTGCGGCCGGACAGGCTCTTGAGCATGGAAAAGGCGTCCGCATCGTCTTTTGGCTTGCCGTAAATTTGACTGCCGCAGGCAACGACCGTATCGGCACCGAGAATAATTTCATCCGGTTTATCGCTGTCAACGGCGGCAAGAGCCTTTAAGATAGCGTTTTGTTTGACGAGCTTTGCAGGATTTTTTTCCTGTGCGGGTGAAATTTCGGTGCAGTCGGCAACGCGGCAGACAAAGTTACAATTAATTTGAGTTAGAAGTTCACGGCGGCGCGGTGAAGCAGAAGCTAAAATCAGCATAAACAGCATTCCTTTCAGATTTTATTTTTAGTGAAATTTTTAAAATTTAGTTTGTAATAAAACGAATTTTGATAGTAAATATTATAGCAAATACAATAGGCGTTTGCAGTAGTATTCACTAAATTATATATCGAATAAACGACACAGATATCCTTGACTGAATAATGATGTCAATGGTATAATTCTGGATATAAATACATAATCTTTTATGTCATAAAAAGGATTTAAATGAAGCTAATTAAAGTAGCAAGTTTTTATTGTTTAGGAGACAAGTGCGATGGTAATGGAAAATAGTAAAGATTTAGAAGCTAAGATTAGTCATTTGGAACAAATGTCTGATGAAGAAATTGTTGCACAAATCAAAGAAAAGCACGATGATGTCGCACTGGATTTTTTAATCAAGAAATACCGCAATCTGGTCCGTGTGAAAGCGCGTGCTTATTTTTTAATCGGTGCTGACCGCGAGGATATCATTCAGGAAGGAATGATTGGCCTGTATAAGGGCGTTCGTGATTTTCGCAATGATAAGCAGTCGTCGTTCAGAGCATTTGCCGAAATGTGCATAACAAGACAGATTATTACGGCAGTGAAAACGGCTACGCGGCAGAAGCACATTCCGCTGAATTCGTATGTTTCACTCAATAAGCCGATTTACGACGAGGAGTCGGACAGAACGCTTTTGGATGTGATTTCAGGCTCGGTGGTAATTGACCCGGAAGAGATGATGATACATAGGGAAGAATTTTTGGATATTGAAGATAAAATGGAAAAACTGCTGAGCGATTTGGAATGGAAAGTGCTGATGGCGTACCTTGACGGCAAATCGTATCAGGAGATTGCCGTTGAACTGCATCGCCATGTAAAATCCATAGACAATGCCCTGCAGCGCGTAAAACGCAAGCTGGAAAAATACGTAGACGGACACGGCAATATAGATATTAAAGGAAGTATGAGTGATTTCGGCTCGGTAGGAAAGTATCTGCGAGATTTATATTAAAGAAAAAGCCTTTAGGTTATTCCTAAAGGCTTTTTTTCGTTTAGTTGTATTTTATTATTTTGTGACAGTTCAGTTGAAAGAGTTTGTTTTGTTTTTGCTTTATTTATTGTTATACAGTTTATCGATGTAGTCTGTGAAGATTTTTATATATTTGTATTTAGGGTTTGATTTTTTGTATAATAAATGACATTTTAAGCTGAAATCCGGGTCTATTTCGTAATATCCGTCGTAAAATCCCATGGCGTTGAGCAGCCGCTCGGACAGTACGGCACCCACCTGGTTTTGCTGGCAGTAGTGCATGATGGCGTACGGCGTGGAAAACCATGCTTCGATTTCCGGGGAGTAACCGTATTTTTTAAAGTAGGCTTTTATCGTTCTGTACATCAGATAGTACGGCGAATACTGCACCAGCGGATACTGGCAGATTTCCTCAATGCTGATGATATTGCTGCCGTTTTGAATGTTCGGTGCGTAATAAACCATGCGTTCGTTGCAGAAAAAGAGATTTTCGTATTCATCAGGGTTTAGGTTTTCCAAAGTAAATGTGGAGATAATATCGATACTGTCGTCCTTTAAACGGGAAAGCAGCGTGGTTGCTTCCAGATTGGAAAGATTTATCTTGATATTGGCATTGTATTTTTTAAAATAAGTCAAATGCTGGTCGAGTAATACATCACCTAAGGACATTAAAGCGCCTACGGAGAGGCATACCTGTTCGCCGCTTGAGGTGTTCATTTCTTTTACAGCCTGTTTTAACTGTTCGACGATATTTTCCACTTTGGATAGGAATATTTTGCCGTCTTCGGTTAATTCGCTGTTTTTGTTATTGTGGCTTATTAACTGTACGCCGACAACTTCTTCCAATTTTTTTATCTGGAAACGAAAAGCTGATTGAGTTACGCCTGCTTTCTCCGCCGCAAGTGCAAAGTCTTTAACCTGACTGTAAATAATAAAATTCTCTAGTTGTTGGATGCTTGGTAATTCTATCATGCAAATTCCTCTCAATGATTATAAATATCTTTTTCTAAAACTTATTTCCCTAATAGTATATCACAATATTGTGCTCAGATTAAAATTTTTTATGATTTATTTCAAATAAAGTTGCATTGTCAACTAATTTTTAATTAAGAGTAAACAAAAAGGCCTTCCGATAAATTTTCGGAAAGACCTTTTTGTCTGAATTTTTTTCTAAAAAACTGAAGATAAATATTTCTGTTGAATATCCGCTGGCACCAGACTGCCGCCGGTAGCCCAGACGATATGCGTCGCATTTGTCATTTTCGAGGATAGATTATTTTCCTGTAAATATTGCTTCATTTGTTTACTGCCGTTTATCTGACAGATACCCTGAAAAGCTGCACAAGCGCTCGGTTCTAGGAATATATGTTCACTTTTATTTAAATCCTGCATAAAACGGTATAGTTTTTTATCATTTACTGTGAAAATACCACTGAGAAGATGTTGCATAATTTCACCTACAAAAGAGGACGGCCTGCCGACTGCCAATCCGTCAGCCTGTGTAGAACCGGTAAGACCGATATCCTGTACGGAAATTTTATTTTTTAGTCCTGTAGCCATACCGATGAGCATGGATGGTGCCTGTACCGGTTCAATAAAGAAGCAATGCACATTGTCCTTATATATCTGTTTTAAGCCGAAGCTTATACCGCCCGGTGCACCGCCTACTCCGCAGGGAATATAAACAAATAACGGGTGTCTTTCATCTACGGTGATATCAAGGCTTTTAAGCTGTTGTTGTAGTCTTTTTCCAGCTACAGAATAGCCTAAAAAGAGATTGCGTGAATTTTCATCATCGACAAAATAACTTGCAGGATTTTGCTCGGATAGAGAACGACCGTGCTTTACTGCTTCACCGTAGTCGCCGGAATATTCTTTAACGATAACGCCGTATTTTTTTAGCAAATCTTTTTTCCATTGTTTGGCATCAGCTGACATATGAACGATTACTTTATAACCAATAGCGGCGCTTATAATGCCTATACTGAGTCCAAGATTGCCCGTGGAGCCGACCTGGACTGTATATTGGCGGAAAAAATTCCTGTTTTGCGGTAACACAAGAATGGTATAATCATCGCCTGGTGTAATCAGATTGTGCTCAACTGCTAAATCTTCCGTATGTTTTAAAATTTCGTAGATACCGCCGCGAGCTTTGACTGAGCCGGCTACCGCCAGATGACTGTCCTGTTTAAGCAGCAGTTTTCCTTCAAGCGGCGCATTATATTTTTGTCTTAGAAGCGTTTTCATATTGTTGATGTAAATGAGTGGTGATTCGATAATGCCGTGCTTATTTTGAGTTTCCGGAAAGAGTTTTTCGATAAGCGGCGCAAAGCGTGATAGACGTGCTTCAGCATCATTAATATCGGACATATCCAGTTCTAAATTTTGTGCACATTTGGCAAACGGCTGCTTGTGCCGGTTCAGCCATATTGTTTCCTGTGCTTTTTGTACTCTCGACAGAACACTGTTTTCCGTAAAAAAATGTTTAAAGTTTTCCATGTTTTTTTCTCCATGCAATTTGCGAAATAAATTCCTGCATAATCCCAGCAGCGGCAATCGAAGTAATTCCGCTGAAATCATACGGCGGAGAAACTTCCACAATGTCATAGCCGACAATGTTCAGCTTATTCAGTCCGCGTATGAGTTCCAGTGCCTTCCATGTAGGAAAACCGCCGATGACAGGGGTGCCCGTTCCAGGGGCGAAAGCAGGGTCTAAAAAATCGATGTCGAAAGTTAAAAATACTTTTTCGCCCTGTACACGGTCATAAATTTGCTGGATTACTTCTTCACTAGTCATATGGTGCATTTTTGCCGCCGGAATGATTTCGTAACCTAGTTTCAGAGAATTCTGCGTATCTTCAATACCGTACAAACCTTCACGAATGCCGATTTGAATGGAATTTTGCGGTTTTACAAGGCCTTCTTTGGCTGCATGGTGAAACGGTGTTCCGTGATTGTAGGGTTTGCCGAAATAGGAGGAAATAGTATCGTAATGAGCGTCAAAGTGCACCAGTGCTACAGGACCATGAATGGCACTGCAGGCCCGAAGTTCTGGCAGCGTTATGCTGTGGTCGCCTCCCATAGCTACGGGAATTACACCGCCGGCGAATAATTTTTTCATTTCGGAGGCAATCAAATTAAATGATTCTTCCATATATCCGGGGATAGTATCAATATCTCCATAGTCAACACCAGAACACTGCTCGAAAATATCAACATTAAGATATGGATTATACGGTTTGGCGGACAGTACGGACATTTCTCTGATGGAAGCGGGACCAAATCTCGTACCGGCGCGGTAGGAAGCTCCAGTATCGAACGGTATGCCGACTACGGCAAAATCGATGTCTTCAATTGTTCTTACCTGCTGCATGCGCATGAATGTTTTTATTCCTGCAAAACGGGGAGATTTTAAAGAATTGACAGCTGTATATTTCATGACATTACTCCTTATAATCTGATACAATTTTTATCCGCTACGGACAGATATACTTTCGTTCCATTGGGAAACAGCACTTTACTTCTGAATAATACATCGACTTTAAGTATAACACTTTTTACATTTACATGATATTGAAGAACATTTCCTTTTGGCGTATTATCCATAATAACGCCGCTGAAAATATATTCATCATCAGTAACAGGCTTATTAGGTGTAATCTGAAGCGTTTCGGGACGAATAGCTACGCCGCTGGTGAGGTTGTTTTTTTGCATAGTGATTATATTGAATTCTTCTGGTGTCAGCAGATTATAGTTGCCGATAAAGCTGGCGGCAAATTTGCTGACAGGTGAAGTATACATGGTTATCGGGTCGCTGGACTGTTCAACGCGTCCATCGTGAAATAGATGGATTACATCGGACATGACCATAGCTTCGTCCTGGTCGTGCGTTACGAAAATGGAAGTCAGCCCTAATTTCTGATGTACTTCTTTTATGCTGTTTTGCAGGGATTTGCGTAATTTGGCATCGATGGCGCTGAGCGGTTCGTCAAGTAGTAAAACTTTCGGTTCCTGCACTATACTGCGCGCTAATGCTACACGCTGCTGTTGACCACCAGATAGACTGTCGGGATAATATTTTTCCTTGCCGTGCAGTTCAACCATTTCCAGAGCTGTCTGCACTTTTTCTTTTATTTCAGTTGCCGGTCTTTTTTTGATTTTCAGACCGAAAGCAATATTTTCCTCTACTGTCATGTTGGGAAATAGGCTGTAGTGTTGAAATACCATGCCGATATTTCTGTCTTTAGGCTCAAGATTGGTAATATCATTGCCGTCCATGAAAATATGTCCGGAAGATATTTCCTCAAGTCCTGCTAGACAGCGCAGCAGTGTACTTTTCCCGCAGCCGGAAGGGCCGAGCAGTGTTACAAACTGTCCTTTTTCGATATTAAGACTGATATTTTTCAACACCTGGTTGGAACCATAATATTTATTTATATTTCTAAATTCAATGTAAGACATACGTTTTCTCCTAAATTCTGTTTTTTTGTTTTTTCTGTAATCCGAATACGCTTAAAGAAATCAGCAGGGTGATGATGAATAAAATAACGATTACCGCACTGGCATTTTGACTGGAACTTCGCATAACGGCGTACAGATACATCTGACCTGTCGGAAAATAATTTCCGGCAAGAATGTTGATGATTACAAAATCGCCGAAGACTATGGATAGAGCAAGCATGGCGGAAATGATTATGCCACTGCGGATATTCGGTATAACGATTTTCCAGAAAGCGTAGAATTTGCCGGCACCTAGTAGTTGAGATGCTTCAATCAGATTGGATGCCGAAACGGAATTAAGACTGTTTCGGACGCCTTGGTAGATATAAGGCAGGATTACGATGCAGTAGGTACTGACGAGCATGAATACGCGATTGGAAAAAGGTTCCGGTGCGTTTACATATAAGCTGAGTACGCTGATTGGCAGGATAACGCCCTGAATAGCGTATGGTATGGTACAGATAACTTTTATGATTTTGTCCAGACGAGGCATATAGACGACAACGACATACATTGCCAGCAGAATGATAACGGTACAGATAACAATCGGTACAACGGAAATTATAATCGTTCTTCCGATGCTTGCCCAGAAATTAAAGTCGGTCAATATCTCTGTATAACCGTTGAAAGAAAATCCGTTTGGCACTACGGTAATCCATTCGCTGAATAGGGAATACAGCAGTGTCAAAAATAGAGGAATTATGAGATAAATTCCAATAAGCCAGAGGATAATGCTTTGACTCATGTGATGTTTTTTACTTTCCATCGTATGCACTCCTGTTTTTCTGCATTATTTTTTCATTAATGAAAATCGATAAAATCATCAATGCCATTAAAACGACTGCCAGAGCTCCGCCTAAATGAGGATTTTGCACGACATCACCAACAAATTGCTCGGAAATACGAATTGGCAGGAGCGAAACGTTGTTCATGACCAGTGCATAAGCTGTAGCATATGCCGCAATAGCATTGGCGAATAATGTAGAGAATGTTCCCAAGATACTTGGCATGAGAACGGGAAGACCGACTTTCAGCCAGAATGTAGTTTTTGTTCCGCCCATTAGGCTTACAGCATCCAGCCATTGTTTTTTCAGAGAATTGAAGGCTGGAAGTAAAAGTAAAATAGCAAGCGGAATTTGGAAATATACGTACGTAATCATTAACCCCAGTACGGAGTACAACGGAAATTCGGCCAGAAAAAAAATACCATATTCTTTGCCTATTAGTGTTAAAATTCCCGTATTGCCGAGCATGATTATATAGGCAAAGGCCAGCGGTACGCCGGAGAAGTTGGAAACCATATTTAAAATGCTCATGAATATTTTACGGGATTTATCGCTTGCTATAAAAGCAGCTCTGGCTCCGAAGAAGGCGATAATAATACCGATAATTGATGAGGCTATTGCTATAAACAAGCTGTTGATTATGGCTGTTTGATATAACTGTTTAGTAAAAATTCGGATGTAATTGTCCAGTGTAAAATCAAAACCGCCGCTTGACGTAAAGCTTTGTACCACTATAGAAAGAATGGGGATGATTTCAAACATCCCCACCAGAACTATGAATGGCAGCAAAGCAAATAGATACGTTTTTGTATGCTGTTTTTTCATAATAAATCTCCTGAATTTTATTTAGCGTAAGCCATAACTTCTTCATTCCATAATGTAGGCAGTTCGCTTACTGTTTTTTCCCATGCTTTATTATCTTTCACCATATGAATATTTTTGTACTGTTCATCTGGTATCATTTTTGCTTTTAAGTCGGCAGGCAGTTCAATTTGGCGGACTGTTTTTGCATAACCTCTTGCAAGGCTTAATTGTCCTTCGTCACTTAAGATGTATTCTCTTGTAAGTGCTGCAGCATATGGTCTTTGTGTATAGGCATTTATGATTGTTGAATAGCCGCTCTGAATTGAACCTTCTGCTGGTATGAACAGAGCAAAATCAGCGGAAGGATTGTTTTCTTTGATTTGTTCACGATAACCGATACCGACGAAATCCCAGATAATAGCTACGCCAATTTCACCTTTCTCAATTCGGCTTAAAGTGAATTCACCTTTATCCAGTCTGCCCTGTTCGGCAAGTTTTCTGAAGAAATCAAGTCCCGGCTGGATATTTTTTTCATCTCCACCCATAGCATAAGCGGCTGCCAGAACACAATATTGAGCACGTGTGGATTTTGCTACATCGCCGATGGAAACAATATAGTCACCATTTAAAATATCCTGAAAGGATTTCGGTGGATTTGGTACGAGTTTTTTATTCGTCATAATAGCCATTGTTCCGTAGTAAGCTGTAATCCAGTCGCCGTCATCGTCTTTTGCCCATTGCGGAATTTCATCCCAATAGCTTGTTTTGTATTTCAGTGTTAATCCTTTCTGTTCAGCTACGGCACCGTATGTTTCGCCAACATCGCCGATATCTTTTGTGGCATCATTTTTTTCGGCTTCAAACATGGCGAGTTCTTCGGCAGAGGATAAGTCAACATCCGTATGTTTCAATCCATATTTTTCGCTAAGACCTTTCCAGATTTCGTCCCAGTTTGCCCATTCATCAGGCATACCGACAGAATTTACCTCGCCTTCTTGCTGTGCTTTAGCAGTGATTTCTTCCACGGACATACTGTTTAAATCAATTTTAGCATTGTCAGTATTTGTGGAACTGCCGCAACCGGTGAGAAAAACAGTTGCTGTCATAGAAATTGCAATTAATTTTGTTAAAGCTTTCATTATTTTTCCTCCAATATGAAACTAGTGAATAAACTCTTCTCTTTTACTGTAATAATTTGTGCAACCCAAAGTTCAATGTTAGAAATATGTAGTTTGTGTAAATTATAAAAATCTTATTTGACAGCTATTTGAACTTCTAAAATTGTTTCTGAACGGTCATTCGTGAGAGTTACGTCTAATTTGTAGAATTGCAGTATCGGGCCGGTTATGCGGTATTTGTGTTCGTAAATATATTTTTTGATGATTTCAAAGGATTTATCGTATTTTTCTAAAGTACCGTTTTTATAATACATGCAAACATATTTTCCGGCAGGAACGGTTTGCAGATATTGTTTATCTGCATATTGCGGTGATACTATCATCATCGGTACGGCGGGTACAAGCTGATCGTTTTTTATCAAAATGTTCTGTTCTGCTAAAACGCCGACACGGTCGCTGGCAAGAATAGGAACCTGTTCATGAATATGATTTTCCAATTTGGTAAATGCCATGGCGTGTTCTTCTAAATCGCCTGATTTTTTACCGAAGGTGATGATGTATCGTTCAGGAAAATCAGTTTCGAATACGCTCTCCATCTGCGGTAAATCCTGTATTTTTTCCAGAAATGATATTTTTGATTTTAATATTTCATTTAGCTGTATCTGCTGATTAAGTTTTTTTTCAAATCTTTTCTGATAGTTTTTGAGCATGGAAACAGATTTATCAAAATTGCGATTGTCAAAGTAATTTTTGATTTCTTTTAATGACATGCCGATTTTTTTCAGTTCCAAAATAGTTCCTAATTTTTCATACTGGCGGATGGAATAATATCTGTGTCCACTTTCGGAAACGTAATTCGGTTTTAATAAATCAATTCTGTCATAATGACGCAGTGTTTCGCTTGTGATATTTTTCAATTTAGCCAATTCAGTAATAGTCAGTACGTATCGAACCATAATTATCCCTTCCTGTTTATTTGTTGATTTTCCAGATTTTCGCTAAATAAGAAAATAAGGGCATATCAGCATAATTTGCTTAAAATGCCCTTACTCAATCAGTTTACAATCCGTTGCGCCGATTGATTTTTTAAGTAGCACAACGGGGAGTTTATATTATTATTTTGTTAAAAACAGAGGATTTGACCATGCTGTATTTCCGTACATATCGATACATTCTACACGAATGTAAGCTTCATCACCCTTTAAAGGAAATTCGGCTCTTGTTATAGTATCGTGTTTGTTTTTGCACATAACGGTATTGCCGGCATTAATGAGATTTCCAGCAATGAAATTTATTCTGTTTACAGGGCTGCATTCAACATAAGCTACATTGTCTTTTATGCCCCAGTCGTGGATATCAGGACCGCTGGAAGAATAGAAATTGCCGTCGATAATTGACTGAATGATATTTTCATGCGTAAGTTTTTCAGCTTTTACCATAATATAGCCGCCGAAACTGTCTTCAACAATGCCGTCATTATGATTGTCGTCAGAAGCGAAGGCCCAGACCTTTTTCCCATTGCGCAGCATTATATCCCAATGAAGCACATCAAGACCGGTGCCGCTTTCATTTACTGTTCCATAATTGAAGATTTCCAGTGCCGAAATACCGTTTAAATTGATAAAATCAGCCTCCTGTACTCTCGACCATACCGGATGATTATAAGCTGTAATGCAGCCGTGTGCCTGTAAATCGTCCTGCAATTCCTGTGCAACCGCCGCACCGTTCCAGCTGCCAAAATAAATTCTGGCAGGATAATGTTCCAGATGCAAGAATAAATTTTCCGCCGCTTTTTCCTGCATGGCTCTTGTACCGAGAATGCCGTGAATATGATGGATTGCAATTCTGTCATTAGAGCCTTTTTCTTTGTAAAGTACGGCTGAAGCTTCTATTGCCGGCAGAATGATAAAATTTTCCTCATTGAACTCACTGCGGTAATCGGAATACCTGTCATGGTCGCTGATTGCTAAGAAATTATAACCGTGGGATTTGTACAAATCCGCCACTTCCCGCGGCGACAGCTTGCCATCGGAATTGGTAGAATGGCAGTGCAGATTTCCTTTATACCAATGTCCGTTTTTACTAAAACCCTGAATATTCATCAAAAAGACCTCCTTAGTGTGAATTTTACTTATCGTACTTAATTTAATTGAGTGATATCGGCAAAATAATATGCTGTATAATAAGTAAATTTTCTTTTACTATAATGATTTGTGCTACACAAAGTTCAATGTGAAAAATATATAGTTTTACCTGTTGTGCTAGTTAAAAAATAGGTTGAAAAAAAGGTTCAACAATAGTACATTTCTAAGTATTCCAACCCAAAGAAGTGTGCATAATGTTGAACCAATATCATTGTAAATCAAATAATTTCAAATTTCAACCTGAATTATCTAAATGGATACGTTTTATTCAACCTTTATACAATAAGTTTGTTCCTTTTCGTATTCGTCATCGTAGAAATGTTACTCAATCAAAATTAAACGATGTTGTCGTTATTTCTTTAT
>JFBN01307088.1_pt1 | contig 77045 bp, 70 predicted proteins | sample 768741 | NCBI WGS metagenome assembly JFBN01 (sample SAMN01983846, study PRJNA193217) | chicken gut metagenome | biome: terrestrial biome; isolation source: ceca of Broiler chicken | host: Gallus gallus | place: United Kingdom: England | collected 2010-09-07
GTATATAATACCACGCTTTTCTCCCATTGTCAACACCTTTTTCTAAAAAAATTCAGCTTTCTCTGTTTTTCTTTTAAAATACTCCTTCCTTGCCCATATTTCAGTATATCGACTTCCTCCTCATTATAGGCTTCTCTCATTCCCTTATAATGTAATTATATATATAAAGACTTTTCCCTGTCTAATTCTAAAAACACTTATATAACAAATCGCCGGCAGATGTCTTTCCATCTGCCGGCGAAACTGACCTTATTTACCCTCAAATTTTTCTTTTAAACTTTTGAAAAAGCCTTTGCGCTTTTCATAGTTTTCTTCTTTCAGCGTTTCCTCAAAGTGTTTGAGCGCTTCTCTCTGGGTCTTTGTCAGCTTTTTGGGGATTTCCACTTCCACATGGACATACTGATCCCCTCGTCCGCGTCCATTCACGTACTGAATGCCCTTGCCACGCAAGCGGAACGTTGTACCGCTCTGCGTTCCTTCCGGCACGGTATACTGCACCTTACCGTCAATGGTCGGCACTACTACTTCATCGCCCATAACCGCTTGGCTATAGGTAATCGGCACTACAACGTGTACGTCATAGCGGTCACGCTCGAACATCGGGTCAGGGCGCACGGTTACAATGACAATCAAATCGCCATTCGGGCCGCCATTGATTCCGGCGTCGCCCTTACCCTGTACACGCAGATTCTGATCATCGTCAATACCAGCGGGGATGGTAATCTCCACCCGCTTGCTGCTGGTTGTTTTTCCTGTGCCGTGGCACTTCGAGCAGGGTGTTTTAATAATCTTGCCTTTTCCGGCGCAGCGGCGGCAAGGCTGGCTGGACTGCATCACGCCAAACGGTGTACGCTGCTGCACGGAAACAAAGCCGGAGCCTTTACAATCCGGGCAAGTTTCCGGGGTAGACCCCTTCGCCGCGCCGGAACCGCCGCACTCCGAACAAACGTCCTGCGTATTCACGCTTACAACCTTTTTGCAGCCGTGTACCGCTTCCATAAAGCTCAGCACCAAGCTGACACGAATATCAGCGCCTTTTCTGGGCGCATTAGGGTTGGCACGTCTTGCCCCCCCGCCAAAGCCGCCGAAGCCGCCAAAGCCGCCGAACAAGTCGCCCAAAATATCATTGAGGTCTACGCCGCCAAAGCCGCCGGCTCCTGCACCCGCTCCATAGTTCGGGTCCACGCCTGCATGGCCAAATTGGTCATACCGCGCCTTTTTCTGCTTGTCACTCAGCACCTCGTAGGCCTCGCCTACTTCCTTAAAACGCTCCTCAGCCTCTTTATCTCCGGGGTTCAAGTCAGGATGATACTTTTTGGCCAATTTGCGATAAGCACTTTTAATCTCATCGTCCGACGCGGTTTTGGAAACGCCCAGCACCTCATAGTAATCGCGTTTTTCTGCCATATGTTTACTCTCACTCTCTCCAATTACGGGATAAGGGCGCGCGTCCACCGCTCGCCCTTGTCTTTTTGGTTTCAGCGTCTAAAAAAGCAGCACCTCTGCCTTTCAAAACGCCCTGCCAACCGCTTTGCATCATCGTATCGAACTCCCGAAAACACGAATGCCTTCGGCACGGCAGACGCCCTGCAAATCTGCGGTACGTCTGCCGCCGCGTTTTCGTCAATTCACCGAAAGCGGAATGAAACTCTTTTGATTAAACCTCTTTGTATTCTGCGTCTACTACGTTGTCGTCGCCGCCATTGTTGTTCTGTGCACCGGCATCTTCAGCCGCACCCTGTGCCTGCTGTGCCTGTGCCGCCTGCTGGTACATTTTCTCGCTCACTGCGTAGAAGGCTTTTTGCAGCTCCTCCTGTTTTGCCTTGATGGTGTCGATGTCAGAGCCCTTCAAAGCCTCTTTCAGCGCATCCAGCTTTGCCTGAATATCGCTCTTTTCGCTGTCGCTGATTTTGCCTTCCATCTCGCCCAGGGCCTTCTCGGTCTGGAATACCATCTGGTCAGCCGCATTGCGTGCGTCCACTTCCTCACGTTTCTTCTTGTCTTCCTCCGCATACTGCTCGGCTTCCTTCACAGCGCGCTCCACGTCCTCTTTGCTCATGTTGGTGGAAGAAGTGATCGTGATGTGCTGCTCCTTGCCGGTGCCGAGGTCTTTTGCGGAAACGTTTACAATGCCGTTTGCGTCGATATCGAAGGTAACCTCAATCTGCGGAATGCCGCGGGGAGCGGGCGCAATGCCGTCCAGCTTAAACATACCAAGGCTCTTGTTGTCGCGGGCAAATTCACGCTCGCCCTGCAAAACATTGACCTCAACTGCGGGCTGGTTGTCGGCTGCCGTGGAGAACACCTGGCTCTTCTTGGTGGGGATGGTGGTGTTGCGGTCGATAATCTTGGTGCAAACGCCGCCCATCGTCTCAATGCCGAGGCTCAGCGGAGTCACGTCCAGCAGCAAGAGACCCTTCACGTCGCCGCCGAGAACGCCGCCCTGAATGGAAGCGCCGATTGCCACGCACTCGTCGGGGTTAATGCCCTTGGAGGGCTCGCACTTCATATAATCCTTAACAGCATCCTGCACAGCGGGGATACGGGTCGAACCGCCAACCAGCAGAACCTTGTGCAGGTCGCCGGGGTTCAAGCCTGCGTCCTTCAAAGCCTGACGCACGGGAGCCATTGTCTTTTCCACGAGGTCAGCAGTCAGCTCGTTGAATTTTGCGCGGGTCAAAGTGGTGTCAAGGTGTTTCGGACCGTTTGCATCAGCCGTGATAAACGGCAGGTTGATCTGGGTGGAAGCCACGCCGGACAGCTCAATCTTTGCCTTCTCAGCAGCTTCTTTCAAGCGCTGAGCAGCCATTTTGTCGCTGCGCAGATCCACGCCGTTCTCTTTCTTGAACTCGTCAGCCAGCCAGTCGATGATGCGGTTGTCGAAGTCGTCGCCGCCCAGGTGTGTATCACCGGCAGTGGACAGAACCTCCGTCACGCCGTCGCCCATTTCGATGATGGAAACGTCGAACGTACCGCCGCCAAGGTCGTATACCATAACCTTCTGGTCATTTTCTTTATCCATGCCGTAAGCCAAAGCAGCTGCGGTCGGCTCGTTGATAATACGCTTTACGTCCAAACCGGCAATTGCACCGGCGTCTTTCGTTGCCTGACGCTGGCTGTCGTTAAAGTAGGCGGGAACGGTGATGACCGCCTCCGTCACTTTTTCGCCCAGGTAAGCCTCAGCGTCGGCTTTCAGCTTTTGCAGAATCATGGCGCTGATTTCCTGCGGGGTGTATTTCTTGCCGTCAATTTCCACTTTGTAGTCGGTACCCATGTGGCGTTTAATGGAAGAAACCGTGCGGTCCGGGTTTGTAATTGCCTGACGTTTTGCCACCTGACCGATCAAGCGCTCGCCGTTTTTTGCAAAGCCGACAACACTCGGCGTGGTGCGTGCACCCTCTGCGTTTGCAATAACAACCGGTTCGCCGCCTTCCATCACGGCAACACAGCTGTTTGTAGTACCAAGGTCAATACCAATAATTTTACCCATAAGTCATTACTCCTCTTGAATTTGTTATTTTATCGTTTTTCGCAAAATGTTATGCGGAAGTTGGTTGTTTCAATGAAAAAAATCTTATTCTGCCACGGTGACAGCCGCGTGACGAATCACTTTTCCGTCGCGGCGGTACCCGCGCTGCATCACGGCCAAAATCGTGCCGCTCTCTACGCCTTCGGGCGCGGGCTGCTGCATCACAGCCGCGTGACACTGCGGATCAAAGGGCTGGCCTTCTGCTTCAATTTCTTCCACGTTCAGCGCTTTCAGCGCAGCTTTCGCTTTGTCCAGCGTCATCAGCACGCCTTTTTTATAAGCTTCATCTGCTGTCTGCGCATTGGCCGCCAGCTCCAGCGTGTCAATCACGCCAAGCAGCTTTTCCACCGCAAAGGAAACGCCGTTTCCAAACGCCGCATCACGCTCTTTTTGGCTGCGTTTGCGGAAGTTGTCATACTCTGCCGCCGTGCGCAGCAGCGTGTCCTTTGTTTGCGCCAACTGCTTTTCTAATTCAGCGCAAGGATTCTCCTGTTCGGGCTGCGGCGCCTGCTGGGCTTCGTCTTTCTGCACTTCCTGCGCAGGCTCCTCGCCCGCTTGATTCTCTTGCAGAATTTCTTCGTTTTGTGCCACTATGTGCTTCTCCTCTCTATTGTTCCTGAAAAGAAGCGCCGTTCACGCCGGACATACACTGTCCCAAAAGCAATGAAAAGTACTCCAATCTCGGAATGATCTTTTGATACGGCATCCGAAGCGGGCCGACAATTCCAATCGCGCCCGTTGCGCCGCCGCCTGCCACATACCGCTTGGAAACAATGCATAAGCCCGGCATGGGGTGATCTTCCAAATCCTCCCCCAGCAAAACGGTGGTTCTGTCCGTCTTAGGGCTTACGGCTTGCTTCACAGCTTCCGTGTCGGCAAAAAACTCTAACAGCGTCTTAATGTTCTGTTCCGTTCCTGCATAGTTTAAAAAGTTCTGCTCTCCTTCTAAATATACATTGGGCCGCCCGGCTTCTTTCAAAAGCGTATAAGCTGCGCTCAAAACGGGATAAAGCGTCACGCCCCGCGCACCCATCCGCTGTGCCGCCGCCTGCAAATGTGCGCTTTGCACATCTGCCGCGCTGCGAAACGTCAGGCTCTCGTTCAGCGTTTTTGCCAGCATCTCCACATCGCCGTTTTCTAAAGGAAAGTCCAGCTTTGCGGTTCTGGTTCTTACGCCGCCGCCGTTTGTCACCGCTAAAACCGCCGCCGTAAAGCGCCCTACCTGCATCACTTCGTAATGCGCAATGCACATATCTTCGCTTTTGGGGGTCGTGGCTACAACGGTATATCCCGTCCAATCCGCCAGCGCCCGTGCTGCCGATTGTGCCAGCCGTTCCGGGTCATAGTCCATGTCGCGGAACATCTCGCACGCAGCGCGCTGTTCGCTTTGGGAAAGCTTTGTCGGCGTTCCCATCAGATGGTCCAGATAATAGCGGTATCCTTTTGCGCTCGGCACGCGCCCGGCAGAGGTGTGCGGCTGCTCCAAAAGGCCAAGCTTTGTCAAAGCCGCCATCTCGTTGCGAAGGGTTGCAGAGGAAACGGCGTTCGCAAAATGCTGTGCCAAAAGTCCTGAGCCAACCGGCTCGCCATCCGCACCGTACAGCGCTACAATCGCTTGCAGCACACGCTGCTTTCTGTCATCCATCGCCATGCTGCTCTGCTCCCCCTTTCCTTTGTTTTTGATTTGTTTTTAGCACTCATCACCCCCGAGTGCTAACTTTATTTTAACGCATATTTTTATAATGTCAAGAGCTGTCACAAAAAATTCTTTCTTTTTTTTCAAAATCATCGATTTGCCTTGCCTGTTGCGGGTTTTTCCCCTGTTTATTATAATAAGGTGTAACTCTATTATTCATTATCCGGCTATTTTCAAACCCCATCATTACACAGGAGGCATTTTATGCAATCTCGCAGCGAACGTGCGCGCCAATTGTTTGAGCAAGGCTATACCTGCTCCCAGTCGGTCTGCCTTGCTTTTTCCGATCTTGTCCCACTGGATGAAGAAACGCTTGCAATCGTCGCATCCGGCTTTGGCGGCGGTGTCGGACGTATGCGCGGCCTGTGCGGCTGTGTCAGCGGCATGACGCTCATTTTAAACCTGCTCCGGTCTTATTCCGGCCCCAGCCGCCCCGACACTGAAAAAGCCGCGCTTTATGCCGAAATTCAAACACTCGCACAGCAGTTTCGCCAATCGGCAGGCAGCCTTTTGTGCGCAGACTTGCTGGGTCAAGCCGGGCAAGATACCAGCGCCGTTCCCAGTGCCCGCACTAAGGACTATTATGCACAGCGCCCCTGCGCAGGGCTTTGCGCTTTGGCCGCAGATATTTTGTCTCGTCATTTGCAATCTTTGCCGCAAAACACCTCTGGGCAAACCGAAGCGGAATCCCAGCCTGTATGAGCCATTTTTTGTTCACAGCAACAAAAAGTATTTCTCCGCTGCTTTTTCCCTGCAAAGGCCTTGAAAATTACACTATTCAAGTATATAATTATATCCGTTAACATTTTATCATACCATTTCTGCGCGTTTGTGGGCGCCGGCCCGTTTTGTTCAAACGCCTGACACAACAAAAGGGAGGATTCATATTCATGGGTGCCATTCAAGCTATGGACAACATTTACTACGTCGGTGTACAAGATAAAGACCTTCGCGTCTTTGACATTATTATGCACTCCGACTACGGTACGTCTTACAACTCTTACCTCGTGCGCGGCAGCGAAAAAACCGCCCTGTTCGAAACATGCAAGCTGGAATTTTGGGACGAGTACATCGCCAATATCCGCGAAGTGTGCGACCCTTCCGAAATTGACTATATCGTTGTGAACCACACCGAGCCGGACCATGCCGGCTGCATGGAGCGCATTTTGGAACTGGCTCCCAACGCCAAAGTTCTGGGCAGCTCCACGGCGCTCACATTCTTGAAAGAAATCGTTAACCATCCGTTCGCGTCCCAAGCAGTAACCGAAGCCGACCAAATCGACCTCGGCGGCTTGACGCTCACTTTCCTGAGCGTTCCGTTCCTCCACTGGCCGGACAGCATGTACACCTACATTCCCGAGCTGAAAGCGCTCTTCTCCTGCGACAGCTTCGGCTGCCATTATGCCGACGACCGCGTGTTTAACGACCTCATCGAGGGCGACTTCACCGACGCTTACCTGTACTACTTCACCCACATCATTGGGCCGTTCAAGCGTCCGTTTATGACGAAAGCACTCGACAAAATTGCCGCATTGGATATCCAGTTCATCGGCAACGGCCACGGCCCGGTGCTGCGCAGCAATATTCAAAAATATCTCGACATGTATCGTGAGTGGTGCGCACCGCAGCCCAAAAACGGCAAAGATGTCGTCATCGCTTACGTTTCTGCTTACGGCTATACCCGCAGCTTGGCCGAGGCCATTGCCAAAGGTGTTCAGGAAGCCGGCGTAAACGTCAAGGTGTTCGACCTTGTTACCGACAGCGCCGAGGAAGCCAAAGCAGCCATTGCGGATGCCGACGGCTTCCTGCTGGGCAGCCCGACGCTCGTCGGCGATGCTCTGCCCCCCATCTATGAGATGATGATGGGTCTGAACCCCATTATCCACCGCGGCAAATTCGCCGGTGCGTTCGGCAGCTACGGCTGGAGCGGCGAGGCCGTGCCCAACCTCGTGGCGCGTATGCAGCAGCTCAAGCTTTCCATGCCGCTCGAGGGTATGAAAATCCGCTTTAAACCCACGCAGCAGGATCTCGACAATGCGGTCAGCTACGGCAAGCAGTTTGCCGAGGCGGTTTTGGCAAAATAAATTTTTTCTGAAAATACACAAACGCGGAAGCCCAGATGGTTTCCGCGTTTTTTTGCAAAACACACTTTCTATATAAATGGAAAAGCTCAGGTGCTTTCCGGGGTTTCCCCTTGTGCACCTGAGCTTTTTGCTTTTTAAGACGTGCTTTCCGATGTTGTCTGCTCGCTTGCGTTCCAGAATTCAAGCAGAGTCTGCACCGCATTCATATCCACAATTTTCCACACGCCATCCCCTTGGCGCACTGCGGCGGCTTCCTCCGTTTTGGCCCATTCCAGCACAACAGGCTCGCCATCCAGCGGTGTGACCGTCATTGTAAACCAAGTCTCACCGTCAAAACTTTCCGCTTGTCCCGTCACCGTCAAAGCGTTCCAGTCATTCAACCACTGCGCCGCTTTGGCGGCGTCTGCCGCTTCTCCGTCTACGGTGTAGGATGCTTCAATGCTGCTTGTGCTGTTGCTCTCGCTCTCGTCGGAAATCTCGCGCACAATTTCCATTTCGGTTTTTGTGTCCTGCGTTTCCAGCAAAACAGAAGCAGCGTTATCCCATGCCAGATGAAACGGCTGCTTGGCGGAAAAATCGGCAGCAGCGCCATCGAGTACCGCTTGCCCCAGTGCCGCATCAATCACATAGACATCATCGGAGCCTTCCGGCCTTGCATAAAAGCCGTCGTCCGTCTGCAAGCCCAGCTGCCAAGCCATTTCCGCCTCTTGACCTTGGGCGTCACGGTATGTTACGCGCACCGTCGCCTGCGGGGTTTCCAGCCCATATTCGGCCAGGTCTTGCGGAGCATAAGCGGCACAGCGCAAGTAGCTCAAGCCGGTCAAATAGGCCAATGTGCTTTCCACGCTGCTCGTGTCGAGCGGCTCCCCTGCCGCATTCTCCCATGCGAAGCCATCCAAACTGCCCTCATCTTGCTGCCTGGACAACACCTGAACCGCCGCTTGGCCGCTTTCGATACTCCAGCGGACAGTGTCCGTCATGTCGGGCACTTCTTCCATCTCAATAAAGTCCATCGCGTCCGTTGTCAGTGCATCCAATGCGGTTGTATCGGCAAGATAAATACTTCCGCTTTCCTCCAGGGCACAATAGCGCCCGGTTCCCAACGGATTATCGTCTCCGAAGCGAATCACAGTTTCTCCGTCTGCCGTTGTCAGCGCCACACGGTCGCTGTCATCGGTAATGCCATAAGCGGCGCTGTCTTCCGCCTGTTCCGATAACGGCTGCGCCTCCAGCGGCGTCAGCGCTGTCAACGCAGTGAGTACCTTTTCGCCGTCCACCGGAAAGGCTTCTTGGCCTTCCAGATGCCAAGTATCGTCTGTTTTTACAAAGGAAATGGTCGTGCCCGCGATCTGCCAAGAAGCCGCGGTCAGCTCGTCTGCCGCAGAGGTCAGCGCCACAGCGGGCGCTTCCTCCTCTTGGGGGGTAAAGGCGAGCACCGCATACCCTCCGGCGCACAGCACCAGTGCGCCCGTCAAACTCAGCAAAGTGATCGTCTGTCGTTTCATCAGCGGCTCTTCCTCCGTTTCCAAACCAGAATGCCTGCAATCAGGAACGCGGCCGGAATCACAACAATCGTCACCGCAGACAGCACCGCACGCGCACCGGCAGGCACCGTCAGATATTCCATGTCAAGGCTCTTTGCATGAATCGAAATGCTGTCTTGCTTGTCGCAAAGCCATGCGGCGGCATTCACCACCAAGTCGCTGTTTGCCCCGGCGGTCATTGCGTCCACCTGTGTATCCAGCATTTGCGCGGCGCCGAACCAAACCAGACGTGCCGGCTCAGCATTTTCTTCGTCCGAAACTGTTTTTTCTGCTGCTGCCGCAATATCAAATGTTCCCGTTTCGTCGCCTTCCTCTTTTTCCAAGGTCTCAATCGTCAAGCTGTCCGCTTTGTTGTAACCTTGGTCAGAGGTGCTTAAAAGCGGCGTTACCGTTAAGCCCTCAGGCAGCGTCTCGGCGGTTTCCAGCGCATGAGCCGCCGGAGCCAGCACCACATATCCGCCCTCAATCAGCGGCGAAGTAATATCGTGCTGTACCATTTCCGGCAAAAGATACATTGGGTAGGTTGCCACATAGGATGCATCGCCGTCAAACACCATGCCGGGCTTGGCCGACAGGCCAAATTCCTCGGTCACGCTTTGCAGGTTTGGCATTTCCTCCCCGGTGTCATTCGTGGCCAGCAAAATTTTTCCGCCCGCCGCAATATAGTCTTTCAGCTTCTGTGCATCCTCTTGCGACAAATCGCTCTGCGGCGCATAGATAATCACCGCGTCTGCATCCTCCGGCACGCTTTCCTGCGACATCAATACCAGCGAAGACTCCACCGTCAGGTTTTGCTGTTCCAAAGCATGAGTGATCGCATCCGGCAAGCCGGGTTCGCCATGGCCGGAAAGCACATACACCTTCGGCAGATTCTCGCTCGTCACATATGCCACCGCACTGGTCAGCGCACCCTCGCCGTCAAAGTCCGTGCTGGCGGAATAATAGCTTGTGTATGTCGTTTTAAAAATATCATAGTAAGACACATAGCGGCTGTTGTCTCCGCATACGACAATCAAGCTGTTGTTATACAGCTGTTCCTGCGTATACTGTGAAGCAAAGTTCGGGTAAACGTCAGGGTCAATCGTTTTCACTTTAATGTTGGGCGAAAGCGCGCTGTACTGATCCAAGAACTTCACCAAAATGGAGTCCTCCGCGCCTTTTTGCGCAATGTGATAGATGGTCACTTCCTTGTCCAGTCCAGCGGCCACTTCTTCGCTTTGCTCACTCAAAGTGTAAACGCCGTTTTCCGTCATGTCCCACTTGGTCATGCTGGCCGGCAAATTGGATACCATCAAGTTGGCCGCCACCGCTACCGCTATGGTCAAAGCCGCCACCATGGTCGCATAGCCGCCCGCACGCATCTTGCGCCGCCGTGCAGCGCGTCCTGCCTGCACGCTTTCTGCCGCTTCCTCTTTTGTTTCTTTCCGCATCATTCACTCCACCGCCTTTTCTCCATGCTCTGCACTGTCAGCACTACAAACACCACGCAAACGCTGACATAGAAAAACAGCGCCGACAAATCCATTTCGCCGCCGACAAACGACTGGAACGCCTCAAACAGCGACAGCCGCTCCAGCAGCGCAGGGAACGCCCCGGCAAATGCCTCACTGTTTGCCACCCATACAGCTAAAACCGCACCGCCGGAAACCATCAGCGCCACCGCTGCCGGCCACACCGCATTTGTCATGCGAAGCACAATCAGCGCAAACAGCAGGCACAGCGCTAAAAACAGCCACAGCGAAGCGTCTGCCGTGCCGGGCAGGTACAGCGCCAGCGTGGAAAGAAAATAATTCACCAAAACGACGGCAAAGCAAATCGCCGCACATGCCACCGGGCTGTCACTCAAACAGGAAAGATACAGCGCAATGCTCAACAGCGCCGCCCCCAGCAGAAAAAAGGCAAGCAAACTGCCGTAAGCCGCGCCTAAATTCACCGTGCCGAACATGGAAAGCAGCACGGGATACACCCCCATCAATACCGTGGGAACAGCGAGAACCCCGAGCAGTGCCGCATATTTGCCCAGCACGACCCGCGTTAAGCCAATCGGCAGCGCGTATAAAAGACGGTCGGTTTTTTGCCGCCGTTCTTCCGAGATGCCGCGCAGCGTTAAAATCGGCGTGACAATCACGAAAACAAACGTCATGTTGGAAAGCACATATTCAAACGACGGCAAGCCGCCCGTCAAACATAAAACACTGAAAAAAATTCCCGCAAACAGCATCAGGAACGCCGTAAACAGATACCCTGTCACGGTGGAAAAATATCCGTGCCATTCTTTTTGCAAAATCGCTTTCATTCCTGCTCCTCCTCTGCCGGCTTCTCTGTCGGCTGCTCCTGTTCCTCGGCCACAGGCTCTGCGGGCTGGGCGGTTTCCTCCTGCCCTTGCGGCTCGTTTGTCTGTTCTTGTGCCGCGGTGCCCTCCGTCAATTCCAGGAACACATCCTCCAAGCTTGCGCGCACACCGCTCATGCTCAAAATCGGCAGCCGCTGCTCACTGCACGCCCAGAATACTTCTTCACACAGCGCGTCGCTGTTTCCCTGTTCGCGCTCCAGCACTAAGCGCACCACACGGTCGCTTTCCCGCTGAATGTCCGATACGCGGGTGTCGGGAATCTGCAAGCGCTGTTCTTCGCCCTCGTCACAGGCCAGGCGCACCGTCACACGCGCCGTTCCCGCCAGCAGTTTTTCCAAATTTTCCGGTGTGTCATCGGCCACCAGTTTCCCGTGCGAAATCATCAAAATGCGCCCGCACACCGCTTGCACCTCAGACAAAATATGGCTGCTTAAAATAACGGTGTGTTCTTGCCCCAGCGTTTGAATCAAATTTCTAATTTCAATCATCTGCTTGGGGTCCAAGCCCACGGTCGGCTCGTCTAAAATAATCACTTCGGGTTTTCCCAAAAGCGCCTGCGCAATGCCAACGCGCTGCGCATAGCCCTTGGACAAATTGCGGCACAGCCGGTCCGCCAGCACGTCCGTACCCGTCACCTGCATCACACGCGCCACTTCGCTTTGAATCTCGGCACGGGCAATTCCCTTTGCCTTTGCCACAAAAGTTAAATATTCCCGCGGGGTCATCTCCGGGTAAATCGGCGGCTGCTCGGGCAAATAGCCAATCAGCCGCTTTGCCTCGTGCGGCTGCTCAAAAATATCAAACCCGCCGATGGTCACCGTTCCCTCAGTGGCCGCCAAGCAGCCGGTAATGATGTTCATGGTGGTCGATTTTCCCGCCCCATTCGGCCCTAAAAAGCCGTACACCATGCCTTTCTCCACATGGAAGGATAAATCCTCCACGGCAGCGTGCGCACCATACCGCTTGGTCAGATGCTTCACTTCAATCATGCTTCACACTCCCTTTTCCGGTCGCCGCGCACACACCGGCGCACAGCGTCAACTCTGCGTTCCATTATAAAAGCGGTTTTCCAAAATTTTTTGTGCAGTGCGTGTTGATTTTGTTAAAGGCGTGTCGGTTTTGTGAAAGTGTTCGCGCGTTTTCGCCGCATATCGCACAGCGTCCTGCACATACTAACGGCATATTTTAAAATACGGAATCATTCCATCAAAAAGGAGTGTTGTTATGCGCTTGAATCCGAAAGCTTACGATGCCATGGTGCGCGAGGCTTCGCCCCGTTCCCCCCTGCTGAAAGATTGCCTCTGGGCATTTTGCGTGGGCGGCTCTATTTGTCTGTTAGGCGAATTTCTCAACACGCTTTACTGCCGCGCCGGGTTTACTTTGTCCGATGCCGCCGCACTCACCAGTGCCACGCTGATTGTGCTTTCGGGCATTCTCACCGCGCTGGGCTGGTACCAAAAGCTTGCTTCCAAGGCCGGGGCCGGTACGCTTGTCCCCATCACCGGCTTTGCCAATTCCGTCGTGTCGCCCGCCATTGAGTTTCGCAGCGAAGGGCTTGTCACCGGCGTGGGGGCGCGCATGTTTATCATTGCAGGGCCTGTAATTGTCTACGGAATGCTTGCCAGCGTTGCGTGGGGCGTCATTTGGCACTTTATCCGCCCATTCTTTTCCTAATCATCCAAGTATCACATAAACTGTCGGAAAGCGCCTAACAATCGGGCGTTTTCCCTTTTTTGTCTAAAACTGTTCCTTTTGCTTTCCAAATCCAATTTTATCCCGCTAGAAATATGAATTTTCCATTAAATTCTATTTGACTAATCAACAATATCTTGCAAAAATCGTGTTGCTCTGCTATAAAAAGCTTATGACACTTTTGTGGGAGTTGAGAAGATAGGAAAGAGAAAAACAAGTTGATTCAGATCGCCTCTATTTTGTTCATTGTGGTGGCCGTTGTTACGATTATTTTAAGCATCGTCAACATCAATACCTCTTTGAGCTCTATGACGAATCTGACTGGGCAGGAAGCCGCTTCTGTGGAAGCGCAGCTGGGCGAAGTTGATATGACAATGGACGATGCTATGGGCATTGTATCCGCAATTGCTTATGTCGGCGTTGGCCTTGTTGTTGTATTCAACGCAGTAAGAATCGCCGTAGGTATTCTGGGCCTCAAAAAAGCAGACCAGTCCTCCAAGTTCTTCACCGTATGGGGCATTATTTTCCTTGTTTTCGATGTGTTGAGCCTGTCCGGCGGCGTCGTATCCTTGCTGGGTCTGTGCAATCTGGTCGGCGGCATCGTTGCCCCCATTCTTTTCATCGTGGGCGGCAAGCAAAACCAGAAACCCGCTGCATAATCCAGTGCAGTCGTTGCAGCAAACTTTTACTAAAAGAAGAACCCCGCTTTGGCATTCAAAATGCCAAAGCGGGGTTTGTCTTTTTAAAAGGCTGCTATGACTGCTTCCCACGGGCGCAGGGTTAATTGTCTGCCATCCAATCGCAGGTCGGTCTCATTGCCCAATACGCGCGTGAGTGTGCCGTGTACCGCGTCCGGCACCGTCAGCTGCGCCGGTTCTCCCGTCAGGTTCAGCGCCACCAGCCATCGCTCGTCATCCAGCGTGCGCGTATAGACATACACATCTTCGCGCTCCGGCTCGTACTCCGTCCACTGTCCGTACACCATCACAGGGTGTTCTTTGCGCAAAGCAAGCAACGCCCGGTAGTAATTCCAAACGCTGTTTTCGTCCTCCATTTGACGGGCTGCGTTAATCTCTTTGTAGTTCGGGTTTACCATCAGCCAAGGTTCGCCGTCGGTAAAGCCGGCATTCCGGCTTGCATCCCACTGCATCGGCGTGCGGGAATGGTCGCGGCTGTATCGGTTCAGCACGGCGAGCGCTTGTTCCGGGCTTTTGCCCTTGGCCACCATCTCGTCGTAGTCAAACTTCGCGTTGATGTCATTGTATTGCGAAATATCGGTAAAGGGCGTGTTGCACATACCCAATTCTTCGCCTTGATAGACATAAGGCGTTCCGGGCAGCGTGTGCAGCATGGTCGCCAGCATTTTCGCGCTCTTTTCGCGGTATGCGCCATCGTCGCCATACACCGAAACACAGCGCGGCTGGTCATGGTTTTGCAAAAACTGGCTGGCCCAGCCTTTGCCCCAAAGCGCATGGGCCCACTTTCTTTGCAGAGCTTTGAATTTTCCCCAGGTAAAGTTGTCGCGCAAGTCCACAATTTGGAAGTGGAACACCATCGAAAGCAAGCGTTCCGGCTCACCTACATATTGCAGCGCATACTCCGGCGTAACCCGCACGGTTTCCCCCACGGTCATCACGTCGTAATGCGACAGCACTTCCTCCTTCATTTCTCGGAAAAACTCTACAAGGCCGGGATTATTGGCGTACAGCTCATTATCAAAGCTGAAGCCTTCTTTTGTTGACGGCGGCAGCTTGGAATCAGGCAAACCTTCGGGCTTTTTCACCAAATTGATCACATCCATACGGAAGCCGTCAATGCCTTTTTCCAGCCAAAAGCGCATAATCTTATGTACTTCGCGGCGCACTTTTGGGTTTTCCCAGTTCAAATCCGGCTGCTCCTTAGCAAACAGGTGCAAATAATATTCGTCCGTGGCCTCGTCATATTCCCACGCCGAAGGCGTAAAGTGCGAACCCCAGTTGTTGGGCGGTGCTCCGTCTTTGCCCTTGCGCCAAATGTAGTAGTCGCGGTACGGGTTATCTTTCGATGAACGGCTTTGCACAAACCACGGGTGCTGATCCGACGTGTGGTTTACCACCAAATCCATCACCAGCTTCATACCGCGTGCGTGCATCTCGGAAAGCAGTTCGTCAAACTCCTCCATCGTACCGAACTCCGGTGCAATGCCGCAATAATCGGAAATGTCATAGCCGTTGTCCACCTGGGGCGACGGATAGCACGGGTTCAGCCAAATCACCGTCACGCCCAGCTTTTGCAGATAGTCCAATCGCGCGCGAATGCCCTTTAAATCACCCACGCCGTCGCCGTTGGAATCCTGAAAGCTGCGCCAGTAAATTTGATAAATCACCGCTTCTTTCCACCAAAAACGCTCCATATTCCCCACTCCTTTTGTTCTGTCCTCTGATATGGTGCAGCATCCATATTGTTTGCTTGCCTGCCCAGCATAACGCTTTTCTTTTGCAATGTCAATGGAAATCTGTCTGCATATCCGCAGCTGATTGGGGAAACGCTACCAGTAAAGGTGCGCCGTTTTTTGCGGCGGTCAAACAGGAGGAGAATACCCATGCGAAAAGGTGATACCATTTTATTTGAACATCCGCCCGCCGTAATCGGCTGGGGCAGTGCCGCCGGAAAAAAGGAAAGTGAAGGCCCGCTTTCGGCGGAATTTGACGCGCTTTACCCCGACACACGCATGGGGCAAACCACATGGGAAGCAGCCGAACAGGCGTTTGCCCGCAGCGCTTTGGAAACGGCGCTGCAAAAATCTCATTTGCGGGCATCCCACCTCGACGGCGTCTTTGCGGGCGACTTACAATGTCAATGCACCGCGTCAGGCTATCTCATGCGCAGTGTCGATACCCCGTTTTTAGGGCTTTACGGCGCTTGCAGCACGTTTGCCGAAGGAATGGGGCTGGCCGCTTGTTTCGTTGCGGCACACGCCATGCGCCGCGCCGCCGTTTGCACGTCCAGCCACTTTTGTTCTGCCGAACGCCAGTTCCGCACTCCGCTGGACTACGGCGGCAAGCGCACACCCACCTCTCAGTGGACGGTGACGGGCGCAGGGTGTGCCGTTTTGTCGGAAGGCGACTGTGCAAAACACCCGTGCATTACTAAGGCCGTGTTTGGACGTGTGCGCGATTTTGAGGTAAAAGATATCAATAATATGGGCGCGGCGATGGCGCCCGCCGCCTATGAAACCTTGCGGCGATTTTTTCGGGACACTCAAACGGTCCCTGCGGATTACGACCGCATTTACACCGGCGACCTTGGCATTGTCGGCACACGGCTTCTGCGCACTCTTTTGGAGCGGGACGGCTTCGCGCTGGACAATCATTCCGACTGCGGCATGATGGTATTTGACCGCGAGACGCAAAACGTCGGTGCAGGCGGCTCCGGGGCGGGATGCAGTGCCGCCGTGTTCTGCGCACACATTCTGCCGCGCCTTTCCGACGGCCGCATGAAGCGCTGTCTGCTTCTGTCCACGGGAGCGCTGATGAGCCAAATTACGTCTTTGCAAGGCGAAAGCATACCGGGTGTTGCACATCTCGTTGAGATTTGCGCCCCGATGAAGGAGGAACAACCATGAACTATGTTTGGGCTTTTGTGGTCGGCGGCGCATTTTGTGTGCTGGGTCAGCTGTTAATCGACCTCACTAAGCTCACGCCCGCGCGTATTTTAGTGGCGTTCGTCGTGAGCGGTGTGGTTTTGTCGGCGCTGGGGCTGTATGAGCCGCTGGCAGAATTTGCGGGCGCAGGCGCAACCGTGCCTTTGCTTGGCTTTGGCCATCTTTTGGCGCAAGGCGTGCTGGACGCGGTGGCTGAGCGCGGCCTTTTGGGAGCGCTCACCGGCGGATTTACTGCCGCAGCCGCAGGCATTACCGCCAGCCTTACTACCGGCTTTCTGCTTGCAGTCGTGTCCAAAAGCCGCGACCAATGCTGAATATCTTCACAAGGAAAGGGCTGCCGCGCAGAATGCGCGGCAGCCCTTTCCCTGCGGCAAATGGTTCCATTCAACCGAAACTCTGTTTGGTAAGCCGTATCGGCTCAGCACGTTCTTGAGCCATGCCGCTCATCCTTTGCAAAGCATCTTGCCGCCAGTTTCAGCATCTGTATCCACGCGGAGCCAATTGTTTACGTCGTGACGGCTGCAGCCGGTAGTACCAATTACCAAAAATAAAATTTGTCGCTTTGCCAATCCAAGGATTGCCCAGCAGTAAAAGGATAACGACGCTTGCAAGCACGGCTCTTTGCGGCGTTGTAATCAGCTCGGGATATTGATACTGCAAGAATTTGACAATCAACCCGTGAAAAGCATAAATCGGCAAAGTGTTCTGTCCCAAAACGGTGATCACCGGAATTTTAACCTTTAAGCCGCTTTGCGCAATGACAAGCAAAAGGCAAATCACAAATCCGGCACAGCACATCGACAACAAACGCATGAACCATGTATACCCCAGTCTTTCGTAGCCGATGGCGCCATAGAGCATATTGGACTTTACATTGCACCGGAACGATGCCAGCTCACATATGACACAGCCAAAAACTAAAAAAGCACCAACCAAAGCTTTTTTCCACAAGTACAATTTATCCCAGAAAATTTCTAGCCGAGCGTCACACTTGAAATAGAACCCCAGCAGAAACCAGAGCTGGAACGTTATAATTCTTGAAGCGCTCCAGGCATAGCCAATGCTGGAATCAAATCCTGCCAGCAGCGCAAGAACAAAGGACAAAACACATAAAAACACCTTTTCACGAAACACCGATGTGTCATAAATGGGAATCAAAGCATGGTACACAATCAGCGCAAATAAGTACCACAAAAGCCAGTAGGGCGTCGAATACTGAAACTCCGTTTCCGGGTCAATAAACGCTCGCACAAAGCTGATGTAGACCGTTTGCAGCACGATATAGGGAAACACCATTCCAAAGAAAAATTTATTTCGGTTCGACTTTGCAAACATTCCGCTTAAAAACAGAAACGCCGGCATGTGAAACGAATAAATGATTTGATATAAAATCTCTTTATATGCGAAGGAAGCGCTGATTTCCAGCAAGTGTCCAAACACAACCATAAAAATAAGCAAAAATCTTAGGTTATCCCACTGATATTCTCTTGTTTTCAATTTCATTCTCCTCTTTGCGTTCCAAATACTTTTGGGAAATGTTCCTCCATCCTCAAGCAAGCATCCTTGCGCTTTCCTGGCAGCACCCGCCTCAAAGCTTGATGGCCTTATAACAAATTGTCTTGCCGGAAAGCAAAAAACAGGTTTTAAATTTACATCAAAAAACCGCCCCCTGAAGCCAGAGAGCGGTTTTATGTCGCGTTTTTATTGCGCAGCCTTGTGTGCCGCCTTTGCCAGGCGAGCAACCTTACGGCTTGCAGTGTTCTTGTGCAGAACACCCTTGCTTGCAGCCTTGTCAATCGCAGATGCTGCAATTTTCACCTTGTCGTTCATGTCAGCAGCGCCGGCGGAAATGGCGGCGTCAGCCTTCTTCACGACTGTTTTCAGGTTGGACTTGATCGCTTTGTTGTGCGCTGCCTCTTTCTTGCTTTGCACGACACGGTCTTTCTGAGACTTAATGTTAGGCATCGTACCACCTCCTTAATACCCATAACAGTGCAACTTATGATATCATTTTTTTCTCGGAAAAGCAAGTGTTTTTTCAAAAAATTTTTCTTCCGGGCCGAAAAAAGCTTGCTTTTGCCTTTTTTAACCATTTTTCATGCGCAAAGTATACAAAAAAAATCTTATTTTGCCGCAAACTGCGTGTAATCCTGTTCTTGCTTTTTTTCCTGTAAAAAGAGTAAAATATACAAGATAACATCTAAGGCAACACCGCATAATTCCAGATGGTGGAGCGCGCCGAAAAAATTTTTGTGAGATGCTCCAAAAAGCGCAGGGCATCCTTGATGGATTGCCGAGCATTTTTGGGAAATATCACGGAAATTTTTGGCGTGATGCGCCGTCTGAACAACCTCGTGTGAATGATGCGGTATTGCCCTAATAATCATAAAAAAGTGTCAAAACGGCGCAGGGCGTTTTGACCTTCATTTGGTACATAAAGGAGCTGTCACATGCAAATCGGGTTGGACATCGGGTCCACCACCATCAAATGTGTGGTGCTGGACGAACAGGGCGACATCGTTTATAAAACATACGAACGCCACTTTTCTCACATCATCGAAAAAACGGCGAAAGTGCTTGAGCGTTTACATAGTGAAGTGCTTCACGGTCAACCGGCGATGCTGTCTATCTCCGGCTCGGCAGGCATGGGGCTTGCCCAGTCGTGCGAAGTTCCTTTTGTCCAAGAGGTCTACGCCACGCGCGTGGCCGCCTCGCGCTATTCGCCCAACGCCGATGTCGTCATCGAGCTGGGCGGCGAGGATGCTAAAATTTTGTTTTTAACTGGCGGCACCGAAGTTCGCATGAACGGTAGCTGCGCGGGCGGCACGGGCGCTTTCATCGACCAGATGGCCACCTTACTAAAGCTGACCCCGGACGAAATGAACGATGCGGCCGCAGCAGCAGAGAAAACATACACCATCGCCTCGCGCTGCGGCGTATTTGCAAAAAGCGATATTCAGCCGCTGCTCAATCAAGGCGCACAAACCAGCGATATTGCGGCCAGCATCTTTTTTGCCGTGGTCAACCAAACCATCGCCGGCCTTGCCCAAGGGCGCGAAATCAAAGGCAATATTTTATACCTCGGCGGTCCTTTGACGTTTTTGCCCGTTCTGCGCAGCAGCTTTGACAAAGCGCTGGGCGTCACCGGCACTTGTCCTGACAACAGTCTTTATTATGTTGCGCTGGGCGCGGCGCTGTACTCTACCAAGGAGCTGTCCTTGGGCGAAGTGGCAAAGCGCCTTTCCGATTACAGCGCGGGCGCATCGTACGCTTACAATCCGCCGCTGTTCAAAAATCGCGAGGAATACGAGGCGTTCCACGCCCGCCACGCGGCAGCGCGTGTGCCGCGCCGGGAGTTTACCGCCGAGTGCGGGCCGGTGCATATCGGCATCGACGCCGGTTCCACCACCGTAAAAGCCGCCGTTGTCAGCGAGGATCACGCGCTGCTCTATACGGCCTACCAGCCCAACAGCGGCAACCCCATTCCCATCATCCGCAAGCTGCTTTTGGATATTTACAGCCGCTGTCCTGAGGTGCAGATTGCCTCCGTTACCGCAACGGGCTACGGCGAGGACATTGTCAAAAGCGCATTCGGCGCGGATTACGGCGTAGTCGAAACGGTGGCCCACTTTACCGCCGCCAAGCACTTTATGCCGGATGTTGATTTCGTCATCGACATCGGCGGGCAGGACATGAAGTGCTTTAAAATTGAAAACGGCGCCATTTCCAACATTTTCTTAAACGAAGCTTGTTCCTCCGGCTGCGGCAGCTTTTTGCAGACGTTTGCCGAGGCCATGGGCAAAACGGTGCCCGAGTTTGCCGAGCTTGCCCTGTTTGCTGACCGCCCGGTCGATTTGGGCAGCCGCTGCACCGTGTTTATGAACTCGTCCGTTAAGCAGGCGCAAAAGGACGGCGCTTCCATTGAAAACATCTCTGCGGGTCTTTCCATCAGCGTGGTCAAAAACGCACTGTATAAGGTCATTCGTGCCTCCAGCGCACAGGAGCTGGGCTGCAAGATCGTCGTGCAGGGCGGCACGTTCTACAACGAAGCCGTTTTGCGTGCGTTTGAGCAGGAGATGCAAACCGAGGTCATCCGCCCCGATATTGCCGGGCTGATGGGCGCTTACGGCGCGGCGCTGTACGGCATGGAAAAGGCGCACCGGGAGCATCACGCCAAGTCCAGCCTGCTGAGCGCCGAAGCGCTGGAGGCGTTTACCCAGGAGGTTAAAAATACACAGTGCGGCCTGTGCGGCAACCATTGCCAGCTCACGATCAACCTGTTCCCCGGCGGCAAAAAGTATATCAGCGGCAACCGCTGCGACCGTCCCGTTACTCATCGGGGCGAACACGACCCGCTGAATATGTACGATTACAAATTACAGCTTTTGGAGCAGTATGGCCCCACGGAAAACGCACCGCGCGGCGTCATCGGTCTGCCGCTGGCGCTCAACATGTACGAGCTGCTTCCGTTCTGGCACACGTTCTTCACCAAGCTGGGCTTTTCGGTGATTACGTCGGGCGTGTCCGACCGCGCGCTGTACCTGGAAGGGCAAAGCACCATTCCCTCGGACACCGTGTGCTACCCCGCCAAGCTGGTGCATGGCCACATTCACCGTTTGGCGCAGAAAAAGCCGGATGCCATCTTTTACCCGTGCATGACATACAATGTAGATGAGGGGCACGGCGACAACTGCTACAACTGCCCCGTCGTTGCGTATTACCCGGAGGTGATTGCAGCCAACTGCCCCGAAGCAAAAGACGTGCTGTTCCTGTATGACTATGTGGGCATTCACCGCCCGGCAGATTTCCCCAAAAAGATGACGGAAATTCTGCAAAAGCACTGGCCGGATCTCACACGCGGACAGGTCAAAGCCGCTGCAAGCGCCGCTTACGAAGAATATGCCCGCCACATGCAGCAGCTGCGCGAGGAGGGCGCGCGCGTCATGCGCGAGGCACGCAGCGAAGGCCGCCATATCATTGTGCTGTCGGGCCGCCCCTATCATGTTGACCCGGAAATCAATCACGGCATCGCCCGGCTCATTTGCAGCCACGGCGCGGCGGTGATTACCGAGGACAGCATTTCCCATATGGTGGGACATGTCGATACCAGCGTTTTGAACCAGTGGACGTACCACGCCCGCCTGTACGCAGCGGCGCAGTATGTCACACAGCATTCGGATATGGATCTGGTGCAGCTGGTCAGCTTCGGCTGCGGCGTCGACGCCATTACCACCGACGAAACGCAGGAAATTCTTCACGCGGGCGGCAAGCTGTACACCCAGCTGAAAATTGACGAAATCGCCAACCTCGGCGCCGTCAATATCCGTCTGCGCAGCCTGTTTGCCGCCATTGAGGCACAGGCGTAACCGGTTTGATCGTTTGACATTGCAAGGGCTTTTATTCGCGGGGCTTCGGCGCCCGTTTGCAAGCCCGCCGTTTTGGAAAGAGAGTGAATTTGCATGGAACGTTTGACTGTTTATCCCAAATTTACAAAAGAAATGAAATCCACCCATAAAATCTTAGTCCCCAACATGGCGCCCATTCATTTCTCCATGCTGAAAGACGCGCTGGAGGATGAAGGCTACCAAATTGAGGTGCTGGGAACCTCCGGCCAAGAAGTGGCGCAGGAAGGGCTGAAATATGTTCATAACGACACCTGCTACCCGGCACTGATTGTTATTGGTCAGTTTATCAATGCGCTGAAAAGCGGCAAGTATGACCTCGACCACACCGCGCTGCTGATTTCTCAAACGGGCGGCGGCTGCCGTGCGTCGAACTACATTCACCTTTTACGCAAAGCGCTGGTGAAAGCCGGTTTCCCGCAGGTTCCCGTGGCGAGCCTCAATTTCTCCGGGCTGGAAAAGGACAGCGGCTTTCAGCTGACCCTGCCGCTGCTGCATAAGGTGATTGCCTCTATTTTCTACGGCGACGCTTTGATGAGCCTTTCCAACCAAACGCGCCCGTATGAAAACGAAAAGGGCGCTGCCGACGCGCTCGTGAGCCGCTGGACAAAGGAAATTGCCCGCCAGTTCGACCAGAAAAAAGGCGTGTCGAAACGCGATATGGGCGAAAACTTCCGCGCGATGGCGCGCGACTTTGCCGCTTTGCCCATTACTTATACCCCGAAGGTAAAAGTGGGCGTTGTTGGCGAAATTTACGTTAAATATTCTCCCCTTGGCAACAACGAGCTGGAAAAATTCCTGCACGAGGAGGACTGCGAGGTCAACCTGCCCGGCCTGATGGGCTTTGTGCAGTACTGCATTGAAAACACCAGCCAAACCATTCACCTGTACGGCGGCAGCGGCATCACCGCGCTGGGGGCAAAGGCTTTGATGCACTATCTGACGGTGCGTGAGCAGATGATGATTGACGCCATCGCCGCCTATCCCCAGTTCCATGCGCCGACGCTGTTCAACGAAACGAAAAAGCTGGCCGACGGCATGATCGGCTACGGCAACAAAATGGGCGAAGGCTGGCTGCTGACCGCCGAGATGGTGGAATTGGTGCATTCCGGCTTTGAAAACATCGTGTGCGCACAGCCCTTCGGCTGTCTGCCCAATCATATCTGCGGCAAGGGCATGATCAACAAAATCCGTGCGGCTCACCCCACGGCCAACATTACCCCGATTGACTACGACCCCAGCGCCACCCGCGTCAATCAGGAAAATCGCATTAAACTGATGCTCAGCGTTGCACGCGAGCGCCTGCAAAGCCCCCCGCGCCAAACGCCGCCCAGCGCGCCGCAGCACGAAGGCCGCCGCGTGCCGAACCTTGTTCCGCTGCCCGCCAATTCCTAACGGCTTTCTGAAAGGGGCTTTTTCATGGAAGTACATACTCGGACAAGCGAACAGGCGCTAAGAGAGCTGAGAAAATATATCATCAAGCCAAGCATTAAGAAAAAGCTGATGGTCACGTCGGGCGTTCTTTTGGCAATGGGCATCCTGGCGTTTTTGGTGCAGCTTTATTTAGCAATGACAGCTTGCTTCCTCGGTATTGTCATCTTCGCTGTTGAGCTGTACTTCCTTTCCAAAAAGCAGATTCAACTCACTTTAAGAAGGCTGTACGAACTATACAATACCGACAAGGTGGAGGGCAAAATCGTCTTTGAGGACGATGCGCTGCGCATGGTCAACTTTATTACAAACGGAGAGCTTCGGCTCCCGTACAGCGTCATGTCTATGTTTGTCCAAACACAAAATTATTACGCCTTATTCACTAAGGAGCACCAAGCGCTCATTGTAGATAAGCAGCAATTCACCCCGGAAACACAGGCGCAGTTTTTAGAGTTAATCCGCGAAAAAATGCCCAAACTTTTAAAGTCGGGCAAATAAAATCAAGAAAGCACGATAAAGAAACGATGTGCCAAAAAACTGCCGCCTCATTCAGAAAGAACCTAGGCTGCAAGGGGAAAAAGGCTTGGAAAAGGGGGCTAGCCCCCTTTTCCATTTTAGATAAGGCTTCAGTTTGTGAAAAAGCAAAGCTTTTTCGACAAACTGAAACGATGTGCCGAAAAAGCATAGCTTTTTCGGCACATCGTTTTTCTTATGATTCAAGCACCGCCGGTTCTTGCGAAACAGCCTGTGCGCGTGTAAATTTCAGCGCCAGCGCCGCCGCCAAAATGCCGCCCACCAGCTTACAGGCAAAAAACGCGCCCACCGCCTCGGGTGCCACACCCGAAACAAACGCCAGCTGCCCGCCGATGATAAACGCGCCGGACACACAAAACGCCGCATTCATCACCTTGCCGCGCACATCCATGCGGCTGTACAGCGGCAGCATGGATACATTGGATACCAAATTCGCCAAAAGCCCCAGCACCGCGTATTCATTTACGCCAAGCATACGGGAAAAGCGCTCCAAAAAGCGCCCTGCCTTCGCCATCAGCAACGCGCTTGCCACGGTTGCACCGCACACCACCGCCGTGATTTTCAAAACCACCAGCAGAGCCTCCAGCACAATGTCCTGGGGCACAATCGCCCAGGCGGGAATAAATAAGCCCGCGGTCATGACACAAAACAATACAATGCCCACCACGCGCACCGCTTGGCCGAATACGGTTAAAAAAACAATGCATCCGTGCGGGGCAAATTTCAGCGCCGCAATAAACACAAGGCACAGCACCAGCACCGGCAGCACATTCCACAGCGTCTGCGCCGGAGTCAGGCCGCAGACCACCGCGCCCAGCAAAAGCCCGGCGGGCAGCGCCACAATGCCCCATACAACGCCCTGCATAAAGCCCATCACCTCATGGCGCGCGAGCCCTCCCAGCGAAACGGGCAAAGTAAAGCTGATTAAACACCCCATCGTCGAAGCCACCAAAAGGCCGCTGTACACGGCCAGCTCCGGCGCAGCCGCCAGCTCTTTCGCTGCCGCCCAGCCGCCCATATCGGTTGCAAGCAGCATCGAAAGCAGCAAAGACGGGTCAAACGGCAGCCCTCGCGTGAGCGCCGCAATGTCGTCCGACGCGCCCGAAAGCGCATACACCGCCACACAGTAAATACCCGCCATGGAAACGCACAGCGGCCCCATCGCCGCCAGCCCGCGGTCAAACTCCTGCGCAACGCCCAGCTTGCCGCCTAAAATTTTATCCACCGCCCCCAGCAGAGCAAAGCAGAGCAAAATGGCAATGACAATATTCATATTTCCTCGTCCCCCTGTTGTATTTCCAGCCCGCGCAGCCCAATGTCGTTTTTCAGCACGTCGGCAGACGCAATGGCATGTTTGCCGTATTTTTGCCGAATGGCGTCCATGCTGCGCTCCAGCCGCTCGCGCTTTTCGCGCTGGGCTTTGCCCGGCGGTTCAAACATGGAAAGCTGCGCACTGTCCGGCGTGTCGGTCAGCTGCATGGCCGTCACCGTCAGCATCCGAATGGGCGTGCGAAAGCCCGTGCTTTTTCTTACGAGTTCCAGCGCCGCCTCGGCCAGCTCCCTGCCCACACAGGTGGGCGCGTTTAACGGCGCTTGCCGCGAAATGCTGTGAAACGCCGGGTCTTTGATCACCACCTGCACCGCCGAAGCGTACAGCCCTTTTTCCCTCAGGCGGGAAGCCACTTCGTCCGACAGCGCCTGCAAACCCGCGCGAATTTCCTCGGGCGCGGTCAAATCGCGCCGAAACGTCATGCCATTTCCCACCGTTTTAATCTCTCGCGCTTGTCCCGCCGGTCGCACGGGCGAATCTTCCAGCCCCCTTGCATAGCGCGAAAGCTGGCGACCGGCTTTGCCCAGCGCCGCGCTGAGCGCTTCTTCCTCGGCGTGTGCCGCCTGACCAATGGTGCGAATCCCCATTGCGTGCAGAGTACGGCAGACACTTTTGCCCACATAGAGCAGCGCCTCCACCGGCAGCGGATGCACAATGCGCTCCACATCCTCGGGAAAAATCACCGTTGTCGCGTCGGGCTTTCGGTAATCCGAACCCAGCTTTGCAAATACTTTATTAAAACTCACGCCCACGGAAATCGTCAGCCCCGTTTCGATTCGCACCGTGTCGCGCAGCGCGTCTGCCACCTCGGCAGGGCTTTGGCCGAACAAATGCCAGCTGCCCGTCATATCGAGCCAGCTTTCATCAATGCCGAACGGCTCCACCAAATCAGTGTAGCGGGCATAAATGGCATTGATCACACGGCTCATGCGGCGGTATTCCTCATGGTGAGGCCGCAGCAAATGCAAATCGGGGCATTTGCGGCACGCGGCATATACTGTTTCGGCTGTCTGTACGCCAAAGCGCTTTGCCGCCTCGTTTTTTGCCAAAATCACGCCGTGGCGGCTGGTCGGGTCGCCGCACACCGCCACGGGGACATCGCGCAGCTGTGGGTAGTGCAAAAGCTCCACCGACGCAAAAAAGCTGTTGCAGTCACAGTGAAAAATCACACGCTCCATCGCCGCTCTCCCCCTTTTTCTTTTGGCTTCCTGTTCCATGTCTTTTTGCGTATCGACCGCCGTTTCTGATTATATCATAAGAAGTGTAAAAATGATACGGCACACCGCGTGTTTTCGTGTGTGCAGAATTGACGCAAAGCGCCGCGTGTTGTAAAATAGGAGCAAATGATTTTTTCTGTGCTGTATCGGATGCACAGACAACAGAAAGGATGAAACACGATGGACAGCAATCTCAGCAAAATTCTTCACGACCTCGCCCATTCCGCAGCAGACGCAGCTGCCGGCGCACGCAGCGCTATGATGAGCGCCAAAGAGGCAATCGGCGAAAAATATGATAATGTGAAGCTCAATATGGAGCTGAATCAGCTGGATGAGCAGCAGGAAAACGTGTTCAGCGATATTGGCCGCATGATGTTCTTGATGCATACCGGTAAGGTAAAAGACACCGTGATGACGGAGGACGGCCCCAAAACGCCCCAGCAGGTGATCGACTCGCTGCTTTTGACGGCGGAGCAGGTGCAGCAGGACATCGACGCGCTGGAGGCAAAGCTGGGCGAAGACGACGAAACGCTTGCCTGCCTGACCTGCCCGAAGTGCGGCAATGTTTGCTTTGAGGGTGACCACTATTGCAGCGCCTGCGGCGAGCATCTGACCGCCGAGCAGGAGGAGCCGATGGATGTCCCCGCCGAGGAAGTTTCGGAATGATCGGCGTTTATTCGCTCTATGAGCTTGTCTGGTTCTTTTTCGCGTATTCATTTCTGGGCTGGTGCTTGGAAGTGTGCTATTGTTCGGTCAATACCGGCCACTTTGTCAACCGCGGCTTTTTAAACGGCCCGGTGTGCCCCATCTATGGGTTTGGCATGGTGCTGGTGCTGGCGCTGCTGATGCCCGTAAACGACAATCTCATTTTGCTGTTCTTAGGCGGCATGGTACTGGCCAGTGCGCTGGAATTTGTGGGCGGCTGGGCGCTGAAACAGCTGTTTCATACCAGCTGGTGGGACTATTCCGACCAGCCGTTTAACTTAAAAGGCTATATCTGCTTAAAGTTCAGCTTGGCGTGGGGATTTTGCGTGGTGTTTGTCATGCGCGTTATCCACCCCGCCGTTGCCGCTCTTGTTGAGGGCATCACCACAGTGGCGCAGGGCGCGGCAGGCGTGATTTTCTGCGCTGTCATTGCCACCGCGTTTTTGTGTGATTTAATTGTCACCGTGCTTGCGCTGGCGAAAATCGAACGCGACCTTGGCGCCATCGATCAAGTGGCACAAATGCTGCAAGCGGGCAGCGAAACCATCAGCGAACGCCTCGGCAACACCGCTTTGGCGCTGGATGAAAGCATGGACGAATCGCGTCCGGCGCTGCGTGCGCGTGTCGATTTACTGCGTGCGCAAATTGTAGATAACCGCCATTTTGTGGAACAGCGCTTGCTGCGCGCGTTTCCCCGCATGAAGCACACACGTTATCCGCGTTCGGTGGAAATTGTCCGCGCGTGGCTGAACGAAAAATCAAAAAAATAAATCTGGAACAAAAAAGGAGTATCCCCGCATGAAAACCTCTCCCTTAAAAGGCATGAAGGATTGTCTGCCCCGTGAAATGGCCATTCGCGACTATGTACAGGGCAAAATTTTAGACGTTTACCGCGCCAGCGGCTTCGAGCGCATTTCCACGCCCATTTTGGAAGATATGGAAAACCTCGACAAATCGGACGGCGGCGACAACTTAAACCTCATTTTCAAGGTTCTCAAACGCGGGGACAAATTGGAAAAAGCACTGGCGAGCGGCGATGAAGCCGCCCTTTCGGACATGGGCCTGCGCTACGACTTGACGCTGCCCCTTTCCCGCTTTTATGCGGCGAACCGCGAGCAGCTGCCCAGCCCGTTTAAAGTCATTCAAACCGACCGCGTTTACCGCGCCGAGCGTCCCCAGAAAGGCCGCAGCCGCGAGTTTGTGCAGTGCGACATCGACATTTTGGGCGACAGCAGCCCCAATGCGGAGATCGAGCTGATTGACGTAACGGCGCGCGCGCTGCTCTCCATCGGCTTTTCCGGCTTTACCGTCCACATCAACGACCGCCGCCTTCTGCGCGGAATGCTGGAGGGGTTCGGTTTTGCCGCCGATACGCTCGATTCCGTTTGCGTCAGCTTCGATAAGCTCGACAAAATCGGCGCAGAGGGCGTTGCCGCTGAATTGACGGAAAAAGGCTTCCCTGCCGAGGCAGTGAAAGCGCTGTCCGACTTTTTGGCACGCGGCGAATTTTCGCTTGAGGCAGTTTCGGCGCTGTGTGCCGACGCTTCTCTGGGTGAAACGCTGTCTTATGTGCTGAATACGGCTCGCACGCTTTCCGAAGGCAAGTATGACGTATGCTTTTCGCCCAGCCTGGTGCGCGGCCAGGGCTACTATACCGGCATGGTGTTTGAAATTACCTGCGAAGGTTTTGCCGGCTCCATTGCGGGCGGCGGCCGTTATGACAACATGATCGGCAAGTTTTTGGGTCAAAGCGTTCCGGCGGTGGGCTTTTCCATCGGCTTTGAGCGCATTTGCTCCATTTTGCTCGAGCGTGACTTTTCCATTCCCGCCGAGCGTCCGCGTTTGGCGCTTTTGTACCGTGCCGACGCTGACTTTGCCGCTGTTATGAAAACCGCGCAGACGCTGCGTGAGACGTACCGCGTCACGCTGCTGGCCGAAGCGAAAAAAGTCGGCAAGCAAATTGACCGTTTGGAGCAAACGGGCTATGCTGCCGTGTGCTTTTTTGAAAAATACCCGGAAGTCAAGCTTTTGGGGCAAGGATAATTTTGGACAGGGCAGCGGGCAATTCCCGCTGCCCTGTCGCTGTTTCTCGGAGCGTCCTTGACCCGTTTTTGAAAAGAAAGAAGGCTTTGTCAATGTCAACCCTTTATGTATGCGACCTTGACGGCACGCTTCTTACACCTGAAGCGCAGCTTTCACCGCGCACTGTCACCATTCTCAACCGCCTTTTGGATGGCGGCTTGCTGTTTACGGTTGCCACTGCGCGCACACCCGCCACGGCAAACACTATTTTAGCACCGCTGCATCTGCGCTTGCCCGCTGTGTTTTTAACAGGTGCGCTCGTGTATGATTTGCGCCGGATGCAAACGCTGCAAACAGTTTCTTTTCCGCCCGACACCGCGCGCTGCGTGTGCGAGGCGTTTCAGGTGCTGCGCAAGGAAGCGCTGCTTTACACCTTTTGCGATAACCAGCTGATTGTGTATTACCGGGAATTAACGGGCTCGTTTGAGCAAAAATTTGTCAAAGAGCGCATGGATCAGCCGTATAAAAAATTTGTACAGACGCAAGACTATGTGCGAAGCACCGAAAACGGCGCCCTGATGATGGCGCTTTTGTGCCTGGATGATGAGCGCGACGCCCGCGAATGGTATCGCGCACTCAGCATCATTCCCGGTGTGTCGTGTTATCTTTACCCCAACGAGTACCACCAAGGCTTTACCGTTGAGGCGTTCCCGTCCGGGTGTGACAAAGGCTGCCAAGTCGAAACGCTGAAAGCGTACGCGGGCGCGTCACGCACGGTTGCCTTTGGCGATAACTTCAACGATATTTCCTTGTTTGAAGCGTGTGACGAAAGCTGCGCCGTGGAAAACGCCGTAGGCTTTGTGAAAGAACACGCCACAAACGTAATCGGCTCCAACCGTGAGGACGGCGTTGCCTTGTGGCTGGAACAGCACGCCGAACTCCCTTAAAAATTTCCTTGAAGGAGGAACTTCATGCAGCCGGAAACCCTTTCTCAGCCGCTTTTGGCATGGTTTCACGAAAATAAACGAATTTTGCCGTTTCGCACCGAATCCACCCCCTACCGCGTATGGGTGAGCGAAATTATGCTTCAGCAAACGCGCGTCAGCGCCGTACTGGATTATTTTGAGCGCTTTATGCGCGAACTTCCCACGGTGCAGGCGCTGGCCGAATGTCCGCCCGACCGCTTGATGAAGCTGTGGGAGGGTCTTGGCTATTACAGCCGCGCGCGCAATCTGCAAAAGGCCGCGCAAATCATTGTGGCAGAATACGGCGGCCAGCTCCCCGCCGATTATAAAGCACTGCTGGCACTGCCCGGCATTGGCGAATATACCGCCGGGGCAATTGCGTCCATCTCGTTCGGCTTGCCCGTCACCGCGGTGGACGGCAATGTGCTGCGCGTGTTCAGCCGCGTGCTTTGGGACGAAGGCGACATTTTGCGCCCCGACACAAAAAAGCGCCTTACAGCACAAACTGCCTACTTTCAGCCGCCCGACGCGCCCGGCGCTTATAACGAAGCGCTGATGGAGCTGGGCGCACTTGTCTGTCTGCCGAACGGCGCACCGCTTTGCGGCGAGTGTCCCCTTGCTCACCTGTGTGAAGCGCACCGCCGCGGCAGGGAAACCGAGCTGCCCCATAAAACGCCGAAAAAAGCACGCCGCCGCGAGCCGTATACCGTGGTGCTTTTGCTGCGGCGCGAACAGGAAACACCGCAGATTTTGTTGACGCGCCGCCCGCCGGAAGGCGTGTTGGCAGGGCTGTGGCAGCCGATTCTGTTAGAAGGCACTCTGACAAAGGCCGAAACCGAAAGCACCCTTGCCGCGCTGGGGCTTCGCGTCACTGTGTGCGAAGCTGCACCGAAAGCACGCCACATCTTTACCCATCTGGAATGGGAGCTTTCCGGCTGGGTGTGCCGCTTTGAAGGCGGAGCGCTTGCGCAGGAGCATGTCTGGGCCGATGCCGCCGGGCTTTGCGGCCGGTACGCACTGCCTAACGCCGTTAAAGCATACAGCAATTTTGCAAAGGAAATGCTTTCCTGCCCGGATAGATTTTCCTTGTAATTCCGGGCAAAAACGCTTATAATAAAAGCACAATGATTTCTGACGTTTCAGAAAGCCGCTAGGAGGGATGTCTGTGCGTTTCATCGAAATGCTTCCCGGTTTGCTCACCACAGCCGGTCAGGTGTATGTTGCTTCACGCCGCGTCCCGGCCCCTGCTCAAAAGCCCCGGCAGGCCGCACGCCGCCGTAAAACCAAACAGGAGGATCTTGTCATGAAAAAATCAACGCTTATCGCCATTATTGCAGGCCTGTCCGCCATCGCCGGCGCACTGGGCGCGATGTTCCTTTATCTGCGCCGCCGCGAAGCAGAACTCGACGAGTATGAGCATCTGCTGTTCAGCGAGGACTTCGGCCAGCACGTTCCCTCGGAAGAAGATTTTGAAGAAGAAGAGGAGTAATCCTTCTCTGCAAAACGCCCCGTCAAATGACGGGGCGTTTTTTATACAGTAAAAAATTGACCAAAGGGCTGCTTTTTGCGTGTTCTTAGTGAAAGGGGGACTGATTCAATGAAAACTGCTGCGGTACACTGCACGGCAGATGCAGAAAGGGTGGTGGAGCAATACGGCGATATGCTGTTTCAAATCTGCCTTGTCATGCTGAGAAATCCCGGTGATGCCGAGGATGCCGTGCAGGATACACTGATAAAGTATCTGCAAAAAGCGCCCGATTTTAAAAGCACTGAACACGAAAAGGCATGGCTGATTACCGTTGCCTCCAACCGATGCCGCGACATGCAGCGCTTTTGGGTGCGTCATCCGCAAATGAATTTGGAGGAAATCCATGCGTATTCCTGTCAGCCCGAACAGCACGACCTGCTCGATGCCTTGCTGGAACTGCCCGAAAAATTCCGCATCGTGCTGCTGCTTTATTATGTACATGGCTATCAGACCGTTGAAATTGCAGCCATCATCGGCAAATCGGCTTCTGCCGTGAAAATGCGGCTGTCGAAGGGACGAAAATTACTGCAAAAACAAATTTGAGAGGGGGACTGGCTTTATGAATGAAAACCCGTTAAAAACTTGTGTCACATCCATCCAAATGCCCGCCGATGCAAAACGACAGCTGGTGCAAACGCTGACTGCCCGCCCTGCACCGAAAAAACGTTTTTTTGCTCCTATCCGCAAAATTCCTGTCGTTGCCGTTTTGCTGGTTCTGTGCTTTTTCTGCTCCGTTCCGGTGCTTGCAGCAAGCATTGACCCGCTCTATCAGCTCATGTATCGTTTTTCGCCGGGCACGGCGCAGTTTTTCCGCCCCGTTGCAAAAAGCGATGTTTCCAACGGCATTGAAATGACGGTTCTTTCGTCGTACATCCATGGGGATACCGCCGAAATTTATCTTTCTTTGCAAGACCTTGAGGGCGACCGCCTTGACGCAACCACTGACTTAAACGACAGCTACACCATCCACACACCGTTTGACTGCTCGGCTTACAGCGAGCTTGTTTCCTACGACGAAGCCACAAAAACAGCCACTTTGCGGGTGAGCATTTCTCAAACAGACGGCAGCGCCGTGCAAGGCGATAAAATCACCTTTTCCACGAGGGAAATCATCAGCCAAGAGGCCGAGATGTTTGGCGCCGAGGTGCCGCTTGACTTGCAGAATCTTCCGCAAAATGCCGCCACAAGCCCGGTTTATGTCACCGGTGTCGGCTCCTCCTCCGCCTCCATGCCCGACTTTGACGATTTTTTTGACGCCTTAGTGCCGCAAGAACCAAAGCAAATCCCTTCCGTGGAGAATATCACCCTGACCGGCGCAAGCTTTGCCGACAGCAAGCTGCATATTCAGCTTGCCGCCGAAAACACGCCGCAAACCAACAGCCACGCCTTTTTGTGGCTCGAAACCGCAGACGGGACAGAAATTTCCTGTGATTACAGCGTTTCGTTCTATGAGGAAAGCGCCGGACAGCGCACCGATTATACCGAATTTATTTTTTCGGTCACACCCGAAGAACTTTCTTCCTGCCGCGTCATCGGCGATTTTTTCAGCTGCGGCGTTTTCACCGAAGGCGATTGGAGCGTCACCTTCCCCTTGGAAGCCGAAGAATAAAGCAAATATTCCGCAAGCCGCCCTAAAACGGCACACCGCTGAACGACAAGAGAAGTTTTTGTCGTTCGGCGGTGTGACTTTTAGGCACTTTTATGATACCTTTAAAATAATTTTATGTTGACTTTTAGGTGCTTTTATGGCACAATATAAGCATATAATAAGTCGTGATAGCTATCACGGCTTGGGCTGGCCGCAAGGCCCTGGTCCACCGAACGGCGGGGAATTCCCCGCCTTTTTTATTTGCTTTTTCTTTTTGCAAAAAGATGTTTATTGAGAGCGAGGATGTGCCGTGGCAGAGAAAATTTTGAGTATTTTCGTTGACGAATCAGGAGATTTCGGCCCCTATCAGTCACACTGTCCATTTTATCTTGTCAGCATGGTATTGCATGACCAGCAGATTGATCTTTCACACTTAATTAAAGAGCACGATCGCCGCATGGCCGATTACTATGAACCCCATGCCATCCATACCGGGCCGCTCATTCGCAGAGAAAAACCTTACACCGCTTGGCAGTGTGAAGCGCGCAAAAAGCTTTTTAACAGTCTGTTTCACCTGGCACGAAAAACCGATATTCACTACATTTGCGCGGGAATCCACAAGCACCCTCATATGGACGCTGTTACAATGACTGCCGAGCTGTCGAAAGATATCGCCGCAAAACTCAGAAAAAACGAAGATTATTTTAAGAGCTTTGACAAAATTATTATTTATTACGATAATGGACAAATCGAGCTTTCCAAGATATTAAGCTCTGTTTTCAACACTCTCTTTTTTCATGTTGAATTTCGTTTGGTCGCCCCTGTGGAATACAAGCTTTTTCAAATTGCCGATTTAATCTGCACTATGGAATTGCTTGCCTTAAAGGCGAGTGAAACACAGTTTTCCCGGTCGGAACAGGAATTTTTTATGAGCAAACGAAGCTTTCAGAAAGACTATCTTAAATCTTTGCAGAAAAAGAAGCTTTGATAAAAAACCGAGGGTGCGCTGCCCTCGGTGTTTTATATTGGAGCGTCACCTTCCCCTTGGAAGCCGAAAAATAAAGCAAATATTCCGCAAGCCGCCATAAAACAGCACACCGCCGAACGACAAGAGAAGTTTTTGTCGTTCGGCGGTAATTTTATCCTTATTAAAATTGTTAAGTTCGCTCGACTAATCGGTAATTGGGCTTATTTTGCCAAAAATCGTCCTTTTGTATCAGCGCATATTGAATGGTTGACGTTTCGGATTCATATTGACTGCCGTCCGGCGCGGTGAGCATCACTTTCTGCGGCTCTCTGCCGTACTGCACCAAAAATTCATTCTCCGTTTCCCACACAATGGGCAGATACTCCCCTGTTTCAAAACCGCCGTGCAGCGTCACTTCTGAACAGGAGCCGCTGGCTAAATCGACACCGTAAATTTCATATACTCTTTTGTCCGGCTCATCTGACGGCTGCACGAGCAAATACACAAAACGGTTGTCGCGGATATCGTCAAAATAGATGCCGTCCATCGAACCGGTGTTCGGCAGATTTTGTGCAAGCGTCACAGTTTCTTTGGTGGTCAAGTCCAGCGCGTACAGCGTGCCGTCCTCGTAAGTAAAATAGTAAAAACAGCCGTTTCGGATGGCCCCGCAGTTGCTGCCCTCCGGCCAGGAAAAGATGGTTTCCAAGCTTTTCTTTTGCAGCGAATACGCTTTTAGGGTGCTTTCGGCCTTCAGCCCGTCTTGTCCGTCCAATACGTCGGTACACTTGAAATACAGGCAGTCTCCGTCCGCACCGTAGAGCAAATCGGCCTCGCCTAAGTCTTGCAGCAGCGTCACCTCGCCCGTCTGCGGCGACAGGCAGTACAGCGCGCTTGTCAGCTGCATTTGCTCGTTTACTGCGTCCAGCGTCGTATATAAATTTACGCCGTCCGTTGCAAGACCTCGCTTCATAGATAGATTGCCGGGAAGTTTCAGCACCTGCCTGCGGTCGCTTCCCGTGGGCGACATCTCAAAAACCACCGTCGCGCCGCTGAAATCCGTTGCCGTGCAGTACAGCTTCTCGTTTAACACAAAGAGGAACGACGCCGATTGCTCCATCCAGCTTGTATCGGCCTCTGTGGTGTGCAATGCGGAGGGGTCATTGGAAAGATAAATTAACTTTGCCGTGGCAAAATCAATATACTTCATATTCTGCCCTCCGCTTGCCTGTGCTTCCAGCAAATAGTAACCTTCCTGTGTTCCCATGCCCGTGGTGACGTATACACCGTCCGGCGGTGTCAGCATCCGCAAGGAAGCTGTATCGGAATTTTCGCCCGGTGTTTCCAAGGCGCTCTCTTTTTCAGATACTGCCTGTGAAGCAGCCATTTGCGCCCCGCTTTGCCCGCAGCCGGACAAAAGCAGTAAAGCACAAAGGAATAAGCCATATAGAATTTTTAAGTGTTTCATCTATTTTCTCTCAACAAATTATCTACCTTAACGCCAAAGTTGGTTGCTCAGACCGCTAGAACCTCCCCAAGCAACACTGTGACCACCAGCTTTCATCGGAATTTCAGTTGCCGTTAACGCAAGAAATGGTGCTGAACGATCTACAAGTGCAATGCCTGTTTTTCCATTGCCTTCATCAACTAATTTCACTTGTCGGTCTGGAATAGATACATTGTTGAGTGGCTGAAGATATGCTGTATTTCCAACATTGCAAACAACTAATGGCGTACCCGCTAGTTGATACGCTGCGGGCTCAATTACATAACGATCCGTTGTTTGTCGAACTGCAATCCATTGCTGGGTGAGATGACCAGTATAAGAGTATGTCGTTACTCGTGTACCTGCAACGGGAACCCCATCTGTATATGCATTAAGGTATTCTCCATTCATAGCGGAAGAAATAAACCGGTAGTTCCCGGGGATTACCGCACGGGTATCATCTGCAAACGCCACTGTAGTTATAGTAAGGGAAGCAAGCATACAAACAATAACACTTACTATTTTCTTTTTCATAAATTGACACTCCTTATTATAAATTTTAATACTTAACTTTTTATTAAATTAATATCGCGCGCAGATATCAATCGCTTAAACAACTTATTTTGAATTTACAATGCCCTTGTTATCATCTTTTTCTCTTGGTCTTTGAGGTTGATAATAAATAGGCACACTTGTGGGTGGCCATTCCCGCATATCCCTCTCTGCGAGTTTCTCTAATTGCTCAGCTAGTTTTTTCAAAAAAACAACAGTTACATTTTTCATACTTTTACATCCTTACATTACATTTTGCTACGAAAAACGATATCAGAGATATTATTATTCCCATTGCACAATAGAGAGCTGCATTCGAATATGTAGCTACCACATGAAGCAACGCGGTAAAAACTAATTGTCCCACAAGAATCTGTTTTGCTCTTTTCCATTGAGCCACAATTTCCTCAATCTCAAGAAAACATTTTGGATGATTATAAGGGCGTGCTAAAAAAGTAGCAATAGAAAGGACCGTAAGCAAAAGCCAAATACAAAGTGTCATCTTGTGCTGAACGAAATAATCTATAATTATTAAACTTAAAAAAGTAACGGCAATAGATATACATAAACATCTTAATGGAGTTTTAGCATGGTAGCCGCTAAGATATTTTCTCAGAGAAAGAATTGCCGCCCAAAAGCAAAGCACCTGGTACGGTTGGCTAACAAAGCAGCCGAGAAAAATCATACAAGACATGGTCAATATCATTAAAATACGCTTGTATAATGCATAAACATACCAGCATTTTCGAGATTGCGATAAATTGGTGTATTTCGTTAGATAATCAATCATCTTTTCACAACAAGATATCAACACTCGGTTCCCTCCTTTTGACTCCAAGATACCATCTTTATCCATCTTCCTCAACCATTTTGTTCCCAACAGACAAAAAATGTTCCAAAACGACCTTTTATGACAAAATAGCGGTGAAATGAAAGCACCCGTTAGCATAAAAAACCGTATACTCATACGCGTACTTTTCCATAATACGCGCAATATTTTCGAGACCAAATCCATGTAGATGCGGCTCTGCCTTATCAGTTTCTACTCGGTAATTCTCAGAAATTTTCACGGGTCGGGACGGATTTTCGATAGAGAGCAGGAAAACACCATTTTTTTCAAGCAATTTGACAGTAATGTAGGAATCATATGAAATTTTGCGACAAGCCTCTAGTGCATTATCGAGAAGATTTCCTAACAGTACAACGGTATCATCATCTTTCATCGGAAAATTTGATAAATCATTTACACTAAACCGCATTGCTGTTTTTTGAAGCTTTGCCTGTGTATATTTATGATTGAGTATGGCATCAATCACAGAATGATTTGTGCTGATTACTCCGCCGCCTTCCATTGGATTGTTGGAGAGTTGCTCCGTATATTCTATTGCCTTTTTGTAATATTCATCTTTCAGCAACCTGTTTAGCGTCATTATGTGATTGTTAAAATCATGTACTTGCGCACGCTGCTGTTGATAGACCTCCTGCAGTGCGTTTATAAATTTTAGCTTTCGGTCCATTTCCTGCCGAAGCAAAATATTTTTTTGACGAAACTCCGCTGCACGTTCCAGCTTTGCCAATAAAAGAAAAAGCACAATATGAAAGAGCAATAAGCCAATGCCTACGAACAGCAAGTTTTGATCTGCTTCATTTTTCTTTATCGTACTTTCTATCAAAAGCCCAAGCAAAACAACAGAAAAAGCGGGAAACGCAAGCAAACAAAGCCATGTACTCACTGTAACCCTCTGCCAGGGTTTCGCCTTAGTGACTTGATAAACGGAGATAGATACAACCAAGAGGAGCATCCGTGCGCAGAACGCCCCAAATAAATAAAGCGCTCCGTTAGAAGTTGCTTGAGAAAGCGAATCAGAAAACCAACAAGATACAACAAAAAGCGTGATATAATCCAACACAGAAATTACAACGAAAAAAGAGCATAAAACGAATAGATGAAACAGCGGTGTTCCCGTATATCCTGTTTGCGTGTACACCAACCAGATAACAACAGAAATCATCAGCTTTGCCACAAACGAATCTGCAAGAGGGGTATGCAGCGGCAGCCAAAGATAAACCCCTAGCGTCACCATAGCAGATAAGAAGAACATCCATCTTTGATGTCGATACTCAAAAAATGCATGGAGTACCAAAATGATGCAAAAGACTTCTGTTCCGGCGGTCATCAGTTCAATTAGATATCCCATAACATCTCCCGCTCTTTCCATGAAAGAAATGTTTGAATAATTTGTCGATAATTTTGTTTGCTACACGCCAATTCTGCCCCATTGTCCATATAAGCGATTCTGTTTTGAATCTTCCGACAATGGCTCATGTGAATTAAATAGCTCTTATGTATGCGTAGAAATCCGTGAGACTCCAGTTTTTGCTGCAAGTCAGACAACTTTGCATAATATCGAATCATTGGATATCTCTCCGATGATGTATGAATCTGTATTTGACGCTTATAACTCTCCACATATACTATATGCCTACATGAAAGCTGAACCGTAGTGCGCTCATACAAAACCGGAATTGAAATATCGTTGTACTCCATTTGTGAAAGCACTTCATTCATACAATTTTCAAACGTACCGTTTAAATCACTTTTCAGTAGATAAGCTGCTGCTCGGACGGAGTAACCCATCACCGCGTATTCAATGAACGCCGATACAAAAATTAAAATGACATTTTTATTTTTTTCCCGCAGCTTCTTTGCCACTTCCATTCCGCTGACTTCTCCAAGCCGAACATCCAAAAAAATAATATTACACGATGTCGCGCCATCATTCAGCAAATTTTCTGCGCTATAAAAAAGGTGGATTTGAACATCAAGAGAACGTCTGGCAAAATATCGCTTTAGCCGCTTTGCCAACTCATACGCAAAATGTTTTTCATCATCACACACAGCAATTTGATACATTGAAAAGAAACCTCTCCCCCTGTCAAACTTAAACCAAATCAAAAAACCGAGGGCATTCCACTTTTGTACGCTGCCCTCGGTTTTTTGTTCTGATTATACGCTCAGCTCGGCTTTTTCGCCCAAAAGCTTCTCGTTTTCTTTCAAAATCGGCTCGATGATATCCGTGAGGAACTCCTCCACTTGCTCGGCACTGCGGCCCGTGAAGTCCTCGGGGCGCAAAATCGCCTCGATTTCGTCGGCGTTCAGCCCGAAGGACTCATCGGCGCAAATACGCTCAATCAGGTCGTTTTTGCCGCCCTCTTCCTTGACGACTTTCGCCGCCTGCTGGGCATACACACGAATTTTCTCATGCAGTTCCTGACGGTCGCCGCCCTTTTTCACGGCGCTCATCATAATGTTTTCGCTCGCCATAAACGGCAGCTCTGCCATAATGCGTGCGCGAACCACCTTCGGATACACGACAAGGCCGTCGCACACGTTGATGAGAATGTTCAAAATGGCGTCCGTTGCCAAAAATGCCTCGGCCACTGCCACGCGCTTATTCGCGGAGTCGTCGAGCGTGCGCTCAAACCACTGTGTTCCGGCGGTGAAGGCGGGGTTCAGCACGTCCACCATCACATAGCGTGCCAGTGCGCAGATGCGCTCACAGCGCATGGGGTTGCGCTTATAGGGCATGGCAGAAGAACCAATCTGGTTTTTCTCGAACGGTTCTTCCATCTCTTTGAAGTTTGCCAGCAAGCGCAAATCGTTGCCGAACTTCATCGCGCTCTGCGCAATGCCGGACAGCGTAGACAGCACGTTATAATCGACTTTTCGGGAATACGTCTGACCCGAAACGGGAACCACACGCGGCAAGCCCATTTCCTCGGCAATCGCCTGTTCTACCGCCTTGATTTTCGCGCCGTCGCCCTCGAACAGCTCCACAAAGCTGGCCTGTGTGCCGGTGGTGCCTTTGGAGCCGAGCAACGCAAGGCTTTCCATGCGGCGGCACAGTTCTTCATAGTCCAGATACAGCTCGTGCAGCCACAGGGTAGCGCGCTTGCCGACGGTGGTCAGCTGGGCGGGCTGCAAGTGAGTGTAAGCCAAGGCGGGCATATCTTTATACTCGCGTGCAAATTTTGCCAGCAGCGCCATGACGTTCAAGAGCTTGCGGCGCACCACTTCGAGTGCTTCTTTCATCACCAGAATATCGGTGTTATCGCCTACATAGCAGCTGGTTGCGCCGAGGTGGATGATGCCCTTTGCCCCGGGGCATTGTACGCCGTAGGCATAGACATGGCTCATCACGTCGTGGCGGCACTCTTTTTCGCGTGCAACGGCCACGTCATAGTTGATATCGTCTTTATACTTTTCCAGCTCGTCAATTTGCTCCTGGGTAATGTTCAGGCCCTGCGCCTTTTCGGCCTTGGCCAGCGCAATCCACAGGCGGCGCCATGTTTTAAACTTATTGTCCTCGGAAAAAATATACTGCATTTCCTTAGAGGCATAGCGCGTTTCAAACGGGCTGATATAACGGTCGTGACTCATAGTGCAATCCTTTCTGAGCGCCGCGCCGCATTTGCGGCACGGCGCTTCCTGTTTGATTGAGATTCAGGCCCTCGCCTTAAAAGCGGAAGTAATCGACACCGCCGCGGAACAGCTCCTGCATCTTGTTGCCGGGTACGTTTTTATACAGGTTGTCGCCGCTGCGCTCCGAGTGACCCATCTTGCCGAAGATACGGCCATCCGGGCTGGTAATGCCCTCGATAGCAAGCATACTGCCGTTCGGGTTAAAGCGCACGTCCATGGTGGGCTTGCCGTCCAAATCGACATACTGCGAAGCGACTTGTCCGTTTAAAATCAAGCGCTTGAGCGTTTCGGGCGTGGCGACAAAGCGACCCTCACCGTGGCTGATGGCAATGGTGTGGATGTCGTCCGGGCGCATATATTGCAGCCACGGCGATTTGTTGGAAGCAATGCGCGTATTGACCAGCATACTCTGGTGGCGCCCAATGGTGTTGAACGTCAGCGTCGGGCAGGTTTCGTCGGTATCTACAATATCACCGAACGGCACCAGACCCAGCTTGATGAGCGCTTGGAAGCCGTTGCAGATGCCCAGCATCAAGCCATCGCGCTGATGAATCAAGCGGCGGACCGCTTCGGTAACAGCCGGGTTGCGGAAGAACGCCGTGATAAACTTCGCGCTGCCTTCCGGCTCGTCGCCGCCCGAGAAGCCGCCGGGCAGGAAAATCATCTGGCTTTGCTCGATTTTCTTCACCATGGCTTCCACGCTTTCGGCAACGTGCTGCGGCGTCAAGTTGTTGATGACGAAAATTTCCGGCTGTGCGCCTGCACGCTCCATCGCGCGGGCAGAATCATATTCACAGTTTGTGCCGGGGAATACGGGAATCAAGACGCGGGGCACTGCCGACTTGGTAGCCGACTGATAGCGGCGCTCCGCAGCGAAGGTGATGGGCGGCACTTCCTCGCCCTCTCCCTGCTCGATGCTGTAATACGGCAGTACGCTTTCCAGCTTGCTTTCATATTTCTCACGCACCGCGTCGAGGTCGATTTCCTCGCCGCCGGATGCAAAGACATAGCGGGAAGTTGTGTTGCCCAAACGCACGCCAACACACATCTCGTCTGCCAGCTCCAGCACAAAGCTGCCGTAAGCATAGCGCAAAAGCTCCTCACGGTCAATGTCTGCGTCCAGCGCAACGCCGATGCGGTTGCCAAGACCCATTTTGAACAGCGCTTCCGCCACACCGCCATAACCGGGTGTGTAAGCCGACAGCACCTTGCCCTCACGGATGAGTGCCGTCACCTGCTCAAACAGCGCTTTCTGGCTTTCTGCCTTCGGGCGCACGCCGTCCTCCTCATACTCGGGGCGCAGCCACACGAGTTTGGAGCCGGCGGTTTTGAATTCGTTGGAAATAATTTCGTCCGTATTGCCCGCGGCAACGGCAAAGCTGACGAGTGTGGGCGGCACATGCAGGTTTTCAAACGAGCCGGACATGGAGTCTTTGCCGCCGATGGCCGCAACGCCAAGGCCAATTTGTGCATCCAGCGCACCCAGCAGTGCGCTGAGCGGCTTGCCCCAGCGCATGGGATCATTGCCCAGACGCTCGAAGTATTCTTGGAAGGTCAGGTAAGCGTGGTCGGCTTCGAGGCCGGTTGCCACCAGCTTTGCCACACTTTCCACCACGGCCAGATATGCGCCGTGATAGGGGCTCTGCTCGCTGATAAACGGGTTAAAGCCCCACGCCATCGCGGAACATGTTTTCGTTTCGCCGTGCGGCACGGGCAGCTTTGCCACCATGGCTTGGGCAGGGGTCATCTGCGTTTTGCCGCCGAAGGGCATCAGCACAGTGCCTGCGCCGATGGTGGAGTCAAAGCGCTCCGAGAGGCCCTTTTTGCTGCACACGTTAAGGTCGCTCATCAGGTTTTCAAAGCGCTGGGCAAAGCTTTCGCCTTTGCGGCGCGGCTGGCCGACAACGGCTTTTGTCACCATCGCGGCAGCGTGCTTTTTCGCGCCGTTGGAGTTCAAAAATTCGCGCGAGATGTTGCAGATCACTTTATCATTCCAGCGCATGACAAGGCGCGGCGATTCGGTAATCATCGCCACCACAGTGGCTTCCAAGTTCTCCCCATTGGCCAGAGAAATAAAGTGTTCGGCTTCGTCTGCGGCAACCACAACCGCCATACGCTCTTGGCTTTCGGAAATAGCAAGCTCGGTGCCGTCTAAGCCCTCGTACTTTTTGGGCACTGCGTTGAGGTCAATTTCCAAGCCGTCTGCCAGCTCACCGATGGCAACGGATACGCCGCCCGCGCCGAAGTCGTTGCAGCGCTTGATCAGAAGGGTTGCCTCTTTGGTGCGGAACAAGCGCTGAAGCTTGCGCTCGATGGGCGCATTGCCCTTTTGTACTTCTGCGCCGCAGGTTTCCAAGCTTTCGGTCTTGTGGGCTTTAGAAGAACCCGTTGCACCGCCGCAGCCGTCGCGGCCCGTGCGTCCGCCCAAAAGAATGACTACATCGCCGGGCTGCGGTTCTTCACGGCGCACATTCTCCTCGGGTACTGCGCCCACTACTGCGCCGATTTCCATACGCTTTGCCACATAGCCGGGGTGATACCACTCGTCCACCTGTCCCGTGGCAAGGCCGATTTGGTTGCCGTAGCTGGAATAACCGGCGGCAGCCGTTGTCACCAGCTTGCGCTGGGGCAGTTTGCCGGGAATGGTCTCTTTTACGGGCTTGAGCGGGTCGCCCGCGCCGGTCACACGCATGGCCTGATACACATAGCCGCGGTTGGCCAGCGGGTCACGAATAGCGCCGCCGATGCAGGTAGCCGCACCGCCGAACGGTTCGATCTCCGTGGGGTGGTTGTGCGTTTCGTTTTTAAACAGCAGCAGCCACGGCTCGTTCACGCCGTCGTTATCCACGCTGATTCTTACGCTGCAAGCGTTGATTTCATCCGACTCATCGAGATTTTGCAAAATGCCCTCTTTTTTCAGGTACTTGCCGCCGATGGTGCCGAGATCCATCAGGCACATGGGCTTATATTTGCCCGCGTGAACATCCGCACGCAGCTTCAAATAATTTTCGTAGGACGCTTTGATGACCGGGTCGCTGATATTGACATTGTCCAAAATGGTGCCGAACGTGGTATGACGGCAATGGTCGGACCAATAGGTGTCAATCATGCGGATTTCGGTAATGGTCGGGTCGCGCTGCTCAGAGCGGAAATACTCTTGGCAGAATGCAATATCGCCCTCGTCCATCGCCAGTCCCAGCCCGGCAATCAGCTCGCGCAGTGCCGCCGGGGACAACTCGCAAAAGCCTTTCAGCGTTGCCACTTCGGTGGGTACGGTGTACTCCACAGCCAGCGTCTGCTTTGCCTCCAGCAGTGCCTTGCGGGCTTCCACAGGGTTGATGACGTATTTTTCAATTTCCGCCACCTCGGCAGCCGTGGGCGTACCGCTGAGCAGGTAAACGCGCGCATAAGCCACCGTGGGGCGCTCGCCGCCGGACGCCAGCTGAATGCACTCCGCCGCGCTGGCCGCGCGCTGGTCAAACTGACCGGGCAAAAACTCAGTGGCAAACACCACATCGCCCTCAGGAATGGTGGCGTGGGTCAAGTCGAGCTGCGGCTCGCTGAACACCGTGTTGACGCTGTCCAAAAAGACGCTTTCCGTCACGCCCTCCACGTCATAGCGGTTCAAAATGCGAAGCCCTGTAACAGACTGCACGCCTAACAGGGTTTGAATCTCATGCAAAAGCCCTTTTGCCTCTACGGCATATTCCGGCTTTTTTTCCACATAAATGCGATAAACTGACATTTGGCTTATCCCTCTTTTCCTTCATTTGCGGCGAGCGCACGCGCGCCGATGTCGCGGCGCATGTGAACGCCTTCAAAGGTAATGTTCTCAGCGGCAATATAAGCCGCGTCAATGGCCTGCTTCAAGCTGGAGGCCAGCGCGGTCACGCCCAGCACACGGCCGCCGGCAGTCACCAGCGCACCGTCCGGCTCTTGTTTTGTTCCCGCGTGATACACCACCGCGCCGCCGTTTTCCGGCTGGCCGTTTGTCAGCCCGGCAATCGGCTTGCCCTTTTCATACGCTTCGGGATATCCGCCCGAAGCCAAAATGACGCACGCGGCGCTTTTGTCGGAAAATTTCACTTCGCAGTCCGCCAGTGTGCCGTTGGTCACGGCCTGCATCACGGCGAGCAAATCGCTTTCCAAAAGCGGAAGCACCACTTGGGTTTCAGGGTCTCCGAAGCGGCAGTTATATTCAATCACTTTGGGGCCGTCCGGCGTAATCATCAGCCCGAAGTATAAGCAGCCCTTGAACGGGCAGCCCTCGGCGGCCATGGCATTGACCGTCGGCTGGAAAATGGTCTCCATACACACTTTTGCCACTTCGGGGGTGTAGTAGGGGTTTGGGGCGATGGTACCCATGCCGCCCGTGTTCAATCCTTTGTCGCCGTCCAGTGCGCGCTTGTGGTCCATGCTGGAAATCATGGGAACCACTGTTTTTCCGTCGGTAAAGCTCAGTACAGACACCTCCGGGCCGGTGAGAAACTCCTCAATCACCACGCGGCTTCCCGACGCGCCGAACGCGCCTTCACACATCATGCTGTTGATGGCGTTCATGGCTGCGTCCTCGGTTTCGCAAATCAAAACGCCTTTGCCCAGTGCGAGGCCGTCCGCTTTGATGACAACGGGATAACGGTTTTTCTCCTTCACATAGGCCTTGGCCTTGTCGGCGTCGTCGAACACCTCATAGGCCGCCGTGGGGATACCGTAACGCTTCATTAAATCCTTGCTGAACGCCTTGCTGGCTTCAATGCGCGCGGCGGCTTTGTTGGGGCCGAACGCCGGGATGCCCGCCGCGTTCAGCGCGTCCACCATGCCCATGGCCAAGGGGTCGTCCGGCGCAACGACAACATAATCCATCTTTTCCTCGGCGGCAAAGCGCACCATGCCTTCCAAATCGGTTGCCGCAATGTTCACACATTCAGCGTCCATGGCAATTCCGCCGTTGCCCGGCGCACAATACAGCTTTGTCACACCGCGGCTTTCTTTCAGCTTGCGCACGATAGCGTGTTCACGCCCACCGCCGCCTACGACCAAAACCTTCATGTTGTTCCTCCGTTCTTGTTGCACCATGCACCGTGCTGCCTGTGTTATGCCGCACGGAAAATCATGGTGTCCTCGTTTTCAAAAATCAGCGAAAGCGCCCCATCCTCGGCCCACTGCTCGGCCAAGCACGGCTCACCCTCCAGCACGTCCCAGCCGCTTTGCGCAGCATGTTTGCTGTATACAATCACCTGCACTCCTTCGGGTAACGCCTCGGCCGCCTGTGCGCCTGTCTGCGCAGAAAACACGTCTTTTGCTTTCTGCACGCGCGCCAGCGCCTCCTCGCTTGTAACGCCCAAATTGGAAATGGCGTACTTAAAGCCCTCCATGTAACACTGTCTGCCCGAAAGGCCGGTATACACATTGGAAAGGCCCTCCAGCGCTTTGCCGGTGTGAATCCGGTTTGTGATAAACTGTTCGCCCGGCTGCATTTCACTGCGCAAAACTTTCATCGCCTGTTCTTCGGCGGCAGTCAGCGTCAAGTCGCGCGGGTTTTCGCTGGGATGCACCGCCTGTGCGCCCAGCCAAAAAGCCGTACAGGCACCCGTGGCAAAGCACACGGCAAGCGCAGCAGCGCCTACTGCCCGCACAATGCGGCGCGGCCACAGCACCGAAAGCGCTTTCACACCAATCAAGTTGCAGAAAAACAGCCCGGCAAAAGCAAAATACATTTGGCTCATCGCCTCATGGTCAAACAGATAAAACGCCAAAAAACCGCCCAGCGCACCGGCTGCGGCAAACACCCAAGGGGGTGCCGCCGAACCGCGCCGCCAAAGCCACAAAACGCCGCCCACAAGCGCAAAGAGCGCGCCAAAGGGCGCAAAGCAAAGCGTTTGCAGCACCCAAAACAAGGGAATCAGCAGCGGGTACAGTGCGGGGAACCGCGCCTGAAGCGCCGTCAGCACGTTGACAAAATAGGACTTGCCCAGCGTTCCGTCCATGTCAAAATGCACGCTCGTTCCCGCCCCGGCGGAAAAGAGCCACGAGTAAACAGCGCCAAAAAGCACTAGTATACACACGGCGAATGCGGCACGGTGCAGCGGCTTTGCAAGCGGCTGTTTTTTCCACAGCGCTTTCCCGCATTCCCATACACAAGCCGCCGCCAGCGCTGGGGCCGCAATGCCGCCGACCGGGCCTTTTGCCAACGTCAGCAGCAAAAATGCCGCTGCACCCATGCCATACGCCCAGCGCGGCACTTCTCTTTGCCACAGCATCCATACCGCCGCGGAAAACGCCGCCAAGAACAGCGTACCCGTGGCAACGCCGTTGATGTTCGTCAGCAAATGGCGCATGTTCATATTCCAAAAAGGGCTGTATCCGCGCGCAATGACTTTCCACAGCGACGCACACCCGCCAAACAGCGTCAGCCACACGAATAGCGTCACAAAGCGCGTGTTTGCGCCCAAAAACAGCGCGCCGCACTCAAACAAAACCGCCAGCAGCGCCAACAGCGTCACCGCCGGGACAAAGAACGCCGTCACGTCATAGGCTGCGCCGCCGCTCGCCATCGTGAATCCGGCACAAAACAGCTCTGTGAGCCAATGATACGTCAGCGTGTAACCGCTAAAGCGCAAATCAGACGGCGGAAAGCCGTTTAAAAAGCTTTCCACGTTGCCGAGGTTCCAATAAAAATCGTGGTTTGGGACAATTTGCCCCGCCGCAGACGGGTGCGCTTGCGGCAGAACCGCCGCGGCCGCCGTCAAAACGGTTAAAAGCGGCAAAAGCAAATTGGCGCGCGGAGTTTTCCACGAAAGTTCCCGGCGGTGTTGAAACATGTCCCATGCCGTCCAAATGAGCGGAAGCCACAGCAGCAGCCAAACGCCTGTTACGCTTGCCGCAATCGACAGCAGCGTGAACAAACTTGCGCCAAACACAAGGGCCGCGGTTCGCTCTAACCCGGAACGCTTTGCACCGCAGGCACGAGCCGCGCTTTTCCCCGGCGCGTAAATACAAAGAACCGCATACAGCGCACAAATGAGCATGGTTGTGACGCGGCCGCCGGCACACGCCACCGCCCAGAGGTAAAACGCCGCACACACCACCATCAGCGCGGGCGAAGCCGCACGCTTGAGTGTCTGCATTAGTGATGGAACAAACGCAAGCCGTTAAACGCCATCACGATGCCGTAACGGTTGCACGCTTCAATCACGTTGTCGTCACGAATGGAGCCGCCCGGCTGCACAATCGCACTCACGCCGCTGCGGCGGGCACGCTCGATGTTATCCCCAAACGGGAAGAACGCATCCGAACCAAGGCACACGCCCGTAAACTGTGCCAGCCACTCCTTTTTCTCCTGCGCCGTCAGCACTTCGGGGCGCTCGGTGAAGGTATCGGCCCACACGTTTTCGCCAATGACGTCTTCGTACTCATCGGAAATGTACACGTCAATGGCGTTGTCGCGGTTCGGGCGGGAAACGTCGTCGCGGAAGGGCAGACCCAGCACCTTCGGGTGTTGGCGCAAGTGCCAAATATCCGCTTTGTTGCCCGCGAGGCGCGTGCAGTGAATACGGCTTTGCTGGCCTGCGCCCACGCCGATAATCTGGCCGCCCTCGGCATAGCACACGGAGTTCGACTGGGTGTATTTCAGCGTCACCAGGCAAAGCAGCAAATCGCGCTTTTGCTCATCGGTGAGCGTTTTATTTTCAGTCACGATATTGTCAAAGGTGGAGTTGTCAAATTTTGCTTCATTGCGGCCCTGTTCAAACGTAATGCCGAACACATCCTTGCGCTCGATGGGCGCGGGGGTGTAGTTCGGGTCGATGGCAACAATGTTGTAGCCGCCCTTGCGCTTTTTCTTCAAAATCGCCAGCGCCTCGTCGGTGTAGCCGGGGGCAATGATGCCGTCCGTCACTTCATGCTCAATCACAAGCGCCGTGGACTCGTCGCACACGTCGGAAAGCGCGATCCAATCGCCAAAACTGGACATACGGTCAGCGCCGCGGGCGCGGGCATAGGCACATGCCAGCGGAGAAAGCTCCATCCCTTCGACAAAGTACATTTTTTTCATGGCGTCGGTCAGGGGCAGACCCAGCGCAGCACCCGCCGGAGAAACGTGCTTAAACGATGCCGCCGCGCAAAGGCCGGTGGCTTCCTTCAGCTCTTTCACGAGCTGCCAGGAGTTCAGCGCATCCAAAAAGTTGATATAGCCGGGCTTGCCGTTCAGCACCGTAACGGGAAGCTCACCCTCCGCCATAAAAATGCGCGCGGGTTTTTGGTTGGGGTTGCAGCCGTATTTTAATTCCATTTCTTTCATCGTTTACACCTTTTCGTTTTTATTGATGATGCGGTCGGTTTCTTTGCCGGTTTCCAGCTCAATGTAACGCACAAAGAGCGACACCTTGTTTTCCTCGTTCAAGCTGTTCCACAGCGTTTTTGCAAAGGTATCAATGTCGTCATCGCCTAAGCGCACGCGCTCAGGCTCGCCGAAAAAGCTGGGAATGGGGTTGCCGTCGCAGCGGTAGGTGTGCAAAAAGCGGCCCTCGCCTGCCACCGGCTGCGGATATTCAAAGAAAAAGCGCTCCACGCTCTCGGCGTTGCCGTCGTTCGATTTCAAAATGGACATTTTATAGCTCATTTCGCCGTCTTTGACCTTCAGCAGCGCGGAAATACGCGGGGTGAAGTTCGGTTCGTCCGGCTCAAAGGTGCGCTTGCGCAGCGATTTGGCAAAGCCTTCGCCCTCGCTGAGGCCGTTGTAAATCGTGTCGGTTTGGTCGCCGTTTGTCACGATGGTTTTTTTGCCCAATACGCGCACCGGCGCATAGATAATCAGGGACGGGTCTTCCAGCTTGGAGGGGTCAGCCGCCTCGGTGATGATGCCGCCGTCCAGCGGGGTAAATACGCGGTTGCGGCTGTTGGCACTGCGGCCCATGATAAAGTAGGCAATCACGGCATATTTTGCGTCCGCGCTTTTGCCCACCACGATGCCGCGGCCGGGATAGGAATTGGTGGCAAGCTCCGCTGCCAAATTTAAAAGCTCCATAACTTCACATTTCCTTTCTTTCTCCGTGTCCGAAAGCGCGCTGCGCCCGGGGTAAAATGGGAGAAAGCGGCACAAGGGCCGCTTTACTCGCCGCGCGTGAGCATATCGAGGGCTTTGGGCAAAATTTCCCATTCCGCCTGCTGCATCACGCGCTTTTGCAACGTTTCGGGCGTGTCGCCCTCCTCGACGGCCACGGCCTTTTGCAAAAGGATGCGTCCGTCGTCATACTTTTCGTTTACCAAATGCACCGTTGCACCTGTCACCTTCACGCCTTTTTTCAGCGCCGCTTCGTGGACGCGCAAGCCGTAATAGCCCGCGCCGCAGAAGCTGGGAATCAAGCTGGGGTGAATGTTGATGATTTTGTCGGGATAAGCGGCCACTACCGGTGCGCCGACAATAGACAAATACCCCGCCAACACCACCACGCCGATGTTATACCGGCGCAGGGTTTCCAGCATCGTCCGGTCAAAGGCTTCGGACGTGTCAAAGTCTTTGCGGCACACCACTTCGGTGGGAATGCCCGCCGCTTTGGCACGCTCCAGCGCATACACACCGGGCTTAGAGGCAATCACCAGCGCCAGCTTTGCCTTGGGCAGATTGCCCGCTGTTTTCGCGTCAATGAGCGCTTGCAGGTTTGTGCCGCCGCCCGACACGAGCACCGCTACATTTACCATAATTCAACGCCCTTTTCTTCGCCCTTGACAATTTCGCCCATGATGTAAGCGTCCTCGCCCGCGTCTTTCAAAATGCGCACGGCTTCATCTGCCTGGTCGGCAGGGACAACCGCCGCCATGCCCACGCCCATATTGAACGTGTTGAACATATCACGCTCGGGGATGCCGCCCTCACGCGCCAACAGGTCAAACAGCGCCGGGGTGCGAACCGCCGCTTTTTCAATTTTTGCGACACAGCCGCCTGCCAGTGCGCGGGGAATGTTCTCGTAGAAGCCGCCGCCCGTGATATGGCTCAGTGCGCGCACATCCACTTTTTCCAGCAGTGCCAGCGCGGGCTTGACATAAATTTTTGTGGGGGCAAGCAGTGCTTCGCCCAGCGTTTTGCCCAGCTCGTCGGAGTACACATTCAAACGCTTTGCGCCTTCGCTGTCTAAGCCGAACACGCGGCGCACCAGCGAAAAGCCGTTGGAGTGAACGCCGGAGGAAGCCAGCGCAATGATGGCGTCGCCCGGCTGCATCCGGGTGTTGTCGATGATTTTCGCTTTGTCAACGACACCCACCGTAAAGCCCGCGAGGTCATATTCGTCCTCGGTGTAAAAGCCGGGCATTTCGGCGGTTTCACCGCCCACGAGCGCCGCGCCCGCCTGTACACAGCCCTCGGCGACACCGGCCACAATGGACGCGATTTTCTCCGGCACGTTTTTGCCGCAAGCGATGTAGTCCAAGAAGATGAGGGGCTTTGCACCGCAGGTGATGACGTCGTTCACGCACATCGCCACGCAGTCGATACCCACGGTGTCGTGCTTGTCCATCAAAAAGGCCAGCTTCAGCTTAGTGCCTACGCCGTCCGTGCCGGACACCAGCACCGGGCGCGTCAAGCCGGTCATATCCAGCTCAAACATGCCGCCGAAACCGCCGAGGCCGCCCAAAGCGCCTGCCGTCATCGTGCGGGCAACGTGCTGCTTCATCAGCTCTACCGCCTGATACCCGGCGGTGATGTCTACGCCCGCCGCTTTATAGCTTTCGGAAAAACTTTTCTCCATTTGATAACGCTCCTCTTTTTTGTGCATCTTTAGCCGGGCGCGCCCGGCGCGGTTGTGCGCTTTGTCTTATTCGCCCAAAAGACGGCTCATAACCTCTTTGTAGGCTTCTTCCTCACCGCCGAGGTCGCGGCGGAACAGGTCTTTGTCCAGATGTGCGCCGGTGGTTGCGTCCCAGAAACGGCAGGTGTCGGGGCTGATTTCGTCCGCCAGCACGATGGTGCCGTCGGCAAGGCGGCCAAACTCCAGCTTAAAGTCAATCAAACGAATGTTGAAGCCCAAGAGGTACTCCGACAAAATTTTGTTGATGCGGAATGCGTAGTCGGAAATGGTGTCGATTTCCTCCTGTGTTGCCAGTTCCAGCGCCAGTGCGTGATAGTGGTTGATCAGCGGGTCGTGCAAATCGTCGTTTTTGTAGCTGAACTCCAGCGTCGGGGCTTTCAGCACGGTTCCCTCGGCAACGCCAAGGCGCTTCGTAAAGCTGCCGGCCGCCACGTTGCGCACGATGACCTCAAGAGGCACAATTTCCACTTTTTTCACAACGGTCTCGCGCTCGCTCAGCTCCTCGACAAAGTGGGTGGGAATGCCCTTTTCTTCCAGCATTTTCATCAAATTGTTGGAAAGGCGATTGTTGACAACGCCCTTGCCGCGGATGGTGCCCTTTTTTTCGCCGTCGCCTGCGGTAGCGTCGTCTTTATAATCCACAATGACCAGTGCGGGGTCTTCGGTGGCGAATACCTTTTTTGCTTTTCCTTCATACAGCTGTTCCAGTTTTTTCATTGTTCTTCTCTCCGTTTCTTTTCTGTTTCGGCGCATGGCCTGCGCCGCTGATTGGTTTGTTTTTTACAGGGCTGCAATCTCTTGCGCCAGCTTTTCGTCCTTTGCGGCAATTTCATTTTTCATTGCCGTGCGTGCGTCCTTCAAAAGGCCGCTGATGCGCTCGTCCGAAACGGCCAAAATCTGTGCGGCCAGCACGGCTGCATTTTTTGCGCCGTTCAGCGCAACGGTGGCAACGGGCAGGCCGGAGGGCATCTGCACAGTAGCCAGCAGCGCGTCCATACCGTCCATGGCGCCGCCCTTGACGGGAATGCCGATGACGGGCAGCGTGGTATTAGCCGCCATTGCACCCGCGAGGTGTGCCGCCATGCCCGCCGCCGCAATAATGACGGCAAAGCCGTTTTCCTCGGCGTTTTTGGCGAAGTCCGCCGCTGCTTCGGGAGTGCGGTGTGCGCTGAGCACATGCGCCTCAAAGGGAATGTCCCATGCCTTCAACTGAACGGCAGCTGCTTTTACAACGCCCCAGTCACTGTCCGAACCCATGATGATTGCCACTTTTTTTGTCATGTTGTTTCTCCTTTTCTGCCCGCGCTTTCCGAGCGGCGGTGGGTGATAAGCAGAAAGGGCCTGAGTGCAGATACACTCAGACCCTTTTTGTTACACGAATTGCGTTTGACGCACGCGGCTGCACTGCGAGTGGGAAAAGGTTACACGATGCCCCTTTGCCGGCAGGACAAACAGGTTTCTATTCATGCAAAGGCCTCCTTTGACAGCGGTTTTTGCAGCTTTCCTCTCGTGGTTGCATGTGTGCGTTACTGCTTCTATCTTACCCTTTTTCTTATGTAAAATCAACCTAAAATCGGTCAATTCACTTCATTTTCGGAAAAAACGACAAGAAAACCGTTTTGCAAAGGTTGTTTTTGTCACTAGCGGAAAAACAACCTATCTGTCATACAACAGTCGGCACGAGTTTTTGAAATTCTGCGATGCAACTGCTTTGATAGCTTACTCTTTAATTTTTATTATCTTTTATAAAAATACGTGTATTTTTTGATTGCATTTAAAATAAACATATGATAAAATAATACCATTAAATAGAATATATTAGAAAATTTGGAGATTGTTGTAGAATCTCAACCTTTAAGAGAAGGAAGAGGTGATAAATACCTAGGATATTTTTATCGTGAAAAAAAATAATGGAGGTTATTGTTGTGAAAAAATTTTTTCTTTCTTATTGTCTCACTTGTATGTTGCTTGTTGCACTTACAACAGCCGTTCATGCTGAAGAAAACTATTTATCTGAGAAAAATGCAGAACCTTTTGCCGTTAATTGCTCCTCTATCAGTGAAATCTCTGAAACCTTGGGCAATAAAAATTTAACATCCAGTGACGGAGTAGTTCACACCGATCTCGAAAGTGTTACATCAATCACCGCGGGTTCGGCAGGTTATTACGAGAGGGACGCATCAACCGGTGATGTTCACTATGTATCTCCACTTGAGCTTCGTGGAAGATCAGAAGAAATACCACAGTATATCCCCCCCGAATTAAAAGATACAGATACACCCTCTCTAAATTCTGTAATTGGCAGCGATACCCGAGAGCTCGTTACTACTCTTTCCGGTCCACTGTATAACCACTGTAAGATTATTTCTTATTTTCCCAATGGTTCCGCTGCTCTTGGCACCGGCTTTGTAGTTGGCACCCATAAAATCGCCACAGCCGGACATGTCCTATATGATCATGGAGCCGGCGGTTGGGCAACGCGTGTTGTGGTTTATCCCGCTTCCAACGGCTCAAGCCATCCCATCGGAAGTTATGCAGCTACAACATTTTCTGTTGGCGGCGAGTGGGCAAGTTCAGCGAATCCCAAGGACGATTGGGGTCTGATTAAAGTCGGCTCTGATATCGGAAGCAAAACCGGTTGGCTTGGACGAAAAGCATGGAATATTAACGACGTTGTCGGAAAGAATGTTTACATCGGCGGCTACCCCGGAGATCTGAATCACGCCAGTCATAATGTAAATCTCGCAATCAACGCACGTTTTTACATTGCAAACGGTCAAATTAGAGCCGGTTGGACAAAAGAGCTGCCGGGAATTCTCCATAATGTCGATACTGAAGAAGGACAGAGCGGCGCCCCCTTGTTTGGATATGAAAACGGATTGGGCTATACCGCTTATGCAATTCATGACTACGGGGTTGGTCAGGCTTCCTCCAGCTATAACGCTGCCGTACTGATGAATGATTGGCTGTTAAATGCAATCAACAAATTTTGATAAGGACGTTTTTAAATGAAAAAGCGAATACTTCTTCTCTTCATTTTCTGCGCTGGGCTGTTTTCCTCGTGCAGCATGGACGGTGAAGCTTCCGTATCCAGCTCTCTTGCCGTTTTTTCGGAAATCACAACCACGGAGGTTTCCGGCAAGGTGGAAGGTGCTATGGTGATTAAAATCAAGGAGTCTAACTTTATTGTTTTCATGGACCATAAAGAAACGGGCTTATCTGACATCGCATACGTTTATTTTGACCCTGACGATGCCAAAATTACGGAACAAGTTGACCGCTTGGAAGTCGGGGATATCATCAACTTCCAATATGACGACCCATCATCCCCTCTGCGCGAAGTCTATCCGAGCCGTTATTCCACATTGACAAAGTTTGAAGTAGTTGGAAAAGCGAATGACGCGTTGGTGGAAGAATACAGCCACACAGATTTTTGACAAAATCTTCAAGAGAGTGTTGTTTCGCGGCAATATAAAAAAGATTTGCAAATTCGGAATACAAACTTGTTGAAACGGCTTGACAAACCGGGCAAAACAGAGTATACTTCACCCAATACAAAATTGTGAGGTTTTTCCTATGCGTTTATTTGCGGCAGCTTTTTATTACGCTTATGGCTATTTCTTTTTTATGAGGAATGGCCGTCTTTGTCGTGCTTTGGCCGCAGGAAACGCATAAAATTCCTGCTGACAGCGCCCCGGCAGACGGTTTTGCCCGTCTGTCGGGGCGTTTTTGATTTTGTATCCAAAAACAGCAAGGCCGAACCCGATTCGCGCCGGCAAGAGGAGAGGAAAGTACCATGATTATTATTTTGAAACAAACCGCAAAACAAGAAGACGTTGCCGCACTGCGCGGCGCGCTGGAGCATTCCGGCCTGTCCATTCACGACTCCAAAGGCACCGAAACCCATATCTTAGGCTTAATCGGCGACACCTCCTGTGTGGACGTGGACGCGCTGCTGGCCAATGACGCGGTGGAGGATGTCAAGCGCGTCAGCGAGGGCTACAAAAAAGCCAACCGCAAATTCCACCCCGAAGATACCGTGGTCGATATCGGCGGCCACAAAATCGGCGGCGGCCATTTTGCCGTCATTGCCGGGCCGTGCAGCGTAGAGAGCGAGGAGCAGATTATCTCCGTCGCGCGTGACGTTCACGAAAGCGGCGCGGGCCTTTTGCGCGGCGGCGCGTTCAAGCCCCGCACTTCGCCGTATGCGTTCCAAGGTATGCGCGCCGAAGGGCTGGAGCTTTTGCGCAAAGCACGCGAAGCAACGGGAATGCCCATCGTTACGGAAATTATGAACACCGAGCATATTCCCATGTTCTCCGACGTGGACGTGATTCAGGTGGGTGCACGCAACATGCAGAACTTTGAGCTTTTGAAAGAGCTGGGCAAGCTGAAAAACCCCATTTTGCTCAAACGCGGCCTTTCCGCCACCATTGAAGAATGGCTGATGAGCGCCGAGTACATTATGAGCGAAGGCAATGAAAACGTCATTTTGTGCGAACGCGGCATCCGCACATTTGAAACCTCGATGCGCAACACGCTGGACATCTCTGCGGTACCGATGCTGAAAGCAAAAACACACTTGCCCGTCGTTGTAGACCCCAGCCATGCTGCGGGGCTTTCGTGGATGGTGGAACCGCTTGCCATGGCGGCGATTGCCGCCGGTGCAGACGGCCTGATGATTGAAGTACACAACGACCCGGCACACGCGAAAAGCGACGGCGCACAGAGCCTGACGCCGGCGGCGTTCGACGCACTGATGAAAAAGGCTGCGCCCGCCCTTTCCTTCTTCGGAAAGACGCTGAACTAAAGCGCATTCGCGGGCATTTTACCAGCTTTTCCCATCGCCAAAAAACGCGCTGCATTGCTTGCCTTGCCCCTTGTTATGGGCTATAATAAGGACAAATTAAGCCGGGCTGTCTGCACGGACGGCTTTGCAAAGGGGGATGACCTATGAACGTGTTTTTTTCCTGTGATATGGAAGGCTGCTGCGGTGTGACCAGCTGGCTGGACACCGGAGACGAAGGCGAAGATTACGGCGCTTTTTGCGCAGCTCAGCACCGCATGACGTGCGAAACAGCAGCCGCTTGTGCCGCCGCTGTGGACGCAGAGGCCGAACGCATTCTTGTAAAAGATGCGCATGGCCTTGGCCGCAACATCGACCTTGCCGCCCTGCCCGAGCAGGTACAGGTCAACCGCGGCTGGTCCGGCGATATTTACGGCATGATGAGCGGCATTCACCGCGGCCAGTGGGACGCTGTTTGCTTAATTGGCTATCATTCGGGCGCGGGCTTTGGGGGCAGCCCCTTGGGTCATACGCTGAGCCGAGAGGTTGACTCCATTGAAATGAACGGCGCGCTGATTGACGAGCTGACTCTGAGCGTTTACACGGCGGCTTGTTTTGGTGTTCCCGTGTGCTTTGTTTCGGGCGATGCGGGCGTGTGCGAGCAGGCACAAAGCCTGATTCCCGGCGTGGCCACCGTACCCACCGGCAAAGGGGACGGCGGCTCTGTCACCTGTCTGCACCCTGCGCTTGCCGAAACGCGCATTCACGACACGCTGCTGACACAACTCAACAGCGGCAATTATGAACAGTGCCGCGTGGAGCTGCCCGCGTCGTTTGATGTGTATGTGCGCTATAAAAACGAGCCGGACGCCTATGCCGCCAGCTTTTATCCCGGCGCGGAACTTTCGGACGAAAGGACGCTGCATTTTTCATCCATTGATTTTTGCGAGATTCTGCGGCTGTTTCACTTTATCTTATAAGCAGCATGGTGCTGCTGGAGACTGTCGAAAAACTGCCGCCTGATTCAAAAAGAAGTCAGGCTGTAAGGGGAAAAAGGGTTGGAAAAGGGGGCTGAGCCCTCTTTTCCATTTTGAATCGGGATTCAGTTTGTGAAAAAGCAAAGCTTTTTCGACAAACTGAAGCAGCATGGTGCTGCTGTTTTCTCATAATTTTATTGTGAAGGGGAATGGAAATGAATCAAAGAGAGCGAATGGTGGCGGGGCTTTTGTACCGCGCCGACAAAGACGGCTTGCCCGAGGAGCGCATCAACGCGCAGATGCTTTGCTATACTTATAATCAAACACCGCCCAATCAATACGAAAAGCGCGTTCAGCTTTTGGACGCGCTGTTGGGCAGTCACGGAAAAAATGTATGGATTGAAGCGCCGTTTCGCTGTGACTACGGCAGCAACATCCATGTGGGCGAAAATTTTTATGCCAATTACGACTGCATTTTTCTCGACGTTGCCCCTATCACCATCGGCAGCGGCGTGATGCTGGCCCCGCGCGTGGGCATTTACACCGCCGGGCATCCCGTGCATCCCGAAACGCGCAATTCCGGCTGGGAATTTGGCCGCCCGGTGCGCATTGGGGACAACAGCTGGATTGGCGCAAACGTCGTCATTTGTCCGGGTGTGACCATCGGCGCTAACTGCGTGATTGGCGCGGGAAGCATTGTCACCAAGGATATCCCCGACAACAGCTTGGCTGTGGGCAATCCGTGCCGCGTGCTGCGTGAAATTACCGAAGCAGACCGCAACACCTATTTCCGCGGTGAAACGCCCGACATTCCGCTGGATTTGCCGGTAGAATAAACACAACAAACAAGGGAGCAGGAAAGCATTCACACGCTTTCCTGCTCCCTTGTTTCATTTTTATAACGGGCAGCTTCTGCCTTACACGATTTCCAGCACGCGCTGCTCCGGCACAATGCTGGTAATTCCCCCATGGGTTTGTGTGGAAAGGCTCGCCGCACAGCACGCAAAGCGCGTTACGGCGGCAAGCTCGGCGGCTGTCAATTCGCCGGGCGCTTTGTTCAAACGCAAAAAGCGGCTCATGGCGCTGCCGCCGAAAATATCGCCCGCGCCTGTGGTGTCCACCACATGGATTCCGCTGGGGGAAGCCACTTCCGCGCTTGCGTTTTGCGTTGCCGCATAACAGCCCTTCGGCCCCAGCGTCGCATACACCAGCTGCACGCCGTACTCCGAAAGCAGTTTTTTCGCGCCGTCCTGCGCCGAAAGACCCCACAAAAATTCGATTTCCTCGTCGCTGATTTTTACAATATCCGCTTGACGCAAGCCCCATTCCATTTGCTCTTTTGCGGCGGCATCGCTCGGCCACAGCGGTTTGCGCAAATTGGGGTCAAAGCTAATCAGCTTTCCTTGCTTTTTAGCATATTCGACAGCGGCAGCCGTCGCATCGCGTGCCGGCTCGTCTGTGAGGCTGAGCGTACCGAAGTGGAACACTTTGCATTCATCAATCAGCGAAAGCTCCAGCTCCTCTTTGCACAGGCAGGTATCAGCACCCGGCTTGCGTGCAAAGCTGAAGGAGCGGTTTCCCTCGGCGTCCAGCGTGACAAACGCCATCGTTGTAAAAACGCCGGGGTCAACCAGAATGCCGCTGGTTTCAATGCCGCGTTCTTCCAAAGTGCGGCGCAAAAGCGCGCCAAAACCATCGTCGCCGACTTTTCCGAGCATCGCGGTCGAACACCCGTATGCTTGCAGTGCCGCCAAAAAATTTCCCGGCGCACCGCCCGGCTGTGCTTTCAACGTCGGATAACCGGCTTCATCCACCGAAACCGGGGCAAAATCAATCAACAGTTCACCCAGTGCCACAACATCTTTCATCCGAATAACTCCTTTCGATTCTACCCGCGCAGACCTGCGCGCTTTTCCATCGCCAAACGCCCTGCGTTTGCTTTATTCGCCTGTCTCGCTGTCTTTCGTGGTGCCGCCCGGCTGATAGCGAACCGGCAGGCATACCAAAGGCGGCAGACAGGTAAAGTCGTTCGACAGCACCATACTGACCGCCGTTTCGGCAAGCTCCGGCACGGGCTGCACAATGGTGGAGCAAACATAGTCTTTATCTCCAAACATGCGAATGCCGTCAAACCCAATGATTTGAACATCCTCGGGCACACGCAGCCCCAGCGACTTCACAATGCGCTCAATCTGCCAGGCCATCAAATCGGTACCGCAGAAAAGCCCATCGAGCGGGAAATCTGTCTCCAGCAAATTACGCCGCAAAAAAGCCTCAAATTCCGCCATAGGCGTACCGTCCGGCAGGTTGCACAGCTCATAGGACAACCCCGCCTGGGTGCATCCGCTCACAAAGCCGTCGATACGTTTGCTGGGCTCATTGGTAAGAGAGGAGCCCGTGCGCAGACAAGCCACATGACGGCAGCCGAGCTGGGCCAATTTTTGTGCCGCCAGCTGCCCGCCGCCAAAGTTGTCGGAAGCAACACACGGCACAGAAACGCTGAAAAACCGGTCAATGGTAACAAAGGGGATTCCGGCCGGAATATTCAAACTGGGGTTATAAGTAAGCGCGATGATTCCGTCTACCCGGTTATGCACCACCATGCTGACAAATTCCTGCTCACGGCTGCGGTCGTATTCCGTAAAGCAAAGCATCATTTTATATCCGCGCCGCTCCAGTGCCATATTGATATGGTGCGTCAGCATAGCAAAAAACGGCGCAATCGTGTTGGGAATAATCAGCGCAATGGTGCTGGTGCGGTTGCTTTTCAAAGCCTTTGCGCTGGGGTTTACCTGGTAGTTCAGCTTTTTTACCGCCTGCTCTACTTTTAAACGGTAGCTTTCCCCCACGGGAATGCCATTGATTACCTTTGACACCGTTCCCAGTGCCACGCCCGCTTCCCGAGCCACATCACTCATAGTGGCGGCTTGGTTTGTTCGTTTCACAGCGGTTTCACCTCGATTTCTTATCGTTGTTCTTATTATACTTCCTTTCCCTTTTCATGTAAAGCATTTCATGAAAATTATCATATAATTTCATTTCACTCTTTCAATTTCATAGGCAATTTTGCCAATATAAACTTGTTTTAATTGTGTTTTTCTCCAAAATAATTTGATTTAGATTAATTTTTTTGGAATAAGCATTGACTTTGTGAGAAAAGAGTGCTATTTTTGTTTCACAAGGCTTATGAAACGATTCATGAAGCAAGTGCACGAAGGAGGAAATTGCATGAACAAGTCGCGCAGTGCGCCGGCGGCAGTCGGCGCCATCCCACACCGCAAACCGCTGAAACAACGCATCATGGAAAATTGGCAGCTCTATTTGCTGCTGCTGATTCCGGTTATCCTCACCATTGTATATAAGTACGGGCCCATGTACGGCATTCAAATTGCGTTCCGCGATTTCAAAGCCAGCCGCGGCATTTTTGGCAGCGAATGGGTGGGTCTGGAATGGTTCGAGGAGTTTTTCTCCTCCCCCAATTGCTGGCGCATGATTAAAAACACGGTACTTTTAAGCTTGTACAGCTTGCTTTGGAGCTTTCCCGTGCCGATTATCTTAGCGCTGGCACTCAACCAGCTTCGCTTTCATCGTTTCAAACGATTGGTGCAAACGGTTTTATATGCTCCGCACTTTATTTCCATGATGATTATCTGCGGTATGCTGCGCATCTTTTTAAGCCCGTCGGGCGGCTTAATCAACCTGCTGCTTGGCACGAGCATCGACTTTTTAAATCAAAGCGACATGTTCCGCACCATTTATGTGGCCAGCGGCATCTGGCAGGAAGCCGGATGGGGCGCGATTATCTACTTAGCCACCTTGTCCAGCGTTGACACTGCCTTGTATGAAGCGGCAAAGGTAGACGGCGCGTCTGTGTTCCAGCGCATTTTGCACATCGACTTGCCCGCTTTGATTCCCATGGCTGTTCTTCAGCTGATTTTAAGCGCCAGCAACTTGATGAATATTGGCTTTGAAAAGGTTTTCCTTCTGCAAACCGATTTGAACAAAGCCACCAGCGATATTATTGCCGTGTATGTGTATGAACAGGGTATCCAACGGGCCCAGTACAGCTATTCCACTGCCATCGGTCTGTTCAACACAGCAGTGAATATTGTTCTTTTGATTGTCGTGAGCAAAATTGCCAAAAAGCTCAGCGACGTACAGTTTGTATAAAGGAGGAGTCTGAATGTCCAGCCACAGCCCAAAATTAAAGCAAACGCCCCCGGGCCTTTCCGACCGTGCGAGCGATATCATTTTAGTGGTTCTCTGCCTTGCCATTTTACTGGTGGTTGCGTATCCGCTGTATTATGTGCTGGTTGCCTCTTTTTCCGACCCGTATGACGTTTACGCCGGAAAAACGTTTCTTTTGCCCAGTCAATTCTCGTTCGAAGGATATGCCGCCGTGTTTTCCGACGACAGCATTTTAACGGGCTATGCAAACAGCATCTGGTACACCGTCATCGGCACCGTTTTTTCCGTCGCGATGATTTACATTACCGCTTATCCGCTTTCCAACCCCGATTTGCCGGGCCGTAAATTTTTCAACATTTTTTTCGTTATCACCATGTATTTCGGCGGCGGCTTAATTCCCACTTATCTTATTGTGAAAAACACCGGCCTCATCAACACCACTTGGGCCATGTTTCTTCCCGGCGGCGTGGCGGTGTCGAATATGATTATCGCGCGCAACTTTTTTGAAACCAGCATTCCGAAAGAGCTGAAAGAAGCCTGCGAAATTGACGGCGCGTCGAAGCTGCGCATGTTTTTCAGCATTATCATTCCCCTGTCAAAACCCATTATGGCCGTGATGGTTGTGTTCAGCATGGTTGCCTATTGGAACGACTGGTTTACCGCGTTGATTTACATGACGGGCGAAGGCCGTGCACCGCTGCCGCTGGTGCTGCGCAATATTTTGATTGCCAGCGAAACCTCCGCCAGCCAAGCCAGCATGATTTCCGGCGGATATGCCGAGCTGAACAAGCTGACGGAAATGATTAAATTTTCTTCCATCATTGTGGCGGCTGCGCCGATGCTGATTATTTATCCCTTTGTGCAAAAGTACTTCGAACAGGGCTTTATGGCCGGCGCAGTAAAAGGCTGAGCGCCGTGCTGTTCACTCTTTCATTCCAATTGTTTTCTTATGCCATGGGCATTCATCAATTTGAAAAAGGAGAAAGATTATGAAAACACTTGCGAAACGGATCGCTGCAAGCGCAGCACTTGCGGCCATGATGACAAGTCTCATCGGCTGCGGCGGCACAAACCAAAACCAAGTAGAGCCGGGAACGGTAAACCCCAACACCGAGCAGACTTCTTTCAACATCATCAGCGGTATTTCGGCATTGTCCGGCGGATATGATCAAAACTCTGTTTTGAAGGAAATGTCTGAAAATGCGGGAATTTCCATCACTTGGGAAACGATGAGCGACTCTTTAGCCGAACAGGTCAACATCCGCATTGCAGGCAACGATTTGCCCGACGCCTTCAACGGTGTGGGCTTCAGCAACTACGACTTAACCAATTACGGCGAGGACGGAACGCTGATTGACTTAACGCCTTATATCACGGAAGAATACATGCCCAATTTGACCAAAATTTTAGAGGAGCACCCCGATATTCGCGCTGCGATTACCATGGACAACGGCTGCATCTACGGCCTGCCCGCCGGGGAGCAAATGGGAACGGCAGGTATCGGCAAAGAAAACGATTACAACATTTACACCGTGCCGCAGTATTCCATGATCAACAAAGCATGGCTGGATGACCTCGGCTTGGAAGTGCCTACCACGCTTGACGAGCTGCACGACGCTCTCGTTGCGTTCAAAGAGAATGACATGAGCGCCAAATACTACGGCAACGACAAAGGAACCACCGTTCCCATGTCATTCGGCATTGATCAATGGTGCTGGGGCCAAAACATCTTCTACGCCGGGTTTGGCTTTACCAACTGGACGAATGATATTTGCGCCGATCTTCTCTTGCAGCCGGACGGCACCGTCAACTTTGTAAGCGATGATGACAACTATCGCGCCGCGCTGGAGTATTTCCACAACTGGTTTGCCGAGGGGCTCATTGACCAAGAGGCATTCAGCCAAACGGACACGCAGTACATGGCAAAGTGTGCGCAGGGTAATGTAGGTGTCGCGACTTGGTGGTACATTGAGGAGCTGATGGGCGAACACGCCGAGGACTACGTTTTCCTTCCCGTGTTGGAAGGCCCGGACGGCAGCTATAACGTCACGGTACGCGACGGCGGCGGCATTAACTCCGGCAGCTTGAGCATTACTTCTGCCTGCGAAAGCCCCATCAATTTGCTGAAATTCTACGACCAATGGTATGCCCCGGAAAATGTCATGCAGCTGCAATACGGCCCCATTGACGTTTACTTTACCGGCCAGGATGAAAACGGCCTGTGGAAAAGCATTACCGATGAAGAAGCACAAGAGAAGTTCGGCAAGAGTGCAGGCGAAGTGAAAAGCGAATATGAAGTGTACGGCCCGAAGCTGATTTTGTCCGACTACTATGCCAACACGTTTGAAATGGAGCCGCGCGCTGTTGACCGTTTGACCGACCTGTATGATTATTGGATGCCGTTTGTAAAAGATACCACCAGCTATCCCATCGACTGTGTCTACACGCAGGATGAGCTGGATACGATTGACAAATGGCGTGTCGATTTTGAAAACTATGTGTCCGAGCAGGAAGCGCTTTGGCTGCGTGACGGCGGCATTACAGACGAATCCTGGAACGCCTACAAAGAAACATTGAAAAGCTATGGTTTGGAAGAGTTGTTGGAAACTTACCAAAACGCCTATGACCGCTATGCCCAAGTGTCCGGCGATTCCTCTGCCGATGCGCAAAGCGCTGCATAAGCTCACATTTTCCCAAGAAAGAGAGGTTGCTCCTTTATGTCGTGTTCCCACAGCAAGCTGGAACAAGCCCGCGCCTATGAGGCCCGCGAAGGCGCACAGATTCCGGCACAAGACCGCCCCCAATTTCATCTAACGCCATGGGTGGGCTGGATGAACGACCCCAACGGGTTTTGTTATTACAACGGCGCTTATCATTTATTTTACCAATATCACCCCTATGATACCGTTTGGGGGCCGATGCACTGGGGGCACGCGTCCAGCACTGACTTGCTGCACTGGACGCATTTGCCGTGTGCCATTGCGCCTGACACGCCTGCCGACGAAAAAGGCTGCTTTTCCGGCACGGCACTGCCGCTGGAGGACGGTCGGCTGATGCTGCTTTATACCGGCGTGCAGGAAAACGAAGCGGGCGAAGTGCGCCAGCTGCAATGCTTGGCCATTGGTGACGGGATAAATTTTGTTAAGGACATCCAAAACCCCGTGATTGGCGAAAGCGACCTGCCCGAAGGCGGAAGCCCTGTTGATTTCCGCGACCCGAAAATCTGGTATGAGGACGGGCTTTATCAATGTGTTGTTTCCACACGGGATCAAAACAATCAAGGACGCATTTTGCTGTATCAAAGCCACGACGCACGCCGCTGGGAATACCGCGCAACCTTGGACATGTGCCGCAATGAGTACGGAAAAATGTGGGAATGCCCGGACTTTTTCGCGCTGGACGGCCATCAGCTTTTGCTGGTCAGTCCGCAGGAGATGGCGGGCAGCATGGACGGCGAATTTCACCCCGGTTTCGGCACCGTCGCTCTCTTGGGGCATTACGACAAAGCTGCTTTGCGCTTTGTGCGCGAAGCAGTACAGGCCATTGACTGCGGCACCGATTTTTATGCACCGCAAACGGTGCTTGCTCCCGATGGCCGCCGCATCATGGTTGCGTGGATGCAAAACTGGGCGACGGTCAACGATACACCGCGCCGCAGCAAGTGGTTTGGCTGCATGACACTGCCGCGCGAGCTTTCCGTACAGAACGGACGTTTATACCAGCGTCCTGTGCGGGAGCTGGAAGCTCTGTGGAAAAGCACGGTGCAGCACAGAGAAACGCTGAACGGCAGCGCGGTGTATGACGGAATTGCCGGACGCAGCTTTGATTGTACCGTGGTGCTGGATGCAGCGGCCAGCCCGGAGTGCCGCCGCTTTGCGCTGCACTTTGCCGAGGACGCACAGCACAGCACCCGTGTGGAGTGGGACGCGGTGCGCGGTGAGCTGCTGTTTGACCGCAGCTTGTGCGGTACGCGCTGTGACATGCCGCACATCCGCCGTGTAAAAATTGCGCCGGAAAACGGCAAGCTTTCCCTTCGTTTGATTCTGGATGGCCGCTGTGCCGAACTGTTTATCAACGACGGCGCGTATGCTTTGAGCACCATCATCGACACTCCGCCCGAAGCAGACGGCATTTCTCTGCACAGCGACGGAGACGCTTTGATTGATTTTACCTATCACGCACTTTGAACGCCGCTTGACACCACAAGCAAATTCAACCAAAAAGCGCATGCGCCTTCCTTTTACGGAAAGCACATGCGCTTTTCTTCTTATCATTTTGCTTGTTTTACAAGTTTGCTTTTCGCTGAAATTTTTACCGTAAAAAGAATGAGTAATCCAATCACATACACACCAAGAAGTATAAAAAAAATATCTTTTGCTTGGGATTTGCTAACAAAAAAACTAGCTAACATTTTGTTTGTACTCACAAAGATCAGTAAGTTTGCAAAAGTAATAAACCCATAAATATTATTTCTATTCCAAATCGTTCCTACAAAATTTGCAATAATTCCTATTCCCGATAAAAGACTCAAAATATTGTTTACTTTCATCAAGGTGAAACTTACGAACTCAGAAGATTCAGAAGATATTGCAGCACCTGTATTCAAAGTATTCAAAATAGAAAAAAATACGATGAAAAATAAAATTGGCAATGCAATATTAGCAGTCATCCCTAGTTTCGTTGTAAGTTTGCTATAAAAACTCGACTTTGCAACATTTGAAAGTAAGAACAATAAAATAACGCTAAGGATTTCAATGGCCAGATACTTAATAATTACTACGGGGACGTTGATTTCCGGGAAAAAACTCATGCCTAATATTGCTATTATAAGCCCGAATATAGGATATCTATGCTCATGCTTCATGATTTTATCTTGTAGTATTCTGTCAATTGTCATCGTTCTCACCTTTCTCTCATCTTGCAACAATCTTAAAAAAGATTGTTGGCCGCCGGCACACTTCATCCAATCTGATTAAACGTTTTTTAATAATATTTCGCCTTGTTGTCGCAAATTTAATATATCTTATTGACAAGCTCTTTTAATTGAAGTATAGCACAATAATACAAAAAATACAAGTGTTATTCGATATTTTTACAAGTGAAGCTGAAGTCACGGCATTTCTCTGCACAGCGACGGAGACGCTTTGATTGATTTTACCTATCACGCACTTTGAACGCCGCTTGACACCACAAGCAAGTTCAACCAAAAAGCGCATGCGCCTTCCTTTTACGGAAAGCACATGCGCTTTTGTTTTTTATGTCTTTATGGATACAGCCCCACATGCACGACATTGTCGGTTTTTTCCGCCCAGCGCAGCAGCGTGTTAGCCGCTTCGCGAGTGATGGCGGTGTCCTCCGTCATTTGTTCCGTGCATCGTTCAATGGCACATGCACGAGCCTCTAAGCGGGAAGTGCGCTCGTCCAGCGCGGCCACCCGGCTTTCCAGCGCCGTCAACTTGTCATCCAGCTTGTCCAGCTTTTGCAATATCAGCTGCAAAGCGCTTTGCTCGTCCATGCGGCTCCTCCTTGTTGTTTCTCACGGGTTCTTATGCTTCGGGGGTCTGCTCGCCGTCCTGCGGCAGGCAAATGGCGATTGCCAGCTCGTCCAGCTGCTTTTCGTCCACGCGCTCCGGGCAGCCTGTCATCGGCTCACCGGCGTTCTGCACCTTCGGGAAGGCGATGACATCGCGGATAGAGTCGCGCTTCAACATCAGCATCACCAAACGGTCAAAGCCGAACGCCATGCCGCCGTGGGGAGGCGCGCCGTAACGGTACGCTTCGGTCAAAAAGCCGAAGCTCTCCTCTGCACGTTCCGGGGTAAAGCCCAGCGCGGCGAACATGCGGCTTTGCAGAGCGGGGTCGTTGATGCGGATGGAACCTCCGCCCACTTCACAGCCATTGAGCACCATATCATAAGCCTTTGCGCGGCAGTTTGCGGGGTCGGTTTCCAAACGGTCAAGGTCTTCGTCCTTGGGCATGGTAAACGGATGGTGCTTTGCCACATAGCGGCCGTTTTCCTCGTCATACTCGAACAAGGGGAAATCCGTCACCCACAGGAACGCAAAAGCATCCTTGTCAATCAGGTCAAATTTCTCGCCGATGGCAAGACGCACTGCGCCCAGCACCGTGCACGCCTTTTCCCAAGAAGCGTCGGCGGCAATCAGCAGCACGTCGCCCTGCTCCATGCCCGCAGCGGCATAAAGCGCTTTCTTTTCGTCCTCTGTGAGGAATTTTTCAAAGCTGGAGGAGCAAGCCTCACTTGTCCAGCGCGTATAGGCAAGGCCTTTTGCGCCGTAGGTTTTCGCCACCTCAACCAATTTGTCAATTTCTTTGCGGGTGAGCTTGTCCGCCATGCCTTTCGCAACGAGCGCACGGACGCTGCCGCCGGCTTGCACCGCCGACTGGAACACTACAAAGGTGCTGTCCTTGACGGCCTCGGTTACGTCGCACAGCTCCATGCCAAAGCGCATATCGGGCTTGTCAGAACCGAAGCGGTTCATCGCCTCGCGGTAGGGCATCCGCAAAAACGGCGTTTGCACGTCTACCCCCAGCACCTCGTGGAACACGCGCTTCACAAGGCCCTCGTTCATGGTCATCACGTCGTCCTCGGTGACGAAGGACATCTCCATATCCACTTGGGTAAACTCCGGCTGACGGTCGGCGCGCAAATCTTCGTCGCGGAAGCAGCGCACAATCTGGAAGTAGCGGTCAAAGCCGGAGAGCATCAAAATCTGCTTATACAGCTGCGGCGACTGCGGCAGTGCATAAAAGCGTCCCTGCTGAACGCGGCTGGGTACTAAGTAATCGCGTGCGCCTTCGGGCGTGGACTTAATGAGCATCGGCGTTTCGATTTCGTAAAAATGATTTTCCTCGTAGTAGTCACGAATCACCTTGCCGATTTTGGAGCGCATGACAATCGGCTCATGCATACTGGGACGGCGCAAATCCAAATAGCGATATTTCAAACGCAGCTGGTCGTTGATGTTGATTTCGTCACGAATTTCAAACGGGGTGGTTTGCGCCTCGCTCAGCACGCGAAGCTCGGTGACAAACAGCTCCACCTCACCGGTGGGAATTTTATCCGTTTTTGCCTCGCGCTCACGCAGAACGCCCTTGGCCATCACAACGTACTCGGTTTTTAAATGCGATGCTTTTTCAAACACGTCTTTTGCGGTGGAATCATCGAAAATCAACTGCAAAAGCCCGGTGGTATCGCGCAGGTCGGCAAAAATCACACCGCCCTTATCGCGGCATTTCGCAATCGAGCCTGCCACTGTCATTTCCGTGCCTGCGTCTTGTGCGCGCAGCGCGCCGACATAATGTGTGCGGCGCAAATTCCCCATTGTTTCCATGTTGTTCTTCCTTTCACAGCCTTGGTTGCTGTTGCAAAATCTGTTCCAGACGCCGCGCGTTTTTCCGGCGGCTTTGGCAAAGTGCCTGCCTGTTTCACTGCACCGCCGGACGCTTTGCCGTCCGTGCGCCTGCGTACCTTTCAGTATACCGCGTTTTGCCTGTTTTCGCAAGAGGGCATACCTCTTTGCGCCTTACGCCGTTGTCTTTTCTTTTGGTTCTGCCCATGTGTCTTTAATAGGTTCCCTTATACCCATTTTTTTCTGCATGACCTAAAAGATACAAAAAAGCAAACGCCGGAATCCGCAGTAATTTTTGCCCGTTTGGTGCATCGTGAACCCCAAAATCCTCCGCGCGCTTTGTAATGATAAATGCCGCGCTTGCCTGTGAGCAATATTCTATAATAGCGTCATCGTTTGCAATGGGTGCTTGCTCCCGATACTTTACTTCAACCATAATATCGCGGATATGCGGATACTCCACTACTATGTCAATTTCCTTATTTTTTCTGCCGCCGCGGTAATAACCCACTCTTGTGGCTTTTTGATAATAAAATGCTGCCATGTGTTTATAAACGGCAGTTTCCACCATTTTGCCCATTTCGACCGGATTTGTTAAAAGATCGCTGTCCATCAAAACGGCATTGCGTATTGCCGCATCGGCAATATAAATTTTCGGACTTGCTTTAAGCACCTTTTTTCCCGCCAAATCCACCGGATAACTTTGGTAAATCAAATTTGCGCTTTCCAGATAGTCAATATAATTTTGAACGGTTGGCCTGCTGACGCCGTTCAGCTCTTTGGCCACAGCATCAATTGCCACCACTTCAGAAGACACACTGCAAAGGTACAAAAAAATACGTTCTAATTCTGTTACATTGCGAATTTTATAGAGAGCGGGAAGGTCACGCTTCAACACTTTGTCAACGACATCCTCGCGCATAACCTGCTCCGCTAAAAGATCATTTTTCGCTAAAGCCAACTCGGGAAATCCACCAACCTGTAAATAGCGGATAAAATGATTTTGCACCGCTGCTATTTTACTCATTACTTGCCCGCGCTGCCATTGGTCCATACCAAGAAGCGCAGACGGTTTTAGTGTAGGCTCAAGCTGAAGGTCGGGTACACCGATCAGTGCACAATACTCATAAAAAGAAAGGGTAGGAACTTGAATCACGCTCCATCTCCCTGCCCCGCTTTCTGTGCTTCCTCGAACAAGTGCGGGGCTCGCCGAACCGGTTGCAACTATTTTTGTAGTTGGTTGTGTATCGTACAAGGTTTTCAGCCATTGCGCCCAATCTTCGGCATATTGGATCTCATCAAAAAAGTAATATGCGTCCTGATCCGCACAGATATTGCCGTGGTAGCACTCCAAAATTTCATCTACACCTGCCAGCTTCAGCATGGGATGATCCATAGACACAAAAACGATTCTGTGGGGTGCAATTCCCTGCCGCAGCAGTGCATCAATCATTTGAAACTGTATCGTCGTTTTCCCAACTCGACGTGCGCCCGTTAACACCACCGTGCGGCGCACCTGCGTTTCCTGCAAGCGTTTCATGGCTTCATAATAAGAAAAACGTTTATATGTCGGGCAAAAGCCTGGGTTGACGGCTCCGCTAACCCACCAAGGGTTATAGCTGCGTAAAATTTTCAAAATACGCTCTTGGGTTGTAATTGCCATAAAGAACCTCCCGTCAAATAAACTTTTGCTCTATTTTAATCTCTATTTTCAAATTTGTCAAACATATTGTAAAGTATATTTTACAAATTTGATTTAGAAAATCAATATTTCGCAATCAACCGCTTTCTAAAAAGTGCTTACCCTTCTTCCTCCTCACAAAAACGCCTCATGGCGGCGGAATCAGTTAAAGTGATTTTTCCTCTGCCGACGTGCAGCAGCCCTTGTGCGGCCAGCAGCTTCATTTGACGGCTCACCACCTCGCGCGCAGTGCCCACATGGCGGGCAATCTCCTCGTGCGTCAAAGCCAGCTCCTCGCTATCGCACAGCTGCGCTTCCTCCAGCAAAAACAGCCCGATGCGCTGGGCCAGGCTTTGGTTCATCCACTCCTCCATAATCATCAACAAGTCGGACACGCGCTGCGCCAGCAGCTCGCTCGTGTAGTTCGAGGCGGCAATATTTTCGCGCCGCACGCGGTCATACACCGCTGCGGGAATTAAAACAAATTCGGTGTCCTCCTGCGCTTCCAGCATAATTTCAAATGACGCGCTGCGAAATAAGCACGCCGCCGAAAACAAGCACAAGTCGTATGAGAGCAAGCGAAACAGCGTCATTTCCCGCCCTTGGCGCGATGTGGTAAACACACGCACCCGGCCTGTACTGATTCCCACCAGCCCCATGCAGCTCTCCTTTGCGTTGAGGCGCGTTTGTGCCGCGCAATGCTGCGTTTGTGCCGCGTCCTGCAAGGCAGTGCGCTGCGCCGGTGTCAACTCATTCCAAAAGGGCAAAATTTGTGCAAGCTGCATATGGTTCCTCCGTTTCGTGATAATATCACGTCTTGGTTTCATTTCATTTGTTATAATGCCACCATTGAGAAAGGAATGGTGAAACGATGAAAAAGCGAAAAGCTGACGTAGACCGCAAGCACTGTGTGGCATGTGGAACCTGTGTCAAGGTTTGTCCCATGGACGCAATTCACATTGTACAAGGCATCAGCGCCGAGGTTACAAAAGAAACATGCGTTGGGTGCGGCAAGTGCGCTAAGGAATGCCCTGCCGATGCAATTACCATTCAGGAGGTACAGCCGTGAAGCAAAAACAATCACATTGGTATGACTATCTTTGGGCGGCATCCGCTTTGTATTTGATTCTTGGATTCTTTAACATTACATTTGCCTGGCTGGGGCTTTTATGCTTTTTCATTCCGCTGCTGATGGCGCTGTTCGGCGCGGATAAAGGCTATTGCAACCGCTACTGCGGACGCGGGCAGCTGTTTTCCCTGCTGGGCAATCGGTTCAAACTTTCCCGCCGTCTGCCCATGCCGCGCTTTTTGTCGTCCACATGGTTCCGCTATGCGTTTTTGGCGTTTTTCCTTGTGATGTTCGGCAATATGCTGTTTTCCACTTACCTTGTGTTCTCCGGCTCGCGCAGCTTGCAGGAAGCCGTCACCCTGCTTTGGACGTTTCGTGTGCCGTGGCACTTTGCCGCCGCATTTGACGGCATTCCCGCATGGGCGGCGCAATTCGCGTTTGGTTTTTACAGCGTCATGCTGACTTCGAGCCTTTTGGGGTTTGTGATGATGCTTTTGTTTAAACCGCGCGCATGGTGTGCCATGTGTCCCATGGGTACTATGACACAGGCGGTGTGCAAAATCAAGCACCGCTCCTAAGCCCTTGAAAGGCAGTTTTATCAAGCAATCCCCGCACCATTGGTGCGGGGATCTTTCTTTTTTCTCTGTTTTGGCGCATTAAGCCTGGGGCGTTGTCAAAGAGCAGACAACGGTTGCCCCGCGCCGAATTAAATATACCGTAATGCGCGTTGCGGCGGGCAGTTCTTCCGGCAAGGTGACGCCGCCGTGCTCATTCGCTTTGAAAAATAAAAATTGCTTGTGGGCGGTGGTGGCATAGGCGTTGCCGTCCGGCACGGTACAGCACAAGGTGTACGGTTCTTCCTCCGAGATACGGCACGGCTGCCCTTTCAAATAAAGGGTATAATCCCGGCCTTCTTCCTCAAAGCGCAGCTCGCCGGGCAAGCGTTCCGGCGGGGCGGCACGGCCCGTTTTGTCCTGCACCATCAGCGCAAGCCCCACATAATGCTCGCAAAACTGTTCCAACGTCCACACCAGCGATGTATCTGCGTCGGCATCGGCTGCCGAATCCATCATTTCTACCGTCTGTACGCCGTCTGCGTCGGTGTCCATGCCGCGCACACTCACCCAGCGGTACGCTTCGTTTTCCTTGACCAAAACAGCACAAGCAAAGCCGTTTTTAATTTCCGCCTTGATATTCGCTGCCGTGCAGAATACAGGGTACGCGGTGTAGCCATAGCAGCCGGCAAACGCCGCTGCAAAAGGTACGCTGACGCCTTCGCCTTCCATGCAGCCATAGGCGGCTTCTTCGGGCAGAACATCGTCGCCCCGGCGGTTCATCAAGCACACCAGCGCCGCCGCCAAGGACATCTGACGGGAAAGCGCGGGGTCTCTGCGGCGTGCGGCATAGCCGGGGGCGTGAACCACGCGGCGGTACAGCGGCTCGTTTTCTTCCTCGCGTTCATACGCCCCGATTCCCGACACGCTCAAAAGGCGCACGCGCGGGCTTTCTCCGCCGCCGTTCGCGTGCAGAATGACGCGCACCTGAAACGCCTGTGCAAAGCGTTCTTTCATTATCACAACGCCGCTTTGCACCCTTGCCATGTCATCCTCGGCGCCTTTCAGCGGCTTGGCGCATACACTGCTCCACCAAGCACAGTTCAGCCATGTACTCCACACGTCGCCGGCTTTCACACGCAGCTGAATCTGCACAAACGCGCCAACCGGCGTGAGGGCATTCCAACCGGGCACCAGCGCCTCCCACGACTCCACGGGGATTTCCTCGCTTTCAAACAAGCCGGTATAGCAATCCTCTTTCAGCACAAGTGCATTGTCTTCAAAAAGCACATCCTCCAGACTTTCGGGCGCAAAATCCTGCGCATTTGTCCAAAGATAACGCTGTTGGCACATAGTCAGCTTCCTTTCTTTTGCTGCAAAAGTGGGTTGTTGTGATACATGATAGCCCAAGGCCCGAAAAATGTCAAGAAAAGCGTTTTTTCGTCTTTGCACACATTTCTTTGCCCGTGCTTATACTGAACGAGAATACTTTGCAAGGGAGTGGTGTACAATGCCTTTCTTTTTGTCGGCTGCGGCGGGCGTCGGCGCAACCTTTTTTCTCAGTATATGCGGCGCGGCGCTGGCTGTTATTTTGGGCCGTCTGCGCCCAAGCCCCGCCGTGGGGCGCATCTTTTCGGGCTTTGCCTGCGGCGTGATGACAGCGGCGCTGGTGTTCAGCCTATTGGTTCCCGCCATTGAAATGAACGGCGCACCGGGCGTTGCCTCAGTGGTTCCGGCACTGGGCGGGTTTGTTCTTGGGGGCGTGTTTTTGCTCTTGCTCGATTTATGGCCCGGCGGCAATGAACACCGCGGCCTTTCGCCGCATCATCGGCTCATGCTGGTTGTCGGGCTGCACAATGTTCCGCAAGGGATGGCGGTAGCCTTGTCGTGCGCGATGGCGGCGCAGGGAAGCTCCGGGGCGCTGTCACTGATGAGCGCCACCACGCTGGCCATCGGCATCGGTGTACAGAATATCCCGGAAAATATGGCGCTTGCTTTGGGGCTGCGCGCCGCCGGTCTGCCGGGCCGGAAAAGCTTTTTTCTGGCGGCTGCCACGGCGTTTATTGAGCCGCTTGCCGGGCTTTTGTCCGTGGGGGTGCTGGGCGCAGCACAAAGCGCTTTGCCGTGGTTTTTGGGCTTTGCCGCGGGGGCAATGCTGTACGCCGTGGCGGACGACTTTATGCCGTGCAGTGCGGGCGGAAAGCACGAAGGCACTGCCGCCTGTCTGGTCGGCTTTGGGCTGATGCTGCTGCTTGACGCAGCGCTGAGTGCCTGACGCACGAAGAAGCCTTGCGGCGGCGATGCTGGAAATATAGGCGATTTTCCGCTATAATAAACAGAGCGCGGCACAAAAAAAGCGCTTGCTTTTTGCCGCAAATGTGCAAAAAAGGAGGAATGTTATGGAAATCGCCCCCATTCCTATTACATCCATGCGCCTTCGGCTGGACACCGAGCCGCTGGAGGGAGAGCGGCTTGGCGCCATTGAATATCAAACCCCGCACGGCAGCGGCATTTTTTTCGTGTTTTTAAAAACGGAAAGCGACCCGCCCGAAGCAGCTCCGCTTTGCCCGGTTAAACTGCGGCAAAACCGCTCACCGGAAACGGGCTGGCGCGTTATTTTTCAGCCCGAGGGCGTTGCCCCGGCGGAGCGGCCCGCTTTTTCGCTTTCAGAGGAGGAGCTGTCGGCGCTGCTGGAGCGCTTTCAAATTGCGATTCCCGCGCCTTCTCCTGTTTCCGTTTCCGCGCCGGAGGAGCCGGAGGACGACCGCCCGCCGTTTTAATTTTGTTTTTTCATTTCTTTTGCCGCCCGTGGTGTTTCGGGCGGCTTTTTGCGTTTTGCTTCACTCAGCCTTGGGGCTGCACGGCAGAGATTTCATGCCACCGCATTCCGTTTTCCTCTTTGGTGGTGAAGACGTAAACAGGCGACCACACGCCCGCTTCATCGCGCACATAGGAAAGCTGGATGCTTTGCACGCTTTCGGCAGAGAGCGCCGCCGCCTCCCGCGCTTGCTCCAGGGATACCAGCGCCACGGCTTGGCCGCGCTGGAGCTGCGGCAAGCGGCACTCAAGCGCCTTTAAATTGCCGTTGTCGTCCAGCTCCATGCTCAGGTGTTCAAAGCAATAGCGGTAGAGCTGCTTGTCCAGCGCTTCGTCGGACAGAGCAAAGCACTGCGCGTTTTTCGCGTCGGCGCCGTCCCAGCGCCATGTGCGGTTTCCCGATAAGCGGCGGGCGTAAAAATCAGGCGCGGTTTCCTTGGAAACTCCTTCTTCCAACGGCATCAAAACGCCGCTTTCCGCTTCGACGCGCACCGCATCCCCTTGCACAGAAAGCTTCCAAGCACCTTCCATCGCGTATGCGGTTTGCCCGCCGTCCTGCGAGTGCTGCGCCGTCACACCCAGCGCCTCGGCGGTTTGCTCCAACATTTCTTCGCCGTCAGCCTGCACGTTTTCATAATAAAGCGGCAGCGTGTCGGGCAGCTCGTCCTGCGTTAAATTTTCGGTAGGATTCATCACCGTTAAAATATGTATTTCCTGCCCGTTTGGCTCACTTGGCGCCGCATCAAAAACAGCGGCACGCTCTTTTGCCATCGGCTGCGATTGCGCAACGGCAAACGGCTCTGCCGCCGCTGTTTGCGGTACAGCGCCGCCGGCTGCGGTGCTTTGCTCGAGCGTGGGGGTATGCCACATCTGCCACGTCACCGGGATGGCCGCCAGCACCAGCGCCGCTGCACAAGCCGCACCCCAGCGGCGCGAAGCGCGTCTGCGCTGTGCCAGTACCATTTGTACACTGCCCGATTCCTGCTGGGCATTGCGCATTTTTTGCAAGGTTTCGGCGCGCCAAGCATCGCTTGCCTCTATTTTTTGCATCGCGCTGCGGTATTCGTTGTCAAACATGGCTCACTTCCCCCTCCAGCATCCCTTTTAATTGTTTTCGCGCCCGCGCCAGTCGGCTGAGCACCGTATTTTGTGAAACACCCAAAATCTGCGCGATTTCCGCGGTGTCGTAACCTTGAATATAGTACAAATAAATCACTGTGCGGTAGTTCTGTGTCAGCTTTTGTACCGCCTGCATCACGCCGGTTTCCCGCTCGGTAAAATCCTGCTCGGGAAACGCTTCTTCAAGCGGCTGCGTTTTTTGGTGCCATGCACTGCGCAGAATGCTTTTGCAGCGGTTGAGCGTAACCCGCAAAAACCATGCTTTTTGATGCTCTGCGCTTTCAAACACCGGCTTTGTGCGAATAAACGACAAAAATACATCCTGTGCTGCGTCCTCTGCGTCGGCACGGTTTTTCAGCATCATAAAAGCCGTGCGCAATACTAAGTCGCCGTAGCACTCGAGCACCTGCTGTGCATCATAAACAACCTGCCCGCTTGACGGCATACCCATCCTCCCCTTTGTTCTTAAATACGTTTTAACACGTCATTTTATTGCATTCTATTTTATTTTTTGTCGAAACTGTGCGGTTTCTTTTTTCTTGTCACTGCCGCTGTTCCATGCTATACGGATGGCAGAAAGGCAGGTGAGCGTTATGGCAAAGTATCCCGAGGCCAATAGGGAAACGCACTGGCACGGGCGCTTTTACTGCAACCGGGAAGACCGCCGTATTTTCATTCGCAGAAGGGGCGGCCTTTTGGCTTGGACCATGAACTATGCCAACTGGCGCTCTTGGGCTTTGATTGCGTCAGAAATCGCGGCCATTTTAGCCATTCTTTCTTTTTTCAATCTGCTGTAAGCGTTTCATGCTTTTTCATGTTACAACAAATAACACCTCCTGTACAGCTTGCGTACAGGAGGGAGACTGTCGAAAAACTGCCGCCTCATTCAGAAAGAACCTAGGCTGCAAGGGGAAAAAGGCTTGGGAAAGGGGGC
>JFBN01432896.1_pt1 | contig 77027 bp, 80 predicted proteins | sample 768741 | NCBI WGS metagenome assembly JFBN01 (sample SAMN01983846, study PRJNA193217) | chicken gut metagenome | biome: terrestrial biome; isolation source: ceca of Broiler chicken | host: Gallus gallus | place: United Kingdom: England | collected 2010-09-07
TGTTTAGTTTTCAAAGAACATCTTTATTTTGTGCTGTCTCCGTGAGCCAGCTTCTATATAATACCTTGAATTCAATCAAATGTCAACACTTTTTTTGAAAAAAATATAAAATAATTTAAAATAACTTGGTAGCGTGCTATAATAATAGCGTAAAATCAACATTTAGGAGGATTTTGGTATGAAGAAAACAAATGCGGCCCGTATACTCGACCGCTTAAAAATAAACTATGAACTGAAAGAATACAAAGTGGATTTGAACGATTTGAGCGCCGTTCATGTGGCAAATGAAGCCGGCATGGATATCAAAACGGTATTCAAGACACTCGTTGCCCGCAGCGATAAAAACGATATCGTCATGGCATGTATTCCGGGCGACGATGAGCTCGATTTGAAAAAACTCGCCAAAGCTTCCAATCATAAAAAAATGGAAATGATACATTTAAAAGAACTGCAGCCGCTCACCGGCTACATCAGAGGCGGCTGCTCACCGCTCGGCGCGAAAAAGGAGTATCCCGTCTATATTGACGCGACGGCTCTGAACTGGGAAAAAATCGCTGTCAGCGCCGGTATCCGCGGCGGTCAAATCATCATTAAACCGCAGGATTTAATAAATGCCACGAATGCCACTGTCGCCATTTTGACAAAATAACCTATTAAACTATAAAGTGAGTGATTGTATGAATACGGAAGAAAGGCGCCAAAAAATCCTCGAAACGCTTCTGCACAGCAAAATACCTCTCACCGGCGCCATGCTGTCGCATAAATTTCAGGTCAGTCGTCAGATAATCGTCGGCGACATCACCGTTCTGCGCGCCACCGGCCACGATATATACGCTACACCGCGCGGCTACATTCTGCCGGTCAAGCCGCAAAACACCAATCTGCTAGAAACTATCTGCTGCCGTCATGCTAACGATAAGGACAGCGTCAAAAAAGAATTTGAAATAATCGTCGACAACGGCGGCAAAGTGCATGACGTCATCGTCGACCATCCTCTGTACGGTGAAATCAGAGTCAATCTGTTCATTGCCACGCGCCGTGAAGCATACGCCTTCATCAAAAAAATGCAGCAGACAAAAGCCGAGCCGCTCTTGGTTATGACAAACGGCGTTCACTACCATACGATTGAAGTTCCCGACAAGGACACTCTGTCTATCATCTGCCAGGAACTTGCAAACGCCGGTATTTTAGTGAACGAATAAATGGATAAGCACACAAAAAAGCAATTCATCTTGAAAAGTTTATAGATGAATTGCTTTTTGTTTACATTACTTTATCAAATTTTATTTTACTAAATCAAGTTTACCCTGTTTTTGCAGTTCAGCTTTTGTTTCAGCTTCAATTTCTTCACGCGTTCTGTAATCCTGTTTAACAGTTTTCGCATAGCGTACCCAGCTGCGAATTGCTTCTATCATAACTACGGCAACGAGAACGAACATTACAGCACTGATTGCCACAAGCAGCCATTTGCCTGTCGGAATGTAGTTCGTAAAAATGTTCAGATAATCAGCGTAGCAGGTGATGATAGCAAGGAAAATACACGGTATCATCGTTACCCACGCATAACGGCCGCGGCCGATGCGGAAAATATACGATGTGCCGATTGCCAGAGCTATCGTGCCCAGAAGCTGGTTGGATACGCCGAACAGCGGCCAGATTTCACCGATATTGCCCTGAAGTACGAGATATCCCCAGCAGATGCTTACAGCAGCGCTGCAGAAGATAATGCCCGGCCACCATTCCGTATTGCCGAACGGTTTGTAAACTCTGCCCAGAAGTTCCTGCAGCAGATAACGGCCTACGCGCGAGCCGGCATCAATCAAAGTCAGAATGAACAATGCTTCAAACATAATGCAGAAATGGTACCAGAAGCCCATGAACTGTTCCATGTACGGAATTTTGGAGAATACGTCCGCCATGCCGACAGCAAGCGATACGGCGCCGCCCGGTCTGTGCATCAAATCTTCACCGACCATATGCGACAGCATCGGCAAATCCTGCACCTGAAGTCCCAGCGAAGCAAATGCCTGCTGTGTGGAGTTGATAGCAAAATAATCGGACGGATGAAGGCTCGTTGCAGCGATTAATGCCATCATGGAAATGAACGCTTCTGTAAGCATTGCACCGTAACCGATTGGTAAAATCTGACGTTCGTTCATAATCATCTTCGGCGTAGTACCGGTGGAAATAAGACTGTGGAAACCGGAGATGGCACCGCAGGCGATAGTGATGAATACGAACGGAATAACGGAACCGCTGATTACAGGTCCGCCGCCCCATAAAAACGGCGAAGTTGCCGGCATGCGGATTTCCGGCGCAACGATGATGATACCGAGTGCCAAAGCCAAAATCGTACCTATTTTCATATAAGTGCTCAGATAATCACGCGGCGCGAGAAGCAGCCAAACCGGCAGAACGGATGCCAAAAAGCCGTATACGGCAATAGCAATTTCAATCTGAACAACATTATATGTAAAATACGGTGCGAGTGTCGCAGAATCTCTTACATATGGTCCAAGTGCAACGGCAATCAAAATCATCGCTACACCGATAATCGTAGCTTCCTGAATACGTCCCGGACGCAGATATTTAAGATAAATACCGATAAAAATAGCAATAGGAATTGTCGCGCCTACCGTAAACGTTCCCCACGGGCTGTTGAACAGCGAGTTTGCAACAACAACCGCCATGCCGGCTTCCGTTATGATGAGCAGAAACAGCGTTGCCCAGAGAGCACTCGTACCGGCAAGCTTGCTGATTTCCGTCTTGGCGATTTCCGCCAGCGATTTACCGTTATGGCGAATGGATGCCACCAAAATTACCATATCATGCACGGCACCGGCCATAACCGAACCGATTAAAATCCACATCATGCCCGGCAGATAACCGAACTGCGCCGCGATAACCGGACCGACAAGCGGACCTGCCCCCGCAATAGCGGCAAAATGATGACCGAACACAACCCATTTATTCGTCGGCACATAGTCATGACCATCTTCCAGGCGAATAGACGGCGGTACATTGTACTGGTTCAAAGTCAATACTTTGGCAGCAATGAATGCACCGTAAAAACGATAAGCTAAAATAAGTACACACGCTGTAATTATTACGAGATGTACACCGTTCATAAAAAATCCTCCCTTTTCTCCTTATGTATACATATATCGTATACATACATAAATTTCATTAATCGTTACATGTAAAATCTCCCGCCTTCTTTCTAAAAATTATTATGTACTACTTTGTGAATAAATTAACTCACACAGACAAATTCGGCAAAAATTTTCAATCTCCTTCATGATTTTGCAACTTTTTCAAAATTTCTCCATGAATACAAAATACCTGTAGCTCATTCTAAAAACATACGCTACAGGTATTTTCATCAATCCACTAATTTTATCTTTTGTAAAAATTTATAAATGCCGTCGTGATTATTATCATCCGTTACGGCAGATGCCGTTTTCTTCACGTCATCCGGCGCATTGTTCATCGCCACGCCAACGCCTGCAAGCTCGAGCATGTCCAAGTCATTGTAATTATCCCCGAAGGCAATGGACTGATTTGCCTTCAAGCCGAAATGCTCCAGCATGATTTTTATACCTTCCGCCTTTGATACGGTTTTGTCCATTATCTCCAGCAAAATCGGACTGGAACGCATTATTTTCAGCTGCGGAAACATTTCTCCGAGCATTTTTTCCATCATTTCGCAAATAGGCGGACTGGTCATGCACAAAAGTTTGTTCGGCAATACGCCGTCTGCCAGCAGTTGCGCAAAGTCAGCCTGCCGCGCTTCTACGCGAGTAATATTCTCCTCTCTGACAACTGCTTTGTTCTCCGTATCTTCTACAAACCAGCCGTCTCCCGCATAATAGTTGATGACTACGCTGTCTTGCCAGAACAGTTTTATTTCCTTTATGACGGTCGCCGTATCCGCAGCGCTTATTTTTCTGTCATACAGGATATTTTGCCTGTCATCCAGAACTAACGCTCCACCGTAACTTATCATCGGTATGTTCACATTCATTTCATCGGTTACTGTCCGTATGGCTTGCGGCATACGCGCCGAAACGAGTACAAAGGGGATGGACTTTTGCAGCAGTTCTTTTACGGCAAGCGTCGTACTCGGCAGAACGTGATGCGATGATGTGAGCACTGTACCGTCGATATCTGAAAAAACGATTTTATATTGCATGACCAGACCTCCAATCTGTCGATTTTAGTCGATTTTGCTTTCTTAAAAAAAGAGCTATGATGCAGTGTTAGGTGGGGAGATTATCATCATAGCTCTATTTAGCAATATTATTTTTCTATATAATTGATTAATTTATTGACATTGGCTCTACCGTTTTTCAGACCGAGACCTACGGCTATGCAGCCGATGATGCTTACAGCCATGACTACAGCTCCTGCCGCCGGAATAAATACGCTGTACTGTCCGCCGAACAGGATAAGCAGCAGTGCTACGGAAGAAATCACCATCAGATTTCGAAGCCAGCCTTTTAAATTATTCAGCATTTTTATCTGGTACTTAATTTCATTGACATAAACCTGTTTCTCTCTGCCGTCCACGCTAAAACCTCCTTCAACAAATTACCATTAATAGCTGAGACCCGTATCGAAGAAGCCTACAAGTACGCCGACGAATGCAATCACTACGAGAAGCAGCATTACCATAATCGGCGACATTTTTCTTTTCGCCATCAGATACCAGCACAGGATAACGAAAGCTGCCGATAAGATGTTCGGGAATACGCCGTCCAATGTATTTTGCAGTACGAGGAACGGTTTGTCCGCACCGGCTGCCGTCATCGTGAAGCCTGTTTTGATGTTAATCCATGTTGCAGCAACGGCGCCGATTACGATAGTACCGAGCATAACGATAGATTCACGGATTGCCGTAGCCTGTTCGCCGACTAAGAAATCAATCGCTTTACCGCCGAGTTCATAGCCTTTGAAGTATAAAAATCTCATACCGAAAGTGATAAGCAAGTTCCATACAATGATGTAGAAAATAGCACCGATTGGCGAGCCGCCGGAAGAAAGACCCATTGCCACGCCGAGCAGGATAGGGATTAACGTACCTACAACGAGAGAGTCGCCGATACCAGCGAGCGGACCCATAAGACCGGCGCGCAGACCGTTGATTGTTTCGGCGTTGATGTCGTCAGCACCGTTTGCCTTCGCTTCTTCCAGACTGGCGGTGATACCTACAACGACGGAGCCGACCTGCGGTTCGGTATTGAAGAAAGCCGTGTACGTTTCCATAGCTTTTTTCTGTTCTTCTTTTGATTTATACAATTCTTCTACAATTGGCAGCATGGCGCACAGATAACCGAATGTCTGCATATGTTCCTGGGAGAAACATGTTAAATGTCCATAGTACCAATTTCTAAATGATTTATTCAGTGTTTTCTTAGAAATCTTTGCCATTTAAACTTCCTCCTTAAATATCTTCATCATCGTCATCATCAACACTGCTCGATTTAGCCGGAGCAGCAGCAGCCGCTTTCTTTGCTTCTATACGGAGCATCTGAATTTTGTAGTTGATGATGGCAAACATACCGCCGACGATAGCGGCGCCGATTAAGTTCAACCCCATGCCTGCGGCAAGCGCAAAGCCTAAGAAGAACGGAATGAAGTCAAGGAAGCTGTCAGCAACCTGTTTTAAGAGGATGGCAACGCCGACTGCAGGGAGCAGAGCACCTACTGTGAACAGTGTCTGCATAGCAAGCCCGTCCATCGGCAGATAAACTTTGATTAATTCAACCATTGGAGCACCCATTTTGCACATGATGAGTGTCGGCAGGAAAGAGCAGATAATGTGGGAAATCCAAGGAAGACCCATATCTACCATGTATAATTTATGGAATTCGCCGCGTTCAACTGCTTTCCAGCCGATATGCTGCCAAGCTAGGTTGATTGTAGCCGTACCGTAGAACAGAACCGTACCGAGCGTACCAACCATTGAACCGAACGAAGTTGCAAGAGCCATACCTTCCGGGCTGCCTGCATCAATACCCATGGATTTTACGGCAATCATAGCCAGAGGAATACCGATATAACTTACGGCGCGGACATCGGCGGAAACCGTACCGCCCGGAGTTACGAGCGCGATATATACAACCTGCATAGCAGTACCGATTAAGATACCGCTTTGAATATCTCCTAAAATAATACCGCAGACAAGACCGCCGACGAGCGGACGACCTAATGTGTAGTTACCGATTACTGTACCGCCCATACCTGGCATACTTGCCAAACAAGCAAAGAAACCGAGCAGCGCGGCTTGAAGCCAACTAATTTCCAATGTAGTTCCCTCCTATTTGTTTATACTCCTGCTTGGGCAGGAGTCTTTCTTAAAAGCCGAATTTGCCTTTATATTTGTCCCAGCTACCGATGGATACGTCCGGCAGTAAGGAAAATTCCACTTGATAGCCTGCTTTGCTGATATCTTCCAGAGCCTGGGCTTCTTCCTGCGTGATGGACTGGTTGTTGCCGAGTTTTACAGCGTCGTCGCGGTCGTTGCACGGACCGACGATTACTTTTGTAATACCGCATTTAAAGCCCATATCCACGAGAATTTTCTTCATATCAACAGGATTTTTGGCAATCAGGAAATAGCGCGTATCGCTGTCTAAAACCTGCTGCATTTTTTTCTGGAAATGTTCCAGCGTCCAGACGAAAGTTTTTTTACCGCTGGCTGCTTTGTAAGCCGCTTTCAAAACGTCGGACTGCGCCGCTTTATCATTAACGGCGATTAAACCGTCGCACGGATATTCACGTGCCCAACGAGTACAGGTCTGACCATGTATCATACGGTCATCAATACGAATAAATGAAACTGACATAAATAATTCCTCCTAAAATTCATCATAAATAATTAAATATCAATCAAATATCGTCATCATCATCGGATGCTTCGATTTTGAATTCACGCAAAGCGCCGTGCGCTTCCTGCAAAACCTGCTGCGCCAAATCTTCAAGTGCAAATGTATCCTTCATCATGACAGATGTCAGAGCCACCGGCAAATTCATACCACCGATTATAATCATTTTTACGCCTTTACCGTTCAGTACGTTTATGGCATTTGTCAGCGGCGAACCGCCGATTAAATCACCGAGCAATACCACTTCATCATCCGTTGTAATTTTATCTACCGTCTTGGTGAACAGCTCGGCAAACTCATCCACGCTTTTTCCGTCCTCAAGGCCTACAGCGATGATGTCCTCTCTCTTGCCGACCAGCATGGACAGCGCATTCGCCAGCCCTTCGGCAAACTTGCCGTGACTTACCAGTATCACATATTTCATTATTTAACCTCCTCGATTTATTTTTCGTTACTTTTCTAACAATTCTCTTAACACAAATAATTTTAGCAAATCCTCACAATTATTTAACGTGTCTAAAATCACATCTTTCATGTGACTTTTTATATTTTTCTCTATGACATTTGTCATATCCCCTCTGTTGTGCCGGTTAATGGCCTAAAGCAGTATAATACTTTATATTTAGTGAGGTTAAGTGACAACATCGAGCGAATATAAAGTATTGTACTGCTTGTACAGGCTTAATGTTTTACTGGCATAACAGACATAAAAAAAGGCTACGTATTGTAGCCTTCAGTTTTTCAGATATTTATTTACTTCCTTTTGCAGACCGATTAGCGCCATATCCAAATCTTCATTGCCCTGAACAATCTGCTGCATTTTTCTGTCCATAATGCTCAAAGCCGTCTTATATTTTTTAAACTGCCCCGATATCAGCGCATTCTCCATTACATCATCAAGCAGACTCATATTCACCTGGCTTTCCTGCATACTGTCCTTATTGAGCAAATCATTGACTTTGCCGGAGCGTATCACCGATTTCAGCGACGGTATTCCCTGCGAATATTCCAGCAGCTCCTGTTGCGAGATTTCATCATATGTAAGCATTTTCAAAAAATCCCATGCCGCTTCGCTGTGACTGGATTTTGCCGATATCGCCATGAGCAGCGACGATACTTCGCTGACGTGCTTTTTCCCTTTCGCCACCGGCATACGCACACAGTCCCATTCAAACGTGGAATATTTCTTTATGCTCCACGGATACGGCTTATACGCTCTGTACTGCGAAAAAGGCATCGGCGCAAATACGACTTTTCCCATGTCAAAATCACCGGCCGTTACGGTATAACCCTTATTCAGCTTATTTAAATTCTGCATAAAGGTCAGCGTTTCTTTTAATTCATCCCTGTTTAAATAGCATTCCGTACCTTTTTCATTGAATAATTGCAGATTGTAGCCGTTCACCGCATCGAGCCAGGTGTAATTGTAATATCCGTACTGGTCAATCATGCCGTCGCCGTCGCTGTCCTTCGTAACTTTTTTACATATGTCATAAAATTCGTCCAGTGTCCAGTCATTGTCCGGCATAGATATACCCTCTTTTTCCAGCAGCGTCTTGTTGACAAACATCAGTTTCGGATTACTTTCATACGGCAGAGCGTACTGTCTGCCTTCATACTGCCCCGTCTGTAAAACGCTTTTATAATAATTTTCTATAGCAAAATCTTTATCGTTTTCAATAAATCCCGTCAAATCCTTCAATGCCCCGATAGAACTGAGCGTATTGAAATCATCATCCAGCACGATGAAAACGTCCGGCTCTTCGCCCTTAACGAATTGGTTTGCCAGCCACAGAGAATAATCCTCCTTTAAAATCCCGCTCGTATATTCTACCTTTATATCGGGATGCTGCTGTTCAAACCGCTCTATCGCATCATCTATAAGTTTGTAGCCGTTGCCGCTCGGCACGTCCCAGTTGCTGCCGGCAAATACGCCGACTTTCAGCACGACGGTCTGATTATACGACCAGTACATCAACGCGGCTACTGCAATTATGACGGCGCCGATAATCCATTTAACTTTACTCATTGTCAAAATCCCTTATCGTCTGTCCCGTCTGCACCGCCCAAATAGCAAGCTGCGTCCTGTCCCGCAAATTCAGCTTCGACAGTATGGAGCTTAGATAATTGCGCACCGTGCCTTCCGACAGAAACAATTTCTGCGCGATTTCCTTATTGGACAGACCGCAGCCTATCTGCTGAATTACTTTCCATTCCGTTTTGCTGATATCCTTCAGAAACGTTTCATCCACCTGAATAATCATATTGCGCTGCGACATCTTCGTAAACATGCTGAATACCTTCGTCGCTATGTCGGGATTAATCAGCGCCCCGCCCTTATAGACAGTTACGATATCACTGTACAGCTCATCCATGCTAACATCTTTCAACAGATAGCCGCTCGCCCCGTACTTCAGCGCACTAAATACGAAATCATCATCATTGAATGTCGTCAAAATAACGACTTTCGTATTAGGATACTGCTCCTTGACTATTTTCGTGCAGTACACGCCGTCCATACGCGGCATACGGATATCCATCAGAATGATATCGACTTCATTATGCTTCAATATATCCAGCACCTCAAAACCGTCCGCCGCCACGCCGACTATCTCCACATCCTTATGCGTACTCAGTATTATTTTAAGCGACTCTCTTATTAGCTCCTGGTCATCCGCTATTACAATTCTAATCATCACACTACACCTCTGATATTATTTTATAATCGGTATCTTCACCAGCACCGCAAAACCGTCTGTACCTTTAAACTTGACCGTTCCATTTATAATGGCTATACGTTCCTTCATCTGCTTTAAGCCGAAACCGTATGTAATATTCTCGCAGCCGATACCGTTATCCTTTATCGTCAAACACAGATTGCCGTCTTTTAAATACAGCGCTATATTTATTTTACTTGCACCGCCGTGCCTTACTGAATTCGTCATGCTTTCCTGAATTGTCCGAAACAGTATATCCTCCGTCGTGTTTTCCAAATCCAGATTTTCCAGCCGGTAGTCAAGACTGATATCCACCTCGCCGATACTGGCAAATTCATTAATCATCTTTTCTATCGCTTCTTTAAAGCCCTGCTTTTCCAAAGCTCCCGGTCTTAGCCGATTGAGCGACTTGCGCACGTCCACCATGCCCTGCCGCACAACTTTGGAAATGATTTTAAGCTGTTTTTTCGTCGCTTCCGGATTGGTGTCAATCATCACGATGCAGGCATCAATACCGGCCGCCACACCCGCCAGCGCATGTCCCACCGTATCGTGAATTTCCCTAGCCAGTCTTTTGCGTTCATTGTTTTCACCGATTTTTTCCGTAGCTACGGCATATCTTTGCAATTTCTGATTGACTATTGAAATCATCGTAAGTTTTCTGGAAATATATTTATTTTCCTGAATTTGACCCACCAGATACACCGACATGAAAATAATGAACAGCAGTATATTGAGCATTTCCAGAATATTTTTCCCTATCAAAAGTAAATTTTTAAAACTTACATCGTAAATCTGAAAATACTGCTGGAAATTCATCAGCGGCATAAAATATGTAAATATATCCCAGTTCGTAATCAGATACATGCCGATTAGAGCTATCAACATGTACTTAGCATATTTATCATCTTTGAAATTATAAATGCAGTCGCAGAAAATAAGCAATATAAGACCGTTGTACGTCATGTACAATAGATATATTATGGCGAAACAAATGGCGGCTTCGCCGAAATTATAGATATTATTGACTATTTTATGCTCGATAATCCTACTGTCCCGGTGATACATGAGATAAACGAGCACGCCGAACAACAGTATCGAGCCCCAGAACACCAGCTCCGGCGATTTCGGCATGTAGAAAATCCGCTCCAGAAATTCTCGCGCCAGCTGATTTTCAATAATATACTTGCTCGTGAACAGAACTATCGCCGCCAGAAACAGTATATTGATAAAATTCACCAGTACCATTATTTTGCGTATTATCGACAAATAATATAAATTCGTATGTTTCATCACTGCCAGCCCTTTTCGTCATACTCGCTCAGATTATCCTTATTTATAAAGGAAACGGGGATTATGACTTCTTTCTCCACATTTTTTCCCGCCAAAATCTCATACATTTTTTCTCCGGCTATCCTGCCGATGGAAATAGGCGACTGCGCCACCGTTCCCGCCGCTGCCTGATTGTAGGCAAACAGCGATTTCATATCCGGTGTCCCGTCAACGCCGTATACCAGAACATCATACCGCTGTTTTTCCTCCAAAGCCGCTATCGCTCCGAGCGCACTTGGGTCGTTTAGCGCCATAATAACATTGGCCTGCGGCGTTTCCTCCAGCATTCTCTGCACAGCCGGCATGGCTTTTTCCAACTGTCCCTCGCATTCGCTTTCATTGACGATTTTATAATTATTATTTCCGGCAATCGCAGCGCAGAAACCGTCAATGCGTTCTTTCGCCGACTGCGCCGTAGTATGCTTGAGCAATATAATATTCGCACTCGGCACCCGCTTCATCATTTCCCTGGCGCACTGCACACCCGCATCGTAGTTATCCGAAACGACGGTACAGTTGACCAGCTCACTGTCCTGCACCGGCGAATCGATTACAATAATCGGAATACCCGCGTCCTTGGCTGCCTGCAACGCCGGCGTATTTTCCTTGAAATCTATCGGATTGACAAATATCCCGTCCACATCTTTCTCCACCATATCATAAATCTGTTCATTCTGTTTTTCTATATCCAACGCCGGGTCCAAAGTTACAAGAATATCTCCGTGCTGCTCAACCACTTTCAATATTTCATTGTTGATGATTTTATAAAACGGATTGTTCATCGTCATATATGTAACGCCGAAAATTCTGTGCTCCCTGCTCGGCATCATGTACTGCAAGTAAATGCAGTATATAAGCACAATATTTACTGCTATTATTATTTTCCAGACAATATTTTTTCTGTGCATATCCTCACCTGCTTTTTTTCCATTATTTTATTATATCATTATCCCTGTCATCAGATTAAGTAACAAATGTCATATTTCACCGCAACAAAAAACTGCACCGTTAAAAAATTTTCATTCCTAACAGTGCAGTATACTACCGCATTTTCTTCATCCATTAATAATATTATTCTGTTTCAAATACCTTCTGCCGATGGCAATCGCAGCATAATCATCCACAGGCACGGGCGGTGTCTGCATACCGAGCGGAATGAGCTTTTTCAGCCCCTGCGGCGGATTGGCTGCAAAATAAAGCTTGCGCGCCTCATCCGTCGTTCTGTATTCATCCACCACCACTATGTTTAAAAACGGCAGACTTTTTTGCAGCAACTGCTGTTTTGCCTTACTGCTCGTGCCGCTGCCGATTACGAGCAAATCCGTATCGTATTCAGCGGCGATATTTTTTATCTCATCGACCAGATAATCCGAATTGATGATGCCATGCCAGACGGCACCGCCGGACATTGTAAGTATGGCTATGCCCGTTTTTTCCCTGCCGGGGTCAACGGCGATAAAATAATCACTCGTTTTCATTTGTATCGTTTTTATCCTCTTCCTGACGCAAAATTATATTCAGACGCAGCGGCCCGAGCACATCCGTATTCTGCACGGCATAAGCGCTGACAAGAATATTTCCCTTCGAGCTTTGCAGCGCTTTATCAATGGAATAAATCTGATTGCCGCTTATCACGCCGACTGCACCAGTGAGCGGATTTGGCAGAATACCGTTGCTGGCCGCCGCCGTATTCACATTGCGCAGAAAATCGCTTATCAGTATTTCCGTATTCGTTCCCTCAATAGAAACATTATACACTTTCTGATATACGAGCTCGTCTTTCTGATAAACAGTGCGGTTCGGATGAAGTTCCAAATCCGTCAGCACGGCATCGCCCTTGACGAGGTTGGCGGCGACGATTAAGCGCACCACCATATCCGTGTCGGAGTGCATAAGCTGTTTTATTGCCTCCTGATATTCCGTCGGATAAATCCATACGCCGTTTTTAGCGCCTTCTTCGCCGAGCCGGTCGACAATTTTGCTGTTTGCCAATGCAACAATCTGGCTTAAATCATGCTGTATTTGACCTGGGCTGTCCGTCTTTTTGATGACGCCGCTCGCCAAAAGTTCGCCGACACGGTAGATAATCGGTCTTTCACGCATATTTTCTATGCCCTGCTGCAAATCGCTGTTGAGCTGTTCCAGACCGGCGTTATCTTCTTTCAGGCTCTGATTATTTGCTGCCAGCGCATCGTTTTCCGCCGTCAGCTGACTGTTCGTGCCGATGAGATTTTGATTGTCCGCCCACAGCTGGCTGTTGCGCGCTTCAAGCTGTGCCTGCTGGCGCTTCAGCTCCTGCGCCGAATTTTGCGCTATTTCCAACTCCTGCTGTGATTTTTCCAGTGCTTTTTTCGATTTATCGTATTCTTCCTTCGTGGAAGTCAAATCTTTTTTCATTGTTTCCAACGAAATTGTTGCATCCATTAAATTATCCTGCGTCGATTTCATCTCTTCGCGCAGTTTTTCCATGCCGAAAAGCGCCGTTCTGACATTTTCGGAAGCTACGGCCAGCACGCCGAACGTAACCGTAGTTATTAAAATACCCGTAACGATTGTTACGAGTATCGACGTATGTTTCGGTCTCATTCCGAACAAGGACAGCTTTTTCTTACCGACTTTACTGCCCAGGCGGTCGCCAATAAAGGCGATTACGCCACCGGTCAAAACCAATACTACAATCAGCATAATGCCATACATGGCTCACACCTTCTTTTCCAATTTTACCTATTTCATCATTTATTGCGCTAGTTAATTTTCCCAAGCAGTATAATACTTTATATTTAGTGAGGTTAAGTGACAACAGGCAGCGAATATAAAGTATTATACTGCTCATACAGGCTCAATGTCTTACTAGCACAACAGGTATTTCATCTTGACTCTTTACGTATTAAATAGCAGCCTACAATCAATGTCACGATATTCGGTATCCATACGGCGATTGCCGGCGGAATGAACGAACCCTGACCGATAGCGCCCGCCAATGTCATCAACGTATAGTAAATGAATATGATGATGATACTTATACCGAAACCGATGGAGGACGAACTCCTGTTCGGCTGGATACCGAGCGGCGCACCGATTAAAGCGAACATCAGGCTCGCCAGCGGTATCGTGAAACGCTGGTACAGCTCCGTTTCCAGCTTGCGCGTATCCACGTACTGCGACTGCATGATGTCAATCTGTTCTCTGAGCTCTTTTATGCTCATTTCATCCGGTTTTTTCTGGCTTCTGATTATTTGGTTCGGGCTCTGATTAATCGGCAGAACCTGCGAATCGAATTTCATCATGCGTTCCGTACCCGGCTGCGATAAATCGTACAATACGCCGTTGTACATAATCCAGTCGTCATTATCCCACTGAGCATACTGCGCATTTTCCACGCGGACCATTCTGTTTTTTTCAAATTCCTGAATGGACAGACTGTCGAGTCTGCCCGTTTCTGCATTGTAGCGGCGTGCATAAACAAGACGCTGAATATTGCCGTCCTGTATCTGCTTGATGATGATATGGTCCTGCGATGCCGGAGCTGTATTTCCCTGAATTTCATAGCGCACCAAATCGGCATATGCCTGGTTGGAAGCCGGTACGACGTATTCGTTAAAGCCTACGGAAAAAATACTTACGCCCAGCGAGAAAATAATCACCGGCGTAACAAGGCGCTTGAAACTCACACCGCACGCCTTCATCGCGATTATTTCGCTGTTGCCGGACAGACGGCCGAACGTCAGAAGCGAAGCAAGCAGCATCGACATCGGGAAAGTCCAGACGACAATTCCCGGCAAGCTGTAAATAATCAAACGGACTATGGCTGAAAAAGACGCACCGTACTGCGTGATATACTGTGCAATACGCAGAAGCGTTCCCGACCCCAAAAATACGGCGGAGAATGCACAGATGCCGAAGATAAAGGTCATTATCGTCTCTTTCAATATATATTTATCTAAAATACGCATCTTACATTCTCTCCTATAATTTAAAGTCTTCACCCAGATAGAATTTACGCGCCAGTTCACTGTTGGCTATCGTATCGCTGTCGCCTTCCAGCAAAATCTGCCCGCTGTTCATGATATAAGCTCTGTCCACGATTTTCAGCGTTTCTCTTACATTGTGGTCTGTAATCAGAATGCCCATGCCGCGCTCTTTCAGATAGCCGATTATTCCCTGAATGTCGGCTACGGCCAGCGGGTCGATACCGGCAAACGGCTCGTCAAGAAGCATGAAATGAGGTTCCAGTGCCAAGCCTCTGGCAATCTCCACGCGGCGGCGTTCACCGCCGGAAAGCTGCATACCGAGTCGCGTTCTGATATGAGTGATATTGAATTCCTCCAATAAATCATTTATCTTCTTTTCCTGCTGGTCCTTAGACAGTTTCGTCGTCTGCAAAATCGCCCGCAGGTTGTCCTCCACCGTCAGTTTGCGGAAGATGGAGGCTTCCTGCGCCAGATAGCTTATGCCCAGCTCAGCACGCTTGTTTATCGGAAGCCGCGTTATATTTATATCAGAAATAAACACTTTGCCAGAGGTCGGCTTTTCAATGCCTACAATCATATAAAAAGTTGTCGTCTTTCCTGCACCGTTAGGACCTAAGAGCCCCACAATCTCACCCTTGTTCACATTAAGGGAGACATCTTTTACAACGGGTGTTCCTTTATATTCTTTTATAAGATTTTTTACCTCAATATGCAAACTGCGTCACTCATTTCCTTTAAAATTATTCAATATTTACATTATCTCCCATGTATACCGTCAGGGTATTGCCTCTGACAATATTATTGTTCTGAGTTGCTACGGCATTGCCCGTCAGCACGAGCTTGCCGTTTTCCGCACTGTTGTATACGGCATTGTCGCTGTTCGTTACGATATTGCGCGAAGGGCTTTTTATATTGACATTGCCGTTTGCCGTGAATACAAATTCCTCGCCGTTGCCCGTATACGTTGCTTCATTGCTTGTCGACTGCACATCGTTCGTCTTGCTGTTCAAGTATACGTTGCCGACAGCATGATACTGCTGTGTCGCCAGATTGCCGGTCAGCACGTCGCCTTTGATATCGGCCTGCGGACCGGTAGCACTGCCGCCATTTGGCATGGAAATATCGCTCGTTGCCTGATTATAGCGGATTTGCGGACCGACGAGCGTGTTTTCGCCTTTGACCGCCACTACGTTGCCGTCAGCGACATATTCCTGGTTCGGCGTGGAAAACAGTTTGTCCGCTTTTAAATTCATATCGTCTTTCACAGCCGTAACGCCGCCCGTCACTGTGACTTCCTGCGTTTTGAAATTGTACGTAGCTTCCGCTCCCGTGAGCACACCGCCGTCGCGCGTAACTTTTACGCCGCCGGTGGCTTTCGCCATATCCGTCCGTGCATCATATTCAATGACATCGCCAGTAAGCTCAATCGGGCCGTCAGCGGCTACGGCTGTACCGCCCAATATACAGCAGCTGCATAAAACAGCTGCCAGCGCGGTTTTTATTTTACCATATTGTTTCATTGATTAGTATCCCCTTTTATAATATGTGCATTTCCTATCAGTTTGAAATTCTGAAAAGCATCCTTGCTTTCTGCCTTATCACCGGTTGCCACCAGTTCCGGTTTCGTAATCTTCACATTTCCTTCGCACGTCAGGAGCTGCTGCTCACCGTCCCAGACGACTTTATCCGTTTTAAACGTCATGTCGTCGGTCGAATGAGCCTCTATGCCTTCCGTGATTTCGATATGCTTTTTGTTCTGGTCGTATACTGCCTTTTGCGCCGTTATTTCGATTTTATTACCGTCTTCGCGGTAAAAAGCACCTTTGATATTATCCATGTCGACGACATTCGTATCCTGATTTACTGTCATGGTTTCCGCATAACATTCCCAAATCAGCTTGCCGTTGACTTCTTCCTTCATGGAGTTATTGTGATACGTCATAACTCTTGCCGCCGGTTTTTCTCCCGGCGCATCCGTATTCGGTCTGCTGGCGTACGCCCAGTAAATAAGACCTACGGCAAACAGCGCCAGCAGGTATACGGCTATTTTCTTCTTGTTAACAGCCACCTTCTTAGTCATCTTTGACCACCTTAGACGTTTTTACTGTATGAATTTTGTTTTTCTTCTGCTCTTCCGGACGTGTATTCCAGCGTTTCTGGAACCAAATCCATTGAGTCGGATGAGCGATTATCTGATTTTCGATGACTTTCGTCATGCGTTTGGTAAAATCAAACAAGTCGTCATTCGTATTTCCTGTATCATTATATACTATCGGTTCGGAAATTTCTATTTTATGCGTACCGTCGCTTTGGCGGATGATAAATGCCGGGACTACCGGCGACATGAATTTGCGGGCAAATACGGCCGGTCCCATCGGTGTCGAGCAGACTTCACCGAGAAATTCGATGAACGCTCCGCCCGGGCCTGCGTCCTGGTCTGCCAGAAAGCCCAGTATGCGGCCTTTTTTCAAGGCTCTTGTCGCTGCCAGAAGTTCCGACGCCGCACCGCGGGCAAAGATTTCCACGCCCACCTGCGCGCGGTATTCATCCAGAAGCTTCGTGTACTGCGAATCCGGCTGCGGTTTCGCCAGCGCCGTAACGGAAAATCCCGCCCGTACAAGTCCGGCCGCCAGCCATTCCCACGTGCCGATATGAGCTGTCAGTATTACGATGCCTCTGTTTTTGGCATATTCTCTTTTTAAAATATCCAGCCCTTCAAATTTTATATATTTGAAATCGTCTTTTTTCAGACGCGGCATATATAAAATTTCCAGGACATTCTGACTGAGATTAATGAATGAATCTTTTATTATCCTTCTTGCTTCCTCTTCACTGTTGTGGAACGACTTCATCATGCGGTCCACCGCGCGATTGCGCTCCTTGGCTATCAGGTGAAAGTACAGTATGCCGAGTACATGTCCCAGTCGTAACAGGTTTTTATGCGACAGGCAGCATAAAAACGCACTGAACCATTTTAATAATCTATACTTCATTGTAACACCCTTATCATTAAGCTTGTCAGCTCAAATTACTGTGAAATGCCTTCACTTGTCTTATTTTCGTGATTTATATGCATGTAGCCGTCAACGATGCTCTGCCATTTGCCCTGTGCCTTCAGGATAAATTCGATAATCTGTCTTACGGCACCATGTCCGCCGGCAAAATCGCTCTCCAGTATGGCTACCGATTTAGCCTCGTCCGTCGCATCAGCCACCGTCGCCGGAAAGCCGACGTCGTTCATGACGGCCAAATCGAATAAATCATCGCCGATATAGGCAAATTCTTCCGGTTTCAAATCATATTCAGCCTGAAGCTCCCGATAAGCCGGAATTTTATTTTTCTTATTCTGATAAAAAGCATTTATTTTCAATTCTCTGGCGCGGAAAGCCAGCATTTTCGACTCGCGTCCCGTAATAATCGCCGTCTTTATACCGTATTTCTGCGCCAGCGTTATGCCGAGACCGTCGCGCACGTTGAACGTCTTGAACAGTTCACCGTCCGCTCCCACGCAAACGGAGCCGTCCGTCAGCACGCCGTCCACATCGAGTATAATCATCTTGACTTTCTGAGCGCGCAAAAAAGCGTCTTCACTGTATCGCAATTAAACCACTCCCTGACGCAGTAAATCGGTAAGATGAACAATTCCCACCGGTTCGTTCTTTTCTTTATCAATGACCGGCAGTACCGTAATCGGTTTTGGCTGATGTTTTTCCATGATGCTGAGTGCTTCGGCTGCCATCTTGTCTTTCGTGATAACGACAGGATTTTTCGTCATCAAATCTTCTACCGGTTCGTTTAAGAATTCCGCGCCTTTAGCGAGCATACGGCGAATATCGCCGTCCGTTACCAGACCGATAAATTTACCGGTTTCATCTACAACGGAAGTTGCGCCGAGCCCTTTTGCCGTCATGAGGAAAAGTGCTTCCTTCGCCGTCTTGTGCACGGAGATGACAGGATTGTCGTCGCCGGAGTGCATTACATTTTCCACTTTGAGCAAAAGTCTTCTGCCGAGTGCTCCGCCCGGATGGAATACGGCAAAATCCTGCGCCGTGAAATTGCGCGACGTCATCGCGGCAATCGTTATGGCATCACCCATCGCCAGCGTCGCCGTCGTGCTCGTCGTCGGTGCAAGACCGAGCGGACATGCTTCGCGTTCCACGCTTATATCGATATAATAATCGGCGTATTTGCCCAGAGTGGAAGTGCGTCTGCCGCTCATCGCAATGATTTTCGCGCCGATGCGTTTGATAATCGGCAGGATATTTACAATTTCATTCGACTCGCCGCTGTTGGAAATGGCAAGCACCATGTCGTTTGCCGTAACCATGCCGAGGTCGCCGTGAAAAGCTTCCGCCGGGTGCATGAAAAATGACGGCGTGCCGGTGCTGGCAAGACTTGCCGCTATTTTTCTGCCGACATGGCCGGATTTGCCCATGCCCGTAACGATAATGCGTCCCTGACAGGCAAGTATGGCTTTTACAGTCGCTTCAAATTCGTCATTGATGTGGGTAACCAGTTTTTTTACGGCTTCAGCTTCAATTTGCAGTGTTTCTATTGCTTTTTCTTTTATCATTTACCTATACCTCATAAAAATTTAACTCTCGAAAATCCCTTATTATTTTACAAAAAGATAACCTGTTGTGCTAATTAATTTCTCAAGGCAGTGTAATAGTTTATATTTCGTGAGGTTAAGTGCCAACATCGAACGAATATAAACTATTATACTGCTGGCTAAAGTCTCGATGTTTTACCAGCACAACGAATAAAAAAATATTATTTATTTATTTTTTTCTTGGTAATTTCGTTAATGGCGATTAAATCTTTTAACAAGTCTTCCAGTTTATCCAGATAAACCATATTCGGTCCATCGCACAGCGCTTCTTCTGGATTATCGTGCACTTCCATGAAGAAACCGTCCACACCTGCACCAGCTGCCGCTCTTGCCAGATATTCCACATATTCGCGATTGCCCGCCGATTTCGTACCTGCACCGCCCGGCAGCTGTACGCTGTGCGTAGCGTCGAAAATTACCGGATAGCCTGTTGCACGCATAATCGGGAAGGAACGCATATCTACGACGAGATTATTGTAACCGAATGTTGCGCCGCGTTCTGTCAGCAGAATTTTATTAGAACCTGCTTCTTCAATTTTCTTCACGACATTTTTCATGTCCGCCGGAGCGAGGAATTGACCTTTTTTCACATTTACGACAGCGCCCGATTTCGCCGCAGTGTAGAGCAAATCTGTCTGGCGGCTCAAAAACGCCGGTATCTGCAATATGTCAACGACTTTTGCTACCGGTTCAACCTGCTGTTCGTTGTGAATATCCGTAACGACCGGCACGCCGAGTTCTTCTTTTATAGATTTAAGCCACTCAAGACCTTTTTCCAGTCCCGGTCCGCGGTAGCCGTTGTAAGACGAACGGTTCGCCTTGTCAAAGGATGCCTTGAACACATACGGAATACCGAGACGCGCGGTGATTTCTTTAATTGTTTTGCCGATATACAAAGAGCGTTCATACGACTCCAGTACGCAAGGACCGGCGAGCAGTACGAGCGGATTGCCTGCTCCCACTTCAAAATTAGCGATTTTAACTGTATGCATCAACAACACTTCCTATCCTAATATCTTAACTTGTTGTGCTAATTAATTTTCCAAAGCAGTATAATAGTTTATATTTAGTGAGGTTAAGTGACAACATCGAACGTATATAAACTATTATACTGCTGGCTACAGGCTCAATGTTTTACTAGCACAACGGATTATCTTAATAACTTCTTATAAATTCAACTGCTGATATATTTTATTTACTTCTGCCAAATCTTCCGGCGTATCCACGCCGACAAAATGCTTATTCGTTGTAATTACTTTTATTTTATAGCCGTTTTCCAAAGCGCGCAGCTGTTCGAGCGACTCCGTCTGTTCCAGCGGCGTCGGCTGCATTTTGGCGTATTGCAGCAGAAAATCTCTGCGGTAGCCGTAAATGCCGATATGTTTGTAAACAGTAACGCCCATATTTTCACGCGGATACGGAATGAGCGAGCGGGAGAAATACAGCGCGAAATCATTTTTGTCCGTAATAACTTTTACATTGCTCGGCTTATTTTTTTCTTCCTCCAGCATCGGCGTTTTCACTGTAGCCATCTGCAAATTTTCATCATCAACGAAAACCTGCGCCAAATCGTCGATAATCTGCGGGTCAATCAGCGGTTCATCGCCCTGAATATTGATGATTACATCGGCATCGGGGAATTTTTCCGCCACTTCCGCCAGACGGTCAGTTCCCGTAGGATGGTCCTTTGCCGTCATCACGGCTTTGCCGCCTGCTGTTTCTACAGCTATTTTCACGCGCTCGTCATCAACGGCGACAATTACCTCACTCGGTTTTTTTGCCAGCAGCGCTCTTTCATATGTGCGCACCACCATCGGTTTTCCCGCAATATCGGCGAGCGGTTTACCCGGAAGCCGCGTCGAAGCGTAGCGCGCCGGTATTACACATACAATCTTCATTTCAGTATCCCTCTCTTCACAGGTAATTTTTTTCGTAAAAAATCAAATACTACATTGGATTTATCAATAAATGTAACTTCTATACTTATGATGTAAATCGGCACTGGCCGTTTCTGACTGAGCAGCGTCTGCGGAATTTTTACGGCGTCCTTATCCGTAATCACGATGGCTTCCGCGCCCTGCTCTTCCGCCTGGTGCATTACATCTCTGATTTCCTGCTCCGTATAATCGTGGTGGTCAGGGAAACGCAGACTTTCCGTAATCACGGCACCGATATCGCTGAGCGTCTGTTCAAATGAAGCCGGATTGCCGATTGCCGACATGGCGATTATTTTATGCCCTTTCATCGTATCAATCGACAGAATTTTATTTTTTTCCTTGCTGAACAGATTGCCGATTTCGATAAAGCCCAGCGGTTTATGCGTGCTTTCCACCACGAGCGCATGGTCGTTGTATTTTGCCAGCGTATCGCGGATTTCCTGACAGGCACCTTCTGCTGCCTGGTCGACTTTCGTCAAAAGACAGATATCGGCTCTATCCAGATGATTGAGCGGTTCGCGGAGTGTGCCGCGCGGCAGCATATGACCGTTGCCGAATATGTTAATCGCATCAACGAGCACGATATTCAAATCGCGCTTGAGCTTCCAGTGCTGGTATCCGTCATCCAGAATTACCACATCCGCATTGAAATTGTCCACAGCGTATTTGCCCGATACGGTTCTGTCCGTGCCGATTAATACGGGTATGTCCGGCAGGCTTCTCGCCAGAAGATACGCTTCATCACCGGCTTCGTCCGCCGTCATGAACACGGTATGCCCGTCGGACACCACGCCGACCTGACCTTTCCATTTGGCCCGATAACCCCGGTTTAAAATCGCCACATTGTAACCCAAATCGCGGATATAACGCGCCAGTATCTTCGTTGTCGGCGTTTTTCCCGTGCCGCCGACGGTGATATTGCCGATACTTATGACGAAACAATCCAGCTTCACCTGCTTTTTGATATTCCACTGATACAGTTTCAGCTGGAATTTGACCAGTCCGCGGTAAATCAATGAAAAAACATACAGCATACCCAGAAACAGTCTGGCCGGAATGCTTTTTTTCTTCTTGTCGTGCACCAGCTTATACAGATACATCTGCCAGTTTTCGATTTTTTCCGTTGACCGCACCTGTACAGGACTTGCTTTTTCGTATTCTTCCAGCATCTGGCGCAAAATCACAGCCGAACGGCGTGAAGCGCCTTTATTGTCTTTGATTATATTTAACGTTTCCTGTTCCATCTGGCGGCGTTTTGCCGGATTGTCGAACAACTCCGTTACTACAGTTGTCAATTCTTTGACATTTTTAACGGTAATGCAGGCATTGCGCTTGCTGAACAGTACGTGCGTATCCTTGAAATTGAACATATGCGGACCAACGATAATCGCTTTGCCGTGCGCCGCCGGCTCCAAAATATTATGGCCGCCGTGACGGATTAAGCTGCCGCCGACGAAAATAACATCGCCCAGACTGTATATCCGACCGAGCTCGCCGATTGTATCAAGAATTACCACATCGTGGTCGTAATCCGGTTTTTCTTTCAATACAGTGCGGAATGCCGCCTTAAAGCCGTGCTTGCGGCAGATACCGGCAATTTCATCTTTGCGCAGAATACTGCGCGGCGCAATTAAAAGCTTCACTCCGGCATGATTTTTCTTCAATGCGGAAAATGCTTTTAAAACAGCTTCTTCTTCGCCTTTGTGCGTGCTTCCCGCCAGAAATATTCCCTGAGCGTCATCGAGGCACAATTCCTTGAGCAGCGCCTGCCGCTCTTTCGGACTTACATCCGTATACGTCTGGTCGAACTTTGTATTGCCAGTAACAGTCACCAGTTTTTCATCCGCTCCCAGCCGAATAATATAAGAAGCGTCTATATCCGACTGCATGGCGAACTTTTTTACCGTGCCAATCATGTCGGACAGAATACTGAACATGTATTTATATCTTTTTACCGATTTATCGCTGATACGGCCATTCACCATCATTACCGGAACGTTGTATTTGCGCGCCGCTTTCAAAAAGTTCGGCCACAGCTCTGTTTCTACCGGCAGAAATACGCGCGGTCGTATTTTCTTTATCATTCGTTCCGGAAGCCACGGTATATCCAACGGAAAATAAATTATACTGTCCGCATCTTTTATAATGCGGTTCGCCATAATATAGCCTGTATTAGTTACCACTGATACTAATATCGGCGTTCCCGGAAACTCCTTGCGAAACTCCTTAATAATAGGACTGGTTGCTACAATCTCCCCGACGGAAGAAGCATGTATCCAAATACAATTCTTTCCGGCAACCTTGTCTAAAGCATGTTCCGGCAAAAAACCAAAACTCTGAATTATACGTCCCAAAAAACCTTTTTCCCGAATAGTCCGCACTATAAAGTACGGTATCAGTAGTATAACAAGCAATATAGCTATTATGTTGTATAAAATTCGCATAAACTCCACCTATTTTGCTTTCTTATCACTAAATTGTATGTTATACAAATGACTATATAAACCACCTGTCTGCATGAGTTGTTGATGAGTACCGCTTTCGCATACCCGTCCGTTTTCTAAAACAATAATTTTGTCGGCATGAATAATCGTCGATAAACGATGCGCTATAACAAACGATGTTCTGCCTATCATCAGTTTATCGAGCGCTTCCTGCACGATTTCCTCGCTTTCCGTATCGAGAGCGGAGGTTGCTTCGTCCAGAATGAGAATACGCGGATTTTTCAGTATGGCGCGGGCAATCGCTATGCGCTGGCGCTGACCGCCGGACAGGGTTATGCCTCTTTCGCCGATTTTCGTTTCATAGCCGTCAGACAAATTCATGATGAAATTATGCGCATTGGCGGCTTTGGCCGCTTCTATTATTTCTTCATCCGTTGCATCGAGCCGTCCGTAACGGATATTATCCTTCACACTGCCGCTGAACAGCATTGTTTCCTGCGGTACTACGCCGATTTGCTCACGCAATGACTGTATCTTCACATCTCTGATATCAATATCATCTATCTTTATGGAACCGGCTGTAACATCATAAAAACGCGGTATTAAATTCGCTATGGTCGATTTACCGGCACCGCTCGGACCGACAAAGGCAATCACCTGGCCCGGTTTGGCTTCAAGCGTCAAATCATGCAGTACGTTTACGCCTTCCTTATATCCGAAGGACACATGGTCGAATTTGACCGTGCCGCTGATTTTCGGCAACTCTATAGCATTCGGTTTGTCTTTCAGTTCTTCTTCCGTATCAAGAACGTTAAATACACGTTCCGCCGCCGCCATAGCTTTATTAATTGTACCATATACGCGGCTGATACGCTTTACCGGATTGGCAAGATTAACAGCATACGTTAAAAACGCCACCAGAGCACCGGCTGTCAATGCGCCGTTTACTACCTGATAGCCGCCGAACCATAAAATCACGGCTACGATAACGGCCGCCAGAAATTCCACCGTCGGCGTCAGAAGCGAGCTGAGCTGTACGCTTTTCATATTAGCGCGGAAATTCAAATCGTTCTGGTTTTGAAAGCGTTTTATTTCATAATCTTCTCTGGCAAACGATTTTACCACACGCACGCCGGAAATGCTTTCCTGCAACAACGACGTTATCTCCGCTGTTCTTTCCTGAATTAAAGCGCCGCTCATCTTCAGCTTTCTGCCGAAAACCTTCATCGCCTGTCCGATTACCGGCACGACGACGAGCGTAACGATACTGAGCTTCCAGTCCAGATAAAACATCATGATAAGCGAACCAATCAATATTGACAGCTCCGTTACCATTTCAATCAGACTATCAACGAGCGCCGCCTGCAGCGCCGCCACGTCGTTCGTTATATAGCTCATAATTGTACCGGTCTGCTTTTTTTCATAATACGACAGCTGCAGTTTCTGAAACTTGATGTACAGCAGTTCGCGCACATCGATGATGACGCGCTGCGCTATATACGACACCAGATACGATTGACCGTAATAGAATATTCCCCTGAACAAGAATACGACGACTATACCGCCGGCAATGATGTTGAGCAGCATCATATCCTTATCCATGAGCACTTTATCCACCATGTCCTTTATAATCCACGGCACATAAAGATTGGCGGCCGCCGACAGCACTATACAGACGATAGCCAGTCCCAGCCTTTTCCAATATGGCTTTATAAATAAAATCAGTCTCTTATAATCATTCATCTCATCTATTCCTTAATTTTTATGATAAAATTTTTCAGCCGTCTGCAAAATAAGCTCCGCCGTTCTTTCCGCTACGCCGGGCAAGCCCAGTTTCGGCTTTATCCCTGCAAGTTTTCGCTTCACTTCTTTTGCACTATCAGTATCCTTTAGCAATCGAGTAGCTTCCGCGGCGATTTTTTCTCCGTTCACCTCATCCTGCAATAACTCCGGCAGAATTTTTTCATCGGCCAGAATATTAGGCAGGCTGAAAAACTTCACTTTTACGAATAACTTGGCAATGCGGTACGTAAATGAGGACATCTTATAGAGCACGACGGACGGCAGACCCATAAGCGCCGCCTCCAGCGTTACCGTACCTGATGTTGCTATGGCAAAATCACAGCAGTTCATCAAATCATACGTTTTTTCACGGCACAGCTGCACATCAAGCCCCTCTTCTTTTATCTTTTGCTCAATCTGTCCGGCATCAATTCCCGGCGCTACCGGCAAAAAGAACTTTGCCCGTTGGCGCTGTCTTTTTATAATTTTGCCCGCACTGAGCATCGGTTCCAGCATTTTGGCAATTTCCTGTTTTCTGCTTCCCGGCAGCAGTAAAATATTGTCATCTCTGGGATTTACGCCAAAAAACGCATACGCCTGCTCTTTCGTCATGGAAGGTTTTACGTTGTCAAGCAGCGGGTTGCCCACAAAGGAAATATCCGCTCCGGCTTCTTCATACACTTTCGTTTCAAACGGGAAAATGGCGACTATCTTGTCTGCCATCTGCGCCACTTTTTTAGCCCGGCCTTTGCGCCATGCCCACGCTGACGGCGGTATATACGAAAATACCGGTATGCCGAGTTTTTTGGCTTCGCCCGCCAGCCGCCAGTTGAAATCCGGATAATCAATCAGTACCAATAAATCCGGCTTTTGTCTTTTCATTTCCTCCACTAAAAAATCCCGCAGCTTAAACATTTTGCGGAGATTAACGAGCACTTCCCAAAAGCCCATCACGCTGTAGTCGAGCATATTTTTGCAAAGCACCACACCGGCTTTTTCCATCTGCGGTCCGCCGAAGCCGAACAGCTGCGTATCCGGCGCCAGTTTTTTTACGGCTCGCGCCAGATTGGCACCGTGCATATCGCCGGAGGTCTCTCCTGCCGAAAACATTATTTTATACATAAAATCCTCCAACTAAAATCATAAATACGCACTTCCACGTATCAAGCAGAAAAAGACGCGATGATAACATTAAAAAATGTATCTCCGCGCCTCCCAGTGCTACATTGCCACAATAGTTATGCCTTGTCTGTCTGCCAGTTCCAGTGTTTTTTCTCTGTCAACTAATAAAGTACGGCCTGCTTCAATAACAAGTGCCGAAGCTTTCACTTCCACCATTGTTTCCAGCGTTTTCAAACCTACAGCCGGCATATCGAAACGATTATCCTGCGCCGGTTTGGCCACCTTAGCCACAACTGCACCGCCGCAAGCCAGTTTGCCGCCGCGCAGTATGCAGGCATCCGTTCCTTCTATCGCTTCCAGAGCCATAACCGCTTTATTTTTAACGACTACCGTCTGTCCGATATCAAGTCCTCCGAGAGCTTTTGCCATTTTAAAGCCGAATTCCATATCTTCTTTTTCCTCTTGTGTCGGCTGACGTTTTGTCAATACGCCCGGCTTCGGCATAATCATTTTCAGAAGCATCGTCTGGTCAAAAGTCTGTATGCCTTCTTTTGCCAATTCCTTTACAAAAGCCAGCATCATCGTATCGTCACTGCGGTCCTGCAGCGAAGCGAGCAGCGCCAGCATTCTGGCATCCGGCAGAGCATGCTGACCCGAAAACAGTATTTCCTTCGTAACTTTGCCAATCATTATGACATCGGTCACATTATTTTCTTTTAAATAATCGATAATGCTGCCGAGCTGTGCTATATTTATTGCTTTATAATCGGTTACTTCCTTTGCCAAATCAGTATCTACACCGTCAACCAGACCAACGGCATAGACGCTAAAGCCCATTTTCTTTGCCGCTCTGGCCACTTCTACAGGCAGTTTGCCAATTCCGGACAATAAACCTATTGATTTCATTTTAAATCCTCGCTTTAATTATTACCTTCATGATTTTCTCTGCAGATACCGCGGTCGGCATTGCGCAGAAAACGCAGGAAATGTTCCACTTCCGGACAGGAGTCTACTTCCTGTTCAATCACCGATATAGCCTGCGCCAGTTTTAAGCCGGAACGGTACAAGATTTTATACGCCTGTTTAATGGCGCGTCTGGAACTTAACGATATGCCTGCGCGTGATATGCCCACACTGTTTAATCCGCATACGTTTGCCGGTCTGCCGTCAACTATGGTGTACGGTACAACGTCCTGCACCAGTTTTGAAAAGCCGCCGACCATCGCATTGCGTCCGATTTTTACAAACTGATGAACACCGGCAAAACCGCCGAGCACCACTCTGTCCTCCACGATAACATGACCTGCAACAGAAGCGTTGTTTGCCATGACTACATTATTGCCGATGATGCAGTTGTGTGCCACATGTGTATAAGCCATCAGCAGACAGTCATTGCCGATACGCGTTTCCTCTTCTGGACCGCAGGCGCGGTGGATTGTCGCAAATTCGCGCACTTTCGTTCTGTCGCCGATGATGACGTACGATTTTTCTCCTTTAAATTTCAAATCCTGCGGTTCAGCACCAATAGATGCCCCCGGAAAAATCACACAGTCCTTGCCAATCGTCGTCCAGCCTGTAATGACTGCATGCGGCTGTACTTTCGTTCCGTCGCCGATTTCCACATTTTCACCGATTATTACATACGGTCCTATTTCTACATTCTTACCGATACGAGCATTAGGATGTATTATAGCTGTAGGATGTATTTTATTCTCTTCTCCCACTGAATTTCACTCCTCATCAAAAACCGAACACGTTCGGTTTTTTTCAATTTATCAAAGGTTCGATTTCTGCAGTGCGAACGTAAAATCGCCCTGTGCCGCAAGCTGGTCGTCTACATATGCTTCACAATGTACTCTGCCGAATTCGCCGCGGATTTTCACGATTTCCGATTTCATTATCAGCTGGTCGCCAGGAATTACCGGTCTTTTGAATTTCACATTGTCCATGCCACCGAAATACGGCAGTTTGCCTCTGTTTTCTTCCGGATATAAAAGCGCAAATCCGCCTACCTGCGCCATTGCTTCTAAAATAAGCACGCCCGGCATAATCGGACGCTGCGGAAAATGTCCGTGAAACTGCGGTTCATTCATAGTGATGTTCTTTACACCCACAGCATATTTCATCGGTTCCAGCTCTATAATGCGGTCAACCAATAAAAAAGGAGGACGATGCGGTAAAACTTTTTCAATTTCAGTAATATCAATTCTCATAATATATTAACCTCTTTTCTTATTAAACAAAATCTGCCAGAATTTTTTTTGCCAATTTCGTATTGAGTTCATGACCTGATTTAACTGCTATAACGTGTGCTTTGAGCACTCCGGCCAGCCTTAAATCGCCTACGACGTCCAAAATCTTGTGACGAACCAGTTCATTATCATAGCGTAGTTTGTTCATCCAGCCTTCATCGTTGTATACAATTACATTTTCCAGATTTCCGCCCAGACCCAGACCCATTTTACGCAGTGCTTCCACTTCTTTTTCATAAGCAATCGTCCTTGCCGGAGCAATTTCCTGCTTATATGTATCAATGCTGTCAAACGTAAAATCATAATACTGCGTGCCAATCAGCGGATGCGGATTTAAGGAAGTGAAACTTACGCGGAACCCGTCGTACGGAACGACCATCACAAACCGTTCGCCGTCATCAATGCGGTATACTTTATCGATAACGATTTCACGGCGCACCTTGTCCTGTTCACTGACGCCCGCCTGGGCCAACAGCTGCATGAACACTTCCGCAGCACCGTCGGCCACCGGCGGTTCCTCATTGTCAAGTTCAATATAACAGTTGTCAATATTATTAGCAAACAAAGTTGACATTAAATGCTCTATTGTAAAGATTTTTATCTCATCACTGCCGATAGTAGTCGCTCTTAGCGTAGAAGTAACATTGCTTGCTATTGCTTTTATCTGAGGCCTATCCGGTAAATCTGTTCTGATAAATACAATTCCCGTATCTACTGGAGCCGGACGCAGCTTCATCTTAACTTCTGCTCCTGAATGAAGCCCTATTCCCGAATATTCAACTTCCCGGGCAATAGTTTTTTGTCTATTCATAGCCGTCCTCCTAAAATTATATATACTTATTTTACAAGACAAAACCTCTTACTGCAAGTTATTTACTTCTTTTTTCTTGCGCTCGGCATATTTCCACCGGTCATGCAGCCAGAACCATTCTTCCGGGTAGCGCTTTATGTGTTCCTCCACCATTTTCGTCAAATCGTACATCATATTGTAGATATCCTGTTTTTTGTCTTTCGTCCTCATTGTAAACACAGGCTCGCCGATTGTCAAAATATGGTGTCCCGGTCTGTCCTGCGTGATGAATGCCGGCAGTATCGGCGCATTCTTAAACCGGCTCATAACGGCAGGTCCCTGCACACAGGACGCCTCATAGCCAAAAAACGGCAGCATAATTCCCGTCGAACCACCGTCCTGGTCCATGATAAGACCGATAAAATACTTTTGGCTCAGCATTTTCATCATATCTTTTATATCCAGTTTGTCCGTAATGTGCATACCGGTAAACGCCCGGCAGTAATTAATGAAATTATTCACCTGTTCATTTCTCTGGTGCTGGGCGACTCCCGCTATTTTCATTCCCTTGTGCGTGAGCGCCGCGCCTATTATTTCCCAGTTGCCGCTGTGCGCCGTGGCGATTACGCCGCCGGCATTGTATTCCATGGCTTTCTTGATGTTTTCCTCGCCGATAATTGTCACATATTTTTCGATATCACGGCAGATTATTTTAAACCGCAATACCTCCATAATCATCGGGCCGAAGCGCGTCCATGATTTACGGGCAATCTGCTGCGCTCTCGTTTCATCAACTTTTAAACATCGCTTAATATTTTTTACTGCCATAATTTTACGTTTTTTAGGCACGGCATACCATGTAAGACTGCCGAGAATTTTTCCGATAAATCGGGTCAAGCCCTCCGGCAGTAAACAACAGACATTGCTCAAAAAAACCAAACTCTTATAGAGCATCTCCAATCCCTCCCCTCTTAAAAAAAAGTAGCAAAGTCTGCGCCTTGCTACATAAAAGTATCAATTAATTGTTTTTTTCTTCCAACGCCTTCAAGCGTCTTTCCATTAATTTTAACTTTTTCACCATATCCGGCAAACGACCTTCTGTTGCTTTAATGCGCAGCCATTCCTGATGGGAACGGGCAGGAAAACCGGCATAAAATGAATTTTCCGGAACATCTGCGATAAGACCCGTTCTTGCCGCCATTACGGAATTACTGCCGACTTTTATATGACCTTTCGAGCCGACCTGTCCGGCAAATGTTACATTATGTCCGACAATCGTCGAGCCGGCCAGACCTGTCTGTGCTACTACCAGACAGTTTTCTCCCAAGACGCAATTATGACCGATATGCACCAGGTTGTCAATCTTCGTGCCTTTGCCAATCAGCGTGGAACCGGTCGTCGCTCTGTCTATGCCTACATTGCAGCCGATTTCCACATCATCTTCGATGACAACATTACCTACCTGCGGCACTTTCGTATGTTTTCCTTCTTTTGTAATAAAACCGAAGCCGTCCGCACCGATTACGGTATTGTCATGAATGATGGCATTTTTCCCTACATGACAGAATTCGCGCACGCTTACACCGGCATGAATTTCGCTGTTGCTGCCGATTTTCGCATACTGACCGATATACACATTCGGATAAATCGTCACATCATCATCAATCTGTGCATTGTCATCCACGTAGGCAAAATCCATAACGGCTATATTTTTTCCCAATTTTACATTTTTGCCGATATGCGCCTTATCGCTGATTTTTCGTTCTATAATCAATTCCGGCTTGAAAATATTCAGTAGAATATTAAAAGCTGCACGCGGATTTTTTACTTTTATGCTCGTTTTGCTGAAACCTTCCACATCATCTTGAATGATTACAGCTGCCGCATTGCACGATACAGCTTCTTCCAGATGCGGCTCTACCGCAAACGTAACTTCACTCGGTCCCGCCAGTGCAATCCCCGTCGCTCCCGTAATTATCAGATTTTCATCATATTGACCTTCCAGTTTTCCATCGACCAGCGCGGCAATTTCCGCTAAAGTTTTCTGCATAACACTTACCCTCTTTTACTGCAATTTCTGAATAACTTCGTCTGTTATATCAATACCGCCCTGGATAACGAATTCCTGTTTCTGAATTTGCATACCGTTACTGCGGACAAGTGTTTTCGGCACTACGGCAGACAGTTCCTTCTCAGTGGAAACTTCCGCCAGTACTTTATCCATCGTATTTTTTATCTGCGATTTGTACTGCATATCAAGCCCCTGATACTGGCGCTGAATATTCATCTGTTCCTTCTTGAAATCTTCATCGCTCATCGAAGCTTTTTTATTGTACAAGTCCTGTTCTTTCGCTTCAATTTCTTTGTTTTTAGTATCAATATTATCTCTGATTGTCTTTATCTGCGGCGCTTCATTCATTACCCGTTCCGCATCCAGATAGCCAAGTTTCGTATCATTGCCGCAACCTGCCATAAATACGCTCATTAAAGCCATTCCTAATGCCACTAATGCTAATTTTATTTTCATTATCAAGCATCGTCCTTTCATTTTTCCTGTTCGGCACTATTTGCCGCCTGCCGTCTTTGCAAAGCATTTTCCTTATCCTGCTGCAATTGACTCAGTACATCATCCGTTATATCAATAGCATCTATGCCTACTACCATGCCGTTTAAAATATTTTCATCAAAACTCAGTGCACTGCTATTGCCGAAAAAGTTATTGCTGAGCGGTACGTCAGCCACTACCAGTTTCAGATGTTTCTGCACGGCAATCTTCGTCGCCTTGCTCGCTATATCTTTTAAAATACTCTTTTGCAACAGTTCAATCTCGTCATCTTTCGTGTGCAGCAGAATGATAAGACGTTCACTGTCTTTCTTTCTTGCCTGAAGCATGTTCAGCCTGTCCTGCATATACTGACTGCTGCGCTGCTGTTCCAATGCTATTCGCCTGTTGGAGTCTTCTACATCTTTTTGATGCTGCTGCATATTATTAAGACCCAGCTCTTTTTCGCGCTCGCTGCGCCATGCCATGAGCTCCTGCGCCACACGCAGATTAAACTGCTGTTCAATCTGAAACGCCATCTTGCCGCGTTCCGTTTTCAATCTTTCCATCTCGTCGAGCAGTTTATCCGTATCTTCTTTTTTCAGACGGAGATTTCTGGCATTGTCCAGTTTTATCGTGCAGTTCAAAATCTCATTGGTGTATTTATCCGTCACCTGTTTTATCGCCGCATTTTTTTCATCAGCCAGATTTGCTCTTATCTCGTTTTCCTTAACGGCCGTTTCCTCTTTGAGCTGCTGGCGCAAATTGATTTCCCGCAGATTATCCTGCTGGTCCACAACTTCAGCGAACACATTATCAGCCGGATTTATTTCCGGCGGCTCTAAAGATTTAGCATCCGTCGCGTATGATTTCAATCTTTCCAAAATCAGAAAACGCTCCGCCCGCAATTTTACCAAATTAGCATAATGTATATGCTCCGGCATCAATCTGTCTATATCAACTACAGCTACGGCTGACGTTACATCATCTGCCGGCTGAGGAGGTTTTGCATTTTTATGCCAGATATAGCCGATACCGGCAGCAATCAAAAGCAAACAGATTACCCCGACAATTACATTGCGTTTATCATAATTTCTTTTCGTTTTCTGTCCCGTTTTTTCGTCATTATCCGCCATAAACTTCCCCCTTTACTAAAATACCGAGCGATTACAGCTCGGTATTTTATCAGTCGGCCATCATAAATTACACGTTATTGAGCAGCATTTGCATCGGTTGCTGCTGTATTATCCGCACTTTCAGCAGGCGCACTGCCGTCAGCAGTACTAGCAGCACTATCAGCCGAAGCATCAGCTGCCGGCGCAGCTGTATCGGTAGAACTGCTGTCCGTCGTTACATCGCCTTCAGCCTGGATTTTTTTCAATACTTCCTGAGTAATATCCTGTCCGCCGTATAATACATTGTTTTTATCCAAAACTACATTGATACTGCGGGAAGCTGCCACTTCCTGAACCTGGTTTTCTATACTTGTGCGGATTGGGTCGATTAATTCTTTCTGTTTATCCTGCATTTCCTTTTGTTTTTGTTCAATGAACTGCTGCTGCTGTTCCGGTGTCATGCTGCCGGCTTTCTGCGTAAATTCATCCTGAACCTGTTTAGCTGCTTCTTCATATTTTTCCCGTGCAGCCTGCATGCCCGGATGCTGCGAGATAAGCTGTGAATAATCAACTACACCGACATTGGAAGACGATGCTCCTGCCATACCGGACTGATATTGGGATACACCCAAAGCCACAATACTGAAAATAAATACTGCCGCTATAATCACACTGATAATTTTTACCTGTTTCTTTTGAAAGTTAATCAACTTTATCTGCTCCCTTGTAAAACATCTTTTTCATTTTGATTTCTATTAAGCGATTTAGAAAGCACCGCCTACGGTAAAGTGCAGACGGCCGCCGTCTTCACCCCAGCCGTAATCAAGACGCAGTGCGCCGATTGGCGTTTGCAGCTGCATACCTACGCCGACACTTGTGTGTATAGTGAGGTCATCTTCAATTTCATCCCATGGGCCGTAAGATGTGCCGCCCCAGGCATCACCGGCATCAACGAATAATGCGCCTTGTACTTTATTAACAATAGGGAAACGATATTCCACCGTACCCATTATCATTTTATTACCGGTAAACTGGTCATCACGATAGCCGCGTACGGAATTTTGGCCGCCCACTTCAAATGCGGAGTTTTCCGGCAAGTCCTCATTGGCATAACCGATACTGCCGCGCAGAGCTATAACCTGAGCATGACCGACCTTATAATATTTTTGGCCGCTCAATGTAAACTTCGTATAATCGAAATCACCGCCGAGGCCTGCATATTCAACGCTAATACTAGTGCGCGAACCTTCTGTCGGGAAGTAGATATTGTCACGCGTATCTCTGACCTGCGATGCAATAATACTTCTCGTTTCACCGAAGTTGTTGTCACGCCAATCAGCATAATCTGGGCCGCTTCTATCATACGGACCTTCTTCATGACCGCGGTATTCTGTTTCATTAATACGGAAACCGAGGAAATTCGTCGTATATTCATTTATCGGTCGGCCGAAGTTCAATTCATATCCGGCATTTTTCTTATCGTACGTTTCCACGTTATCGCCGTCATTATCATAATCGTCATATTCATATTTACGGTTATAAATACGGAATGTGCCGCTCGTCTGTTTTTCGTCAATCCACGGCTTCGTATAAGAAATACTGTAACCACTGTCATCGCCGTCGTCGCCGCCGAATTCATACATGGCCTTTACGGAATCACCCGTACCGCGGAAATTCGTATCCCCGATACTGATCATACCTAAAAGGCCGTCCTGACTGCTGTAACCGGCACCGATACCGAATGAACCGGTACGTTTTTCAATAACGGTGAGTTCCATAATGATATTGTTCGGGTCCTTTTCACCCGGCAAAAGTCTTACGCTGACATCTTCAAAAAAGCCCAGATTATATACACGCTGCATACTGCGGCGCGCTTTTTCCGAATTGAACACTTCACCCGGTTTCATGCGCATTTCACGCGTGATTACGTAATCTTTCGTTTTATCGTTACCTTTTACAGCATACCCTTCCAATACACCTTCATTGAACTGCAGGCTTAAATTGCCGCTTTCGTCAATGGATATATCTCTCAATTTGGCTAAAATGTAGCCATTCTGGCGATAAGTCGCTTCAATAGCAGATAAATCAGTATTCAGCTGTCTGAGATTTAAAATCTCACCAACTTTTATATTAAGTGTATTTTTTATCTGTTCATCTGAATAAATAGTATTGCCGCTGATTTCTATAGAACGTAAAACCGGATTTTCCATTACATGGTATGTAATTTTAACACCTTCCGGTACAACCTCAAATGACGGATAGTTGTCATAGAAATAGCCCATATTATAAATACTAATACGGTCCTGTTCGATATTTTTAATATCGAATTTATCGCCGGCTTTCGTCTTTAAGGCAGCCAGAACATCATCTTTGGATATAATGCTTGTGCCGTCGATATCCACGCTGACGATGGTTTTGTCAGCATATGCCGCCGTAGCGCTTTTTATAGTATCTTCCGCCGGACGCTGCTCTTTCCATTGGTTCATTTTAGCTATAGCCGCTTCATCGTGCACTTTATCCTTTGCGTCTTTTACTTCAGCACTCTGCTGCTTATCCGGCGCTGCTTTCACCGTTATATTCTTGTCTGCCGCCGTTTCATTTGCAGTATTAGCAACAGCTTTGTCCATAACGGCATCAGCTTTCTTTTCAGCTTCAACCGGCGTCATACTTTCAGTTGCCATGACGCTTGCTGTTACCGGATGACTTTCCGCAATATTAGCCTCAACACTGTTGGCATTACAACTGTTCAGCCCAAAAGCGCTGAAATTAGCCATCGTCAATGCGCAAACCAGTAATTTATAATTTCTCCTTTTCAAAAAAACAACCTCCTTGATTAGGTATCTTTACATCTGTGTATCATTGTAATTTTAGCACAAGTTCGGCAAAAAACATATCTAATATGCAAAAATTTTACAATACCCAACAGATTATTTCTAAACTTATTGTGCTAGTTAAATCCTTAAAGCAGTATAATACTTTATATTTAGTGAGGTTAAGTGACAACATCGAACAAATATAAAGTATTATACTGCTGATATCAGCTCAATATTTTACTGGCACAACAGATTATTTCTAAACTATTGGGTATTGTACCAGAGAAAAATTAAAAATATATTAGAATTTCCACTGCATTTCCACTTTTATATTGTATCCGCCGTCTTCCACTTCCGTAATTACGCCCAAATTGCTGTTGATATAATACTGCAGGCCAATTCTGTCCAAATCATAATTTATACCTTTCGTATATTTAAGCATTACATCATCTGACAGATATTTACCTATCTCAATATTATATACCTCACCGTCATCCGTATCAAACCGTCTTTTCTGACTGTCCGAAAGCGTATCACGGGAAATTCTGAATTCATCCAGGTTCAGTACGTTGCGCAATGTACCTTCCAATTCATTTAAAAAGCTCATCTGCAAGCCGACTGTAGCAAACGACACTAAATCATCTTCCGTAATCTCACCGGAATTGTTGCTGTAATCGGTACGGAATGCCAGAAGCTTCAATATTTCCGCCTCGCTCATCTGCGGGTCGGAGCGCAGGCGCGTCGTCAGATTTTTATCTACTGCACCGCTTACCGTAACAAATACGACCGTTCTGTCGAGTCTCGTCGTGGCCAAAAATTCAACACTAGGGAAAAATGAATCAACCTGATTGAATACGACATTGCCTTCATTGATTTTGAAGATAGTCTTTAATACGTTGATTGTACCGTTGCGCGCATGCAGTGAACCGGAGGAATCCGGATGACGCGTCGTTCCCTTTATGCTGAATGCGCCTTCTATATATAAATCGTATAACAGCGGGTCATACGCATGTACATTGTCGCCTACATTCACATTTATATCCAGCGCCATCAGCGGCAGCGGCGAATCGGACGTTTCCGGCAACGGCGGAGTGGACAGGGTAATATTGTTAAAATCAAGATTTGCCGTCAGCTTCGGTATTGTTCTGCGTCCGCCGAAGATTGTCGTTTCATTGAGCTGCAGACTGCCGTTCAACGGGCCCGTATAAAAATCAGACACTACATCAAGATGATTCAAATCGAGATTAAAGTTATAATTCGTAATACCGTTGCCGCTTATATTCGCCATACCGGTCATCGTATATGAGCCATTGCCCATCACGCCGTCAAATTGTTTCACTGTCATCAGATTGCGGTTAAAGTCGATATCCATATTTATATTTTGCAATGGACTGTCTATGAAGGCAAATTTTATCGCGCTGTCCTTCGTGGAAATATTGCCCTGAAAATCAGGATTTGCCACTGTACCCTTAATGGACAGATTTCCCTGCACATTACCCATCGACCATTCTACATACGGCGTCAGCGACGGCAGAATATTCAAATCGGTATTTTCCAGATACACTCTTAAATCCATACTGTCGCGCATACTGTCTTCGTCACGTTTTGTCGTATCAAGCGCTGCCAGCGGAATGGAACCTTCGGCTTTCAGTGCACATTCGCCTTTTTTCGCTGTAGCCTGATTGATATAGATTATATCATCCCGTAAGTTAGCCATTAAATATGCCGTATCGAACTGCGAACCGTCGCCCTGTACAGAAATCGCCACGTCCGCCGTCGGCGAAGCAAGCGTTCCCGCCAGTTGTATATCGGTATTCATCACGCCGTTTACGGTTACATTCAAATCGCACAGATGCGTTAACAGATTTATATCCATATTGCTGGCGGAAATTCGTCCGTCCAGACTGCCGCCTGTCAAATCCACGCTGCCTATAGCGGCGACTTTTCCTGCACCCTGCTCGCCGTAGAAGCGTTTTATTTTTATTATGCTGTTTTCCAGCTGAGCATCTATTTCTATATTGTTGAGCGGATAATCCTTCAGTTTTCCTTCCGGCATACTGCCTTTCAGGTCGACATGCGGATTTTCATACGTGCCGGATAAATCTGCCCGTCCGTTGAACTTGCCGTTGAGCAGATTGTTCTTCAGGTTGGCCATTGCCATCGCCGCGTTGATATCCGCCTGAACAATATCGGCTCTGCCCTGCACCTGTTTCGTATTTAAATTTATCTGTCCGTCAAAATCATATTCGCCGCCGTTTTGCTTAAAGGCGAATTTTTCCAGACTCAAAATCCTGTTTGCCAGTTTTAAACGGCCGTATACGTCATCTATCTGTTCACCGTTCAGAATAATATCGTCGGCCGTGAGTATGCCGTCAAAATTCAGTCCGCCGACTTTGCCGCTCAGCGTACCGTCAAAGCTTGCCTTTCCCTGCGCCGGATACGGCAAATCGACCTGCAGTTTGTCAATCAGTATTTCATCGGCTTTAAATTTAAAATTAAGTTCCTGGTCTTTGCTTATCGTACCGTCAAGATTGGCCTTTAAGAACGGCGAAACAATTACGAAGTTTTTCAAATGCGTATCGCCGTTTACGTATTCATACGCGCCGTTCACTTCCGTAAGCAATATGCCGTTTATACTGCCTTCATAAAAATGCAGACTGCCTTCCGCTTTGATATCTTCCAGCGAACCGGTCAAATGCAGTTTATTGTCCACATTACCAGTCAGTTTTAAATCCGGCATAACGGCCGCAATTAGATTTTCCATGCGCGCTTTATTCGTCGTAACGGTTATGTCTATGAATTTCTTGCCCTTAAAGCCCAAAAGTCCCGTCGCTTCGTGCGTAACTTCGCCTTTGTTGATAAACTGGCATGTATCCACGCGCATTCCGTCCAGATTGCCGATAGCTGAAACGAGCAGCGAATCAAACGGCTGCTTGAAAACTGCTCCGTCCTGCGCCATTAAATCTATCTTCAAGACAGGATTATCCGTGTTGCCGTGCAGGCGGCCGCTGAAATTAGCCGTCCCGCTCAAGTCAAGCTGCCCCGTAAAATTCTGCACCAAGGACAAATCAATACCGGAAGCGTAAAAATCGGCCGTTATTTCATCTTTTATCAAACCGCCTTTCGCCGCCAGTCTGCCGCCATTGGCAAATGAAGCCGTCAAAGCATCAACCTGCAGATTGTCACCCTCTTTATAAAAAGAAGCCTGCACCTGCTGCACCGGTATCATCTGATAACTGCCGTCATTCACTTCCAGCCGTCCGCTTAAATTAAGCCCTGCAAAATCAAGCCCCTGGCCTTTGAAATCGCCCCGCATCGCGGCACGGCCCGTCACATCGGGCAAATAAGCCTGAAGCATTGCCAAATCTATATTACTCGTGCGGAACGACCCCTTATAGACAAAATCGTCCAAATCGCATTGACCGGAAGCCCATAGCCAGCCGCCCAGCACATCGGCTCTTAAATCATCGACGAAAATCTGATTTTGCGCATAACGGGCGCTGACATCGAGATTTTTAACCTCCATGCCGTACACCGTCGCCGTATCGGCTTTAAGCTCGGCTCCGACTTTCAACTCGTCCATCTTGCCGTAGGCCGCCGCAATCAGCGATACATTTCCGTCAAACGGCGAATTTTCTATAAACAGTGCCGGATTAAATGCCTTGCTTTCCGCAATCAGACGAAGCTCCGGCTCCGTCATGTAATCTAGCACTTTGCCATGTACGGATACGACTTGCTGCTTGGCTTCGCCGCGGACGAAAAGCTGCAGGTCCTCTCTGTCAATCAGAATTAAACCCATGATGTTCTCAATATCCTGGTTCAAAATCTCACAGGCGCCGTTTCGGAAGTTGACCGAACCGTTTAAGGCATAACCGCCTTTAAAATCCGATACGACATGAATATCGGCTTTCGGTATAAAACCGCTCTTAATATTGATATTGCCGAGCTGTTCTTCCGGTATGAACGGCAGATAATTCATGATATCCAGATTTTCCGCCACTATTTCCAAATCGGTGTTTTCACTGCTGCCGAGCGTACCGCTGATTTTAACGTTGGCATCGTTATGCCTCAATGAACCGTCTATTTCTATCGCTGTCAAATCAGCGCAGTCCGCCGTCAGATTTATATTTTCCGCACTTAGCTGCTTTCCTGCCAGACGCACTGTAGCCTGCCCGTCCGTAACAGTTACATCTCCCTGAAAATCAACAGGCTCAGTCGACTCTGTATCGATTAAATCCTCTACGTTCCATTTGCCGTCGCTGCGCTGCTCCAGAAACAGCTGCGGGCTTTTTACATCAACATCGCTTATTCCAGCCAGCGGCGAACGCGTTATAATATCCCACAGATTAATCGTAACGGTCACTCTGTCCGCTTTCGCTATAAGTTCATCCTGTTTATCGTAAATTTCAATATCATCCACTGCGGCGGAATTTATCGATACTACTTCAACCGTCCCCATATTTACTTTGTTTTTCAGCACCGACTGCACCTGCTGAGCCACAAGCTGCGCCGTATGCTGTTTAAACTGCGGAGAATTTATGATAAAAAAAGCTGCCGTCGCCAAACAGAGTACGACTGCTATACAAATGCCAAAAATTATTACGGGTTTTCGTTTCATAAATCCTCACGCTCCTAAGCCGGTCTTATTTTGCCGTTATATTAATAAACGGGAACGATTTTCCTGTTCCCGTTTTTAATTTATTCTATTGTTTAGTATACCATGAATTTCCTACTTAGAAAATATTAATATCTATTGTGCTAGTTGATTTCCGAAAGCAGTATAATACTTTATATTTAGTGAGGTTAAGTGACAGCAGGCAGCGAATATAAAGTATTATACCGCTGGTTATAGGCTAAATGTTTTACTAGCACAACAGGTTATTAATATGTTTTCGCTGCTACAGCCTGAACATCCAAATCAACCGGCATCCCCATTGCTTTGTCGAGCTGCGCTTTGCTTACATTGTAATCGTAGAGCGCCTGTACGTAGTTCGTTCTCGCTGTCGTGAGCGCCACGCTTGCGTCCATTACGTCAATATTCGTACCCACACCTGCACTGTAGCGAACCTGCGCAATCTGATAATCTTCCGTTGCCTGATTTACAGCTACGCTTGTCGTCTTTATATTCTTTTCAGCAGCCAAAAGACTCAGATACGCCTGATGAACTTCCAGCTGAATGCCTTCGCGCACGTACTGCGCCTGTTCCTGTGCTTTATACAGAGCAGCTTCCGCCTGTCTAACCTGTGCTTTCGTCACATTGTTGTCGAAAATATTCCAGTTGGCTCTGATGCCGACCTGCGCCTGTTCTGCTGCATCATCTTTAAAGGCATCATTACCGTCGATCGTATAACTTGTATACGCTTCCACCTGCGGCAGGTTGCCGGCTTTCGCCGCATCTACCATTGCCTGTGCCTGTTCTACAGCTTTGATGGCAGCCACGCCGTCCGGACGGTTCGCCATCGCCGTATCCACGCATTCATCAAAGTTCAGGTCGTATTTCGTATATCTCAGTTCATCCTTGATATTCAGCTTCGTCTGAATAGGCAGACCGATGATATTATTTAATGAAGACATCGACAAATCGTAATTATTTTCCGCATTGACTAAATTCTGCTGCGCGTCGGCAAGTTCCGTCTGGGAACGCAGTACGTCCGATTTAGCTACCGTACCGGCTGCATATCTGGCGCTTACTACATTCAAGTGTTCCTGCAGCTGGCTTACCGTTTCTTCATTTACGCCCACCAGATTGCGCGCCTGCAGTATATTGTAATAGCCTTCCGTCGTATCGAACTTAATCTGCTGTTTCGTATTTTCCAGATTTAAATCACTGATATCAACGCCGATTTCATTAGCTTTGATATTATTTTCCAGCTGACCGCCCGTATAAAGCGGAATAGCTGCTTCCAATACGTTGCCGTATGATTCATCTCTGTTTAGCTGATTATAATATGAACCGTTCAACGAAGCTGCGCTGCCCTGCCAGCTGATAGTAAGCCCCTTCTGTCCTTTGGCTTCCTTCAGTGCCCAGCGCGCCGCATCCGTATCATAGTAAGACTGTTTTATCGTGCGGTTGTTTTCCAGCGCCATCTGCACGCTGTTGTCCAGTGTCAAATCGACTACTTCCTCAGCGCTTACTGCGCCCGTTCCCATAAAAAATAAAGAACCGCTTAATAATACTGCCGTTATTGTTTTATTTAAAGATTTTCTACTCATTTTCATATCACTCCCAAATTAAAATTCCTGTCTTAAGCCCAAATAAGCGGCTCTGTCATCTGAATCATTCACATCTTTTATCTGACCTATCAGATAGGTATCATCCGCCAGTTCATACTGGCCGCGCAATTTCACGCGCAAATCGTCCGGGTCATAGGCATCAACGGAAAACTGCGTCTTATCACTCGTTTTGAAATCAATACCTACACCCACTTTATCGTCAATCAGCCCGCCTCTGCCGGTGACTGTGCCGTTGCCAGTACCCACCTGCAGGTTCGTCCCGCTGTCATCGCCGCCGATATCATCGGCACCGATGAGCAGAAAAGAGTTCGGATTGCTGTAAACTCTCACATCAGCATTGACTGCCCAATCGGACTCGCCGCCGCTGTAGAGAGCATCCACGCCGGTTTTCACTTTGATATTGGAAACCTTATTCATCATCGTATCAGCCCGCGTGGAAATATTGCTGGCATTGTCGATTATATTTTGCAGTTTCTGCGCCGTGGCCGGGTCGGCAATAACCGGTTCCATATTGGCGGCCATCTTCTGAATGCTCTGGCTCGTAGCCGCCAGATTGGCTATAGCCGTCTTCATATTCTCCGCCGTCTGCCCGTCGCCGGAAAAATCATTCAGCATGCTGTCGATTTCGTCTGCGGCACTTGCCATGCTCGCCGTCATCGCCGACAGATTTTTTATCATTTTATCTATATCCTGTTGGTTATTAACGGCAAGATTGGACATGACGCGCATCAATTCATTCATATTACCGGTCAGTTCATTTAAATTGACTGCCGTCTGTATTAAAGAATTCTGCACATTCTTATTACCCAGTATCGTATTCATCGATTTTATGAGCTCCTGCACATCCACCAGCGTAGTTCCCGCCTGCGCCAGCAGGTAGTCAAGACCTTTTTCATCTACGCCCTGCACAGACTCGCCGCCCGCCAGATAAACACCGGACGGATGTTGCGGCGGCATTATGCTGATGAATTTTTCTCCCATCAGACCGTCGCTGTTTATCGTAAATAATGAATCCTTCGCTATCTGCGTGCCGCCCCTTATCTCTACAGTGACTTTCGCTTTATCTTTATAAGCTTCAATCGCTTGGACTCTGCCCACGGCAATTCCGGCGTAACTTACTCCCGCACCCGGTTTAAGTCCCGTTACCTGATTAAAAGTAATATCAAAACTGTAATCATCTTCCTCCGCCGGATTGAACCCGCTCAGATAAAGCACGATAGCAGTCAGTAAAACCAGACCGATAACAGTAAAAATACCTACTTTTGCCTCATTTGACATCTCCTCACCTCTTCCTTTCCTTGCTGACATTTATAAATTCCACAACTCTGCTGTCTGTTGATTTTTTTATCTCCTCCGGTGTGCCGATGGCAATCATCTCACCGTTGTACAGCATAGCTATTCTGTCTGCTATATAAAAAGCGCTTTTCATATCATGCGTTACCACAATCGAGGTAACGCCCAGAAGCTTCTGCATCTGCACTATCAAATCGTCTATCTTGGCAGAAGTTACCGGGTCAAGACCGGAACTCGGCTCGTCGTAAAGCAGAATTTCCGGTTCAAAAGCAATCGCCCTGGCAAGGCTTACTCTTTTTTTCATACCGCCAGAAAGTTCATTCGGCATGAAGTCGGAAAATCCTTCCAGACCAACCAGCTTTAATTTTTCCTCCACAATCTGCTTAATCTGTTCCTTGCGCATTTTACTGTGCTCCCTAAGACCGAAGCCGACATTGTCGCCGACGCTCATGGAGTCGAACAGCGCCGAATACTGGAAAACCATGCCCATTTTCAGACGCACTTTATCGAGCTGCATTTCATTCATAGCGGAAATTTCCTGGTCTTTGATAAAAATACTGCCTTTCTCCGGCCGCAAAAGCCCGATTAAAAGTTTCAGCAGTGTCGATTTGCCCGAACCGCTGCCGCCGATAATAACGAGCGTTTCTCCTTTATGCACCGTGAAATTGATATCTTTCAGCACGTGCCTGCCCTTAAAATATTTATGTAGATTAACTACTTTTATCATTATACCACCTCACCGATAAAGCACCATGGACAATAAGCAGTTGCTGAAAAATATCACAATAATGGATACGACCACCGAACGGGTCGTCGCCTTGCCTACGCCTTCAGCTCCATTTTGCGCATTCAAACCGTAATAACAGCCGACAATGGCGATAATTGCGCCGAACACGACGGCTTTTATCAGACCACCCACGACATCGTGCGGTTCTACGAAAGTATCAATGGAATTGATGTACATGTAGATGTCTATATCGTAATAATTCGCCACCATCCAGCCGCCTATCGAGCCGATTACATCGCCAAACACGACGAGCAGCGGCAGCATCAGCATACAGGCAATAAGACGCGGCACAACCAAATACCCCACCGGATTTGTCGCCATCACCTTTAAAGCGTCAATCTGCTCCGTTACTTTCATGGTACTTATTTCCGCCGTGATAGCCGCGCCCACGCGCCCTGCCGTAACGACACCGGCCAGCACCGGACCGAGCTCGCGCCCCACAGCAATCGTGACGATACCGCCGACCGTCGACTGAGCGCCGAGACGGATAAATTCCGTCGCCGTCTGCAGCGTCAGTACCATTCCCGTAAATAGCATGGTAAGCGCAATTATCGGCAGCGTATCCACGCCCAAATGCGACATCTGCTGAAAAACATGGCGTATGCGCGGCATGTACCGAAGCTGCATTACCGTATTGCCTACGAGAATAGTAAACTGCCCCAATGTTTCCATGCAGTTTATGACGTAACTGCCTATCCGTTCAAAAAATCTGATTATCATACAAAACGTTCCTCTTTATACTTTTTATAGATATTACTGCAAAACTAAATAACACTTAACTTATTATGCTAATTAATTTTTTTAAGCAGTATAATACTTTATATTTAGTGAGGTTAAGTGACAACATCGAACGAATATAAAGTATTATACTGCTGTCTACAGGCGCAATGTTTTACCAGCACAACAAGTAACACTTACGATTTTAGCAACGATTTTTAAATTAGTAAATACTTATTTACTAATTTTAGATAAAAATTCAGCAAAAGTCTTTACGTATTCCGACTTAAAATGAAAAACATCCATAAGAAAAGTCTCAATTCTCATGGATGTTTTCTCACTATTCGATTTTAACAACGATTAGTAAATTAGTAAATACTTATTTACTAATTTTTAATGATATTTTAATCTTTTTCCACTTCAATACTCGTCTGCACGAAGTTGTCGATTACATATTTCGTAGCGACTTTCGTCTCACGGTTTTTGTTGAGTTCCTCGCGTTCTTTTTTACTCATCTTGCTGAGTTCTTCCGACAGTTTGACAGCATCGGCAATCGCTTTGCTCTGGTCCTGCTCGCTTTGAATATCCACAGTCGGCGTTATAACGATTTCATTATTTTTATTGAGATTTTTCAAATCGTTCAACCGGTCAGCCGTCGACATCTGACCTGCTTCCTGCGGATTGATGACAAGACCGCTCTGCAATACTTCCGCCAACTGCACAAAGCCGCCGCCTTTAACTTCAAACGCCATCGTGCCTTCTTTCTGCGTTTTCGGCACTACGTACGGAATTTCCACCGTTTCCGCTTCTTTACGGTATGGCTTAATCATGACTTTGAAAACGACCGTTTCGCCCGGTTTTACTTTTTCCTTATCCGGAATGGCACTGACAATCGAAGCCGTATTGCGGTTTGATGTGTAATCGACATCGACTCTTATGTCAAAGATATTGGACGGCTTATCCATGTTGGTGCAAAGGAAATACACCGCCTGCGTCAGCTCGCCGACTACGAACTGACCGACATCTTTAGCGTCGTAAAACATATTTTCCCGCTCGAATACGCCTTCCGGCACTTCATCCGTCTTGATGGCGAATTTTACATTGGCCGTGCCATAACCGGAACGGTCGGCCGTGCGTTCCATTGAAGCATACACGATACTTGCCGCCAGCGCCGGTATTATATCTTCATCATAGGCTATTTTCGCCGCGTATTCCTCTTCTCTGCCCAGATTTTTATCCTTCACGAATACGCGGATAGGCACGGAAGCCGGATACTGGTGCAAAATACCCGATACGCCGGAAAAACGGTCCTGATTTACTCTACCGATAATCTTGCCGAACGAGCTTACCTTCACGCCATTTAAAATGCCGCCCGCCGTTCCGATTACATCCGCTTCCGTCAGGAAATAATTCACATTGCCTTTATACGTCATCGGATGACCGAAAGCCAAAATTTTATCGCCGTTGACGGCCGTTACCGTACCGGTGCCGCCGGCAAAGAAATCACCGTAAGCCATGACCACACCGACGGCATCGCCTTCATGCAGCACGGCATCCGTTTTTATGTCGCTGCCGGAAGTGCCCACACCGTCGCCGACAAATACACTGCCTTGATACGGCACCATATTATCGCCCGCCATGGCTTCCTTCAGGAAATTGAATGAGCTGCCCGTAAAGCCGGATACATACACATCAGCCGGAGCACTATAGCTGTTTTTATTCATTTCACGTTGTTTGGCTATACTGTCCAAAATGAATTTGCTTATGGATATGTCTTCATTCGCTTTTTCCTTCATACCGGCATTTTGAAGCGCCGCAATTATTTTTTCACTGTTAGCTGTGTCCGTTTCAGCAGAAGCCGCTTTATCTTTTTCTTCTTTGTCTTTATCTTCCTTGTCTGCTTCATCACCCTTAACGGCAGCTTCCGTTTCAGATACTTCTGTATCCGACTCCGGCTCTGGTTCATTTTCCTCTACGATGACTTCCGCCTGAGCTGTTTCTTTCTCACTGCCGTCATCTGCCGTTTCAGCCGCTTCTTCTGCATCGTCTTTTACGGCTTCATCTTCAGTTGCCGGTTCATCCGGATTTTCCGTATCCGTATTTTGAGCCAAATCATCCTGCAGTTTTTCTGCTTCACCGTCTTTTACCTCAAAATCACTGAGAATTTCCTCCAGACGTTTCTGCGCTTTGCCTTTTTCTCTCGTTTCACCTTCCGGCGTGGACAGTATTTTCGACTTATACTTTTCTACTTCCTTATCGACATCTTCATCATACGTTTCCCGCTGTTTTTCGTATTCTTCCAATGTCAGGATGCCTACCGGCTTCACGCCGGATTTATTAATCGTCGACAGCGGGTCAGGCATCTGCCAGATTTTCATCATTTCCTCAACGGGAGTGATGTAGAACTTGTACGGCAGAACATCCTGCCCCACACTGCGCGCCACGGCTCCTATCAGCTTGCCGTCCACATATACGGGGCTGCCGCTCATGCCGTGAATTACACCGTTCGTATCATCAATCAAATCGCCGTAGGCTCTTGCTAAAATCTGTTTGTAACTGCCGCCGCCGTTATTAACCACGCCCATTATTTCTACATTAAATCTTACTTTCTGATTGCCCTGCACCATTGTTTCGGCATACCCCTGCATTCCCGGCTTTATCTGCTCGGTCGTCATTATTTCCGGCATCGCCATGGCAGGAGTTATCCCCAGCAGTAACATCAAACATATTGTTACAAAAAATTTTACCATTTAAATATATACCAATCTACTTTCTTTATTATTCAGACTGCTCAATATATGCTACAATCTGTCCCGATTTTATTTCATCACCCTGTTTCACCAAGACCTGCTGCACCGTGCCGTCGACCGTTGCTCTGGCTGCCGAAGCCGTTCCTGTAAGCGTCGAAATTTCTACCAGAGAGTCACCGCTTTTTACAACCGTTCCCGCCGTTATGGTACTGCTCACCGTTCCCGACACAACGGCCGTCTGTTCCACCTGCTTGCCGCCCATGGCCAAAGCCGCCGCACAAATCATTAATATAGCTACCACTAACGCGATTATAATCTTGCTCTTTTTCATTTATATCACTTCTTTCCTTTAAATAATTATATATCTTGATGATATCATATCCGCGCCGAACTAAGCAAGTTTATCGGCGAACAGCCGTAAGCGCCGTCGCCACCGGACGCTGCCGTCCGTCCGACGGAGAATTGACTATTTTCCCGCCGATAACGAGCTCCGATGAGCCGCCGCCGTCAAAATTAACAGCATCTACCACTTCCATGCCGATTAAAAAGCGGGCGAATTCATCTAGCATCATGCCTTTGCTGTGCGACTGCCTGCCGTCCAGAACGGCAAACATTACATTGCCGTTTTTCAAAATGCCGACAGCCGTTCGCGGTGCTTTCGCGCCCGTAACATCGACGCCGATTTGTTCCTGCGCCGAAGTTATATCGACCTGTCCGTCTTTCACCAAAAGCGGTCCTACGCCTAAAATATCAGTAGCGCTGTTCCACGGCTCGTTAAGACTTTGTTCTATCTGCAATGTATCACCGACTTTTAAACCGTTTAAAATTCTCTGACCTTCACCAGTTACGGAAACGACTGTTTCATCTTTGCGCAGCGGGCTGTTGCCTTTATTTATCGCTATGATTTTATCATCCTTCACCACATATTCCGTACCGCTGTTATTCGTCCCTGTGGATGCGCCGTAATAATGATTGTACAGCATTACACTGTCAGCACCGCGCGTGCCGTTAAGCCCCGATACAAACAAATCGCCCCTGTCGCTGTGTACAACGCCGTGATAGCTTACCGGTCCGATATACGGTGAGCCGTCAGCCAGCACGCCGAAGGCAGTGCGCGTCAGATACATCGACGAAATCATGTCGCCGGCGATTTTCGTCACGCCGTAAAGCTCTTTCCCGTCGCCGAAATACGAAGCATTTTCCGCTACGGCCGCATCTACATAATCGGACATGGCTTTAACCGTATTTTTCGCCATTTTATCGCCGCCGCCCAGCACCGGCACGAATTTAAAATATTTCGGGTCGACTTCCACCAGCTGAGCCGTTTGCCGTTCACCGTTTTTGCGGCTGTAATAGGAAATCTGCGTCAATCCCGGCTCCAGATTTTTCGTAATGCTGTACTCGTAATCCTTGCTGATATCCACGTACAGACGGCGCGGACCTTTCAGCTCGCCGCTTTCATACGCACTGCCGTCCGTTACCTGAATGACGGCGCAGCTCATTTTGCCGTCGCTGTAGATTTCCACGAATGGAACGGAGCTGTCGCCTATATTTATCCCGCCCGCATAATTTTTACTTATCGGTTCGGAAAAATCCACCATGATATAACCGTTGTCGAGCGGTTTCACTTCATATTGTGTCGTATCATTCAAATCGAATACGACTCTGACTTTATCGGCCGCCTTGCTGTAGCGTATCGCCGATATTTCACCGTTTGAAACGGTATTCACTGTCTCCGTCTGCTTGACGGGTTTTGCCAGCGATACTGCCGCCTGCGTCTGCGCCGGACAAAACTGCGCGGCTGCCAAAGTGATTAACAATACGGATGTCAACGTTTTTAATTTCATTTTTTATCTCCTTTAAGAAAAAAAGACTGCAGAAGCAGTCTATTATTTTTCAGCATTATCAACAATATTCGATTTGGACCTACGACCTTTGGACAGTCTATCCATATATTCCAGCGCTTTGCCTGTGCCTAATGCTACGCAGGTCAACGGGTCGTCCGCCAGATACGTTGCAATACCCGTTTCTTTCTGAATTAAAGTATCCAGTCCGTACAGCATTGCGCCGCCGCCGGTCATAATAATACCTCTGTCCATAATATCGGAAGAAAGTTCCGGCGGCGTATCTTCCAGTACGCGTTTCACGCACTGTACGATGGCTGCTACCGGTTCCGCCAGTGCTTCGCTTACTTCATTCGATTTTACTTCAATCGTTTTCGGCAATCCCGTAATCAAATCGCGGCCGCGAATTTCGATTTTTTCATCACGTGCGCCGTCAAATGCCTGACCGACCTGAATTTTGATATTTTCCGCCGTGCGTTCACCAATCATTACATTGTGTTTATTTTTAATGTATGTAATGATACAGTCATCAAATTTGTCGCCCGCCATGCGCAGTGAATCGCTGACAACAATTCCGCCCAGACTGATAACGGCAACATCCGTCGTTCCGCCGCCGATATCGATAACCATGCAGCCGTTCGGTTCTGCTACATCAAGTCCGGCTCCCATAGCTGCCGCCATCGGTTCTTCAATGAGTTCCGCATGGCTTGCGCCGGCCTGCATAGCAGCTTCCTGCACAGCTCTTTTTTCCACCGTAGTAATTCGCGATGGCACGCAAATCATAATGCGCGGTCGGAACATGAAACGGCGGCCGGCAACTTTGCCGATAAAATAGCGTATCATCTGCTCCGTTATGTCGTAATCGGCTATTACGCCGTCTCGGAGTGGTCTTATCGCCACGATATTTCCCGGCGTACGGCCAATCATGCGGCGTGCATCCTCACCAATTGCCAGAATGCGGTTGCTGTCTTTATCTATGGCAACAACGGACGGTTCCCGTATAACAATGCCTTTGCCTTTTATATAAATGAGGACATTAGCAGTACCAAGGTCAATACCAATATCCATGGACATTCCAAACATTAATCTTACTCCCCTTCTTCAGTTCAAGTTTACTATATTACACATTAAGTTTATGCGCTTAATATCTTATAATATATAATACATCAATTCATTTGGCAAGAAAAAGCTGCTTTAATCTTATCTATTACTCAAAATAACAATCTTGTTGCTTTATTCATAATCCAAAAGCATAAAAAATTGACACTATTTTCCCAAAGTGCTATTATGAAATCAGTATATAACACATTAATCAGGGGGTATTTTTCATGTTTAAAGGAAAGGTTGTTATTGTCGGTGCCAGCAATGTAGGTTCCGCCGTTCTTACAAAACTGCTTGATTTTCAGCTCGCTTCCGAAATCGCGCTTATCGATTTGAATGAAAACAAATGCAAAGGTGAAGCGCTTGATGCCAACGATGCGACATCGTGCATTCACAGTCTCAATATCAGAACGTATTTCGGCGACTATTCCGACTGCAAAGATGCCGACTTAATCATCATCACGGCCGGCCCGAGCATCAAACCGGGTGAAAAACCGGACCGCCTTATTCTGTCCAAGACAAACTGCAAAATCATGAGCAGCGTTATGAGTCAAATCACTAAATACACTAAAGATGCACTCATTCTCATGATTACCAATCCGCTCGACGTTGCAACGTATCATGTTTCCACTCAGTTCGACTACCCGCGCGAAAAAATCATCGGTACAGGTACAATGCTGGAAACATTCCGTCTGCGCCGCATTATCGCCGACCGCTACCATATCGACCCGAAAAATATTCACGGCTACGTTCTCGGTGAACACGGCAACTCCGCTTTCACTGCATGGAGCACGGTAAACGTAGCAGGTCTCGGTCTGGAACACGTTGACGAATATTTCCACTTCGATGACAAACTGGACAAAAAAGCCGTTGAACAGGCACTTGTAAACAGAGCATATGACATCATCAATTTAAAAGGATATACCAATACGGGTATCGCCATGGTTGCTGCCCGCTTTACAAAATCCTTCATGTACAACGAACATACAATCCTGCCTATGTCCGCTGTTTTAGAAGGCGAATACGGTCTGCATGACGTGGCACTGAGCATTCCGCGCATGATTTGCGCCGACGGTATCGTCCGTTCTTTCGCTCCGCATCTGCCGCAGGAAGAACTTGACCTTTTATATGCTTCTGCTGAAAGCGTAAAAAAAGCTATTGCCAGCGCTAAAGAATAAAACACTCCTTAATTTAACATAAAAAAATGCGAACTCAAAAACGGAGTTCGCATTTTTATTTATTCTCTATTAACTACAGATTGAAATATAATTTATTATACGTTATAATCAAACTATAATAATAAAAATAACGGCAAGTAATTATACTGTTTTTGACGTCCGCTAAACGTGCTGACATTTCACTGTTCACTATTTTGGTGAATAAAATCGCTATCGTTTATGCAAATCCCTGACTATATGCTAAAGACTGCTAATCTTTAAGCACATAAGCGATAAACAAAAGCACTGCTAAAAAGGCAACGATTACTGATATGTTGCTGACCACAACAATATCCAGTATCATAATGATTAAATCATTGATGCTCACGTTATCACCTCCCACTGAATGAACAGCGAGAAGCCAGTAAAACAAACTATAATTAACTTGCCTTGTTTTTTATTATAACAACAATCTTTATCTTTGCATAGATATCTATAAAAAAACACTCAATAACAAATTGCTATTGAGTGTTTTTCTTTTATCTGCCGTTTAGCATGTTTTACATTCTTCATAAATACCGGCTTTTTTAAGTGTTTCCACCATCGTATCGCCCATATGAGCAACCGTTTTGGCAACTTCAATGCCGACTTCGTTCAATGCTTTGATTTTATCTGCCGCAGAGCCTTTACCGCCTGCAATGATTGCACCGGCATGACCCATGCGTTTGCCCGGAGGCGCCTGCTGACCGCTGATGAACGCTGCCACCGGTTTTTTCATGTTGGCTTTAATCCATGCAGCCGCGTCTTCTTCCGCCGTACCGCCGATTTCACCAATCATCATAACGGCTTTCGTTTCCGGGTCTTCATTGAACGCTTTGAGTACATCAATGAAGTCCGTACCTTTAACCGGGTCGCCGCCGATGCCGACAATAGTCGTCTGGCCGAGACCGGCTTTCGTCATCTGCGCCATAGCTTCATACGTCAAGGTACCGGAGCGCGATACGATGCCGATATGACCTTTGCGGTGAATTTTACCCGGAATGATGCCGATATTGCATTCATCCGTCGTCATAATGCCCGGGCAGTTCGGTCCGATTAAGCGTGTTTTCTTTCCTTCGAGCGCACGGCGAACCATAACCATATCCATAACAGGAATATGTTCCGTTACGCATACAACAACGTCGAGTTCAGCGTCGATTGCTTCCAAAATACTGTCGGCTGCAAATTTAGCCGGTACGAAGATGACGGAAGCATTAGCACCCGTTTCCTTTACGGCTTCTTCCACTGTATTGAAAATCGGCACACCGTTAACGACCTGTCCGCCTTTTCCCGGCGTTACGCCGCCTACGATTTTCGTACCGTATTCCAGCATATGCTGAGTATGGAACATAGCAACTTTACCAGTTGCACCCTGTACAATTACTTTTGTATCTTTATTAACAAAAATTCCCACGAACTATTCCCTCCCGTATCAGGCATTTTTTACCAATTCTACGATTTTCTGCGCACCGAGTTCCATGGATTCCGCCATGATGAGACCCGGTACATTAGCGTTTTTCAAGATTTCACGGCCTTCTTCGACATTCGTACCTTCCAGACGAACTACAATCGGTACGTTCATATCGATTAACTGGCTGGCTTTCACGATACCTTCGGCAACTTTGTCGCATCTGTTGATACCGCCGAAGATGTTGACGAAAATACCTTTCGCCTGGCCGCCTTCAAGCATGATTTTAAATGCTTTGGCGTTGTCTTCCGGCGTGCTCTGTCCGCCGATATCGAGGAAGTTTGCCGGTTCGCCGCCATAATATTTAATGATATCGACAGTCGCCATAGCAAGCCCTGCACCGTTTACCATGCAGGCAACGTCGCCACCCAAGTTTACATAGTTAAGACCGAGAGCTGCAGCTTCCAGTTCTTTCGGGTCTTCTTCCGTTTCATCACGCAGCGCCGCTACATCAGGATGACGGAACAGCGCACTGTCGTCAAAATTCAGTTTAGCATCAAGTGCCATTACGTTATCGTCTTCCGTGATAACGAGCGGATTTATTTCAGCTAAGGAGCAATCTTTAGCAATAAATAACTTGTAAAGATTCTGCATAAGAGCAGCCGCTTTGCGTACGGACGCCGGCGTAAAATTCATTTTAAACGCCATGCGTGTAGCCTGATAAGAAGTAAGCCCTAAAAGCGGGTCAATATATTCCTTAAAGATTTTTTCCGGCGTTTTCGCAGCCACCTCTTCAATTTCCATACCGCCTTCTTCCGAACCAATCATAACAACTCTGGAAGAAACACGGTCAACTGTAAAGCTCAGATAAAGTTCCTTTTTAAATTTGCAGCCTTCTTCAATCAAAAGACGGTTTACTTTCTTACCGGCAGGACCTGTCTGTTTCGTAACAAGCACCTTGCCTAAAATTTCATTGGCGTATGTCTGCACTTCGTCCAAGGATTTAGCCAGTTTTACACCGCCTGCTTTGCCGCGGCCGCCGGCATGTATCTGTGCTTTAACCACATAAACCGGACCTGTCAGTTTTTCTTTGGCTCCGGCCCCCGCTTCATCTACGGAAAAAGCAGGTACACCCTTCGGTACAGCTACACCGAATTCTCTAAAAATCTGTTTAGCCTGATATTCATGAATATTCACTAAAGATTACCTCCCCAGTTTAAAATACTTAAATATAATAACAAATTTATTACAAATTTACTATATTCCAGTTCATTATTTAAAATTATAAATACATTTGTGTTTCATTTATAGTCTTTATTATACACTTTTTTTAGAAATAGTAAATATCTATAATAGAAATTTTTTCCATATATTTTATTTATATCTAACTTTAAAAAAATTATCTTTCAATTAATTGAATTTAATGAAAATAATTCCTGCAAACTTGTTTTTCCTACAATAATATTCTATCATTATATCATAAATCAATGTGATAATGAGGTTACATCTTATGACAGAAAAAATTACTGATAAACTGGCAAATAAATTGAAAGAAGAAAAAGACCTGCAAAACTTTCTTACGGAAAATCAGCAGGATTTGAAAGAAGCCAATCTGAAAGAATTTCTGCAAAATCTGCTGGAAACGAAACAGCTCAGCAAAACGGAAGTAATAAAAAACTCCGGACTGGATAAGACATACGCCTATAAAATCTTCTCCGGTGAAAAGAAAAATCCCTCCCGCACCAAAATTCTGGCACTGGCACTGAGTATGCAGCTCAACGAAGACGAAACAAACCATCTGCTCTGGCACGCCTGCCACAACGCCCTATACCCGCGTAACCGCTGGGACTCCATCATTATCTTCGCGCTCAAGGAGCATTTCAGCGTGGTCGATACCAATCTGCTGCTCATTCAATACGGCGAAAAAGAAACACTGTATTAAATATCTATTGTAGCAACTGATAGCTTAAGGCAGTATAATACTTTATATTTAGTGAGGTTAAGTGACAACATCGAATGTATATAAAGTATTATACTGCTGGCTGCAGGTTCGATATTTTATCAACACTATAGATTATAAAGCAAAAAGCGTACTAAGCTAAAATTTAGTACGCTTTTTCCGTTTTACTGTTTTGCTGCAAAAACTTCATTATTTCCTGCATTTTCTCTTTCAGCGCGGACTTCAATTCCGGCAGATACGATTTTCGGATAAGCCCTTCTACATCTTCCCGCAATGTCGGGTTATCCTCCAACACTTTCTGCGTGCTGTTTAAAATCTCCTCCATAAATTTGAGACAGATATCGTCGATATTAAAGCTGTACGCTGTGGCTATTTTCCTCTTTCCGCCTTCCGTCCTGATAATCCTGTTTTCATCGATTGCAATTTTCGTATGCAGAATTTCGTCAGCGTAGGCAATGAACCGCTGTGCCGTGTTTGCCATTGTACGATTAAAGAAATTCTGCCTGATTTCCGCCGTATAATTCGTTTCTTCAATATGCTTCAGCTGCCACAGATGAAAATTGCGCCTATCCTCGCTGCCCGCAAAATTCGTATACGTCGGTATACATTCAAACCATTTCAGATAATCCGGCAGATTAAGCCTGAATTTTGCTTCCACCTCGCCGATTATTTTTTCTACCTTTTTATTTATATTATAGTAGTAATTTCTGTCGTTTTCCTGATAAACACAGTATTTTTGCAAGCTGTACGCCTTGTAAAAATCAAGCGTATCCATTATATATTCATCTATATGGGCAAACATTATCTGTTCAAACTCTTCCATCGCCACCTGCAAAGCCTGCTCATGCGTTTCAAATTCGTATGAATTGACAAGACTTATCGGAAAGGACATATCAATATCATTTTTGTTAAAGGCATAATCCTTTTGCTGCTCCGGTATTGGCGGACGAAACGAAACAAGCTTGTCTTTGAGCATGATTTCGATTTCATTCAGCGGCAAAGAATAAAACGCATATTTATATTCACCGTTAAGCTCCGCTATAATTTCATCAACAGACTGATACCTGTTATTCGGGTCAAACTGCAGCATTTTCCGTACAACCCGCTGCAAAAGACCGGACTGCGGCTTTAACAGCTGCATTGTAATTCCCAGTGCGTAGATGTCAGCGCGTCTGTCCGTCTGTCCCCAGCCATACTGTTCGGGCGCCGCATATCCCTTCGTGCCGAAATACTGCGTATTTTGCTCCCGGCCGTATTTATACGTGCGCGCCACGTCAAAATCAATAAGCTTTACGATATCATCGCTCGTCAAAATAATATTACTCGGCTTGATATCCTGATGAATAATATCTTTTTTATGCAGAAGCGACAAACCTTCGCACATCTGGAACAGAATATTTCTTATGCGCTCATCCGAAAAATATTCCCCGCCGCTCAGCAGGTTTTCCAGTGTCCGCCCATTGATAAACTCCTCAATAACAATTAGCTGACTGCCGTCGCGATACACATAGTTCATACGCGGCAGCAGCCGGCAACTCAACCGCTGCAACGAAACGTACAGCGCATATAAATTTTCCAGCTTTTCGCTTTCCAAATATTTAACAACATAAACCTGCCCCGTAATCCGGCTGTAAACCAGAACAATCCTGCTCTTTTCACTATTTTTCAGCTCAGTGATTTTCGTACAGGTCCGTAAAAATAACCGTGCCTTATCACTCATAATAAAATCCCATCCGTTTTTATTGATAATTATACCACAATAGAAAAAAGCTGTAATAACCTGAACCGATTTTCAAATTATTGCAGCTTTATTCTCAATCATATTCTGTTATAAAATTCATCACCGAAATTACCATAGAACTTATAGTTATACGCCAGTGCAAATGCGATTTCTCCTGCCGGCATTACAATACCCGTCGCTGCCCATGAACCGTTCGGGTCAAGATAGCTCCAATTATCATTCAGATTGCGGTCAACGTACATTCTGACTAAATCCGAATTATAGAAAAATCTGTACGTTTTCACCTGTGAAATTGCCGTACTACCTTTGTCAGCATCCGGTACAGTAACTACATTGACCGCAATTATATACTGCGGCGGAGCGTATTTCTGCACATTGAGCGAACTTCTGTCAACATACCACGCCACTCCCATATGCCCGTCACACAAAATATAATTCGGGTCGCCGTTTAAATGGTCAGGATACGGCGAAGCAAACGCCGTCGATATCATCATCATAAAAACCGCTATAAATGAAATAACCAATTTTTTCATGTATCAACACAACCTTTCTTATAAAATTACGGTAAAGAAATTCCTCTTTTTATAATATCCTCATTCAAGCTGTCCGCATGTGTGAGTACGATATTGGCCAGATTGACATTCTTCTGTTCTTTCAATACACCATGATAATGGGAAGGATTTTCCCCCTGCGCAGAATAAAGCATTCCCGGAACAATATTATTATTGGCATCCACCTCAAACAGAGCATAAATCGGTACTTCATGCACCTTTCCGTTCCATACGCCTAAAATTTTATCCTCACCGTTTTTATTATCATTTTCTATGTGCATTTTAAATATAAGCGGAGCCATTCTATCCATCGTTTCATATTTATTATCTCTCGGCCGCAATAACGCTTTATCATAATCCACACGCGCAATCATATCGTCTTTTTTGTCGTAAATGACAAAAGTTATGCCTTTGCTTATATCCAAACCGAAAAATCCGTCTTCATCAAACTTGGAAACGGCAGACAGTTTATAAATCGCATTTTTACTCTGCAAAACTTCATTTGCCTGCGCAAGCACGTCCCTTTTCACCGGAGATGCCTGTTTATTTGTAGATTGTTCTTTCTCTTCATCAGATTTTTTAACCGTATCATCTGTCGCCTCGTCTGAAACCATGTGTTCTATCTCTGCAACGGCTTTACCGAGAAAACTCGTATTCCAGCCGCAGCCGCTTGTAATAAAGCACAAACTGATACACATTAAAATCGATAATGCACTACATTTTTTATTCATACATATTCCTTTCATTTTACGGCAAACCGCTGAATATATAAGAATATTCAGCGGCTGACACCATTAATGCTGTACTATACCGTAATCCTTATAACCGAACCAGTTGTTGCTTTCATCCCAGAAGAAATGATATTCCTGCGCTGGCTGATGCAGACCCATTTGCGAATAAGATAAAACTATGTCGCCATTCGATACGTACATATGCGGTTCGGCATAACTTCCAAGCGGATTGTAATAATTAGCTGGATTTACATAAAGCTGCCACGTTTCTTTTTGATTGTCATAACCCATTAAATAAATACTAGCACTACCATCCATATTGTCGGCGCACATTACAATATAGGCGTATTTGCCATAAACACTGTCGTAAACCTGGTCAATGCGCAGATATTTATGATACGGCATATTTGCCTTATATATGACTGTATCGTCTTTGCCCACATACATCGTCATCTGCGAACCCGACGGCACAAAAGCTATTTGGATATCGTAGCCGTTTTCCGCAAAAGAAGCACTGACGCCGTTACCCGTTATCGTGCCGCTTTGCGTCTGTGCCGTTTGGAATGAACTGGCAAAACTTACCGCCGTCAGACAAAATACCGTACATACCGTTAACAATAAAATTCTTGCATACTTCATATTAAAACGTCCTTTCTATTTATTTCGCCTTATATTGCTGAAAAACCTTGTTCAATATACCGGAACTATCCCACCAGTTCATACTTACTCCGTTTATGTCCAAATATGATACTTCAAAACGGCTGTCATTCAATATTCTGAACTGCACACAGCATGTTGCTGGATTATTATTCCAACGACATTCACCGTTAAACTCCACAATACGCTCATTATTTTCCGAAACAAACGATTCCCATTTTTCATTGCTGAAAAACTGGTCAAACGCTTTGCCAATCGGCACCCCTTTCGCCATATCAAGACTGCCGTTTTTAACCGTATGCACGTATTTATCATCACCGCAACCGGCAAATAAAACACTCATCAATGAAATAATCACGACAATAAATATAAGTTTTTTCTTGTTTTCCATAATCGCGTTCTCCTTATTTAAAATTCAATGGATTTTCTCCATACTGATTATTTCCGTCAGTTCCCGGCATTAAAAATAAATACAAATAAAAAAACGGTGTAACAGCCGGAATAAACGTCAATAACACAAACCAACCAGACTTATTCACATCATGCAATCGCCTGATATCAAGCATCAAATCGGCAATTACACATAAAATAAATATTATTATACTTATTAATAATAGTACCGTCGAAAATAAATCATCTTCCCAAACCGAATCAAATATTACATAACATATCGTTTCTAAAAATATAATAAGCAACGAACGCCAAAAATAAGGTTTACGATTTAGTCTGCCCTGATAAGAAAAATAATCCCGTTTCATCATCTGTACAAAATCCGAATTAACAGCTTTTCTTATATCCTCTGATACTTCGTTATTATTCGTACTCAATACAGCTCCGCATTTAGGACAGTATTTCTCATTAATCCCTACTTGCGTTCCGCATTTCGAACAAAATCTGCCTTGCATAAAAATCATCACTTTCCACTTCATTCAAACAAATCATCAAACAGTCCGCCGTCATCTTCCGCCGGTTCGATACTGTCAACCGCCGGACTGTCTTCTATCGGTTCCGTTTCCACTTCAGTCGTATCATCATAAGCCTGAATATGGTCGGCCGCATTATCCAGCGGCGGTACATACGCTGAAACCTCCTGCACCGTTTCGTCAGCATAAGCCGCCAAATCCGGCGCAGCCAAATCTTCACTCGTGATATTGCCCGGTACATCACTTCCCGCCGCACTCGCCGTCGCCGAATGAAGCATTGAACCTGCCACAGCACCCACTGCCGCAGCCGCCGCATATTTTCCCATATTCTGCAACGTACTGCCGGTGTTGTTTTGCTGATTATTATGCGCTGCCGTATTTCTGCCGTGATTATTGCCCGGCATATTATTCACCGCATTCGCCGTCGGCAATGCAGAATGCACAGCACTAAGCATATTAGCATTTTCCGCCATGACAGCCGGATTATTTTTAATGATATCCGCCGCCAGATATAAATGCGCCAGAGCCAAATAAACAGCTGCCTCTTTTTTGCCCATATTAACAGCATTTTTCAAATGCACAATGGCTTTTTCATAATCATGCAGCGGATTAGCCGTATTCATAAACTCCCTGCCCAAAATAAATTCATCCAACGAACTTTTATTCACCGTCTGCTTTGGCAGCTGCCCTCCGCTCGGTGCGGGAATATCCACTATCTTCACACGGGAAACAGCCTGTTCATCCGTCGCAAACTTAGCGCCGCACTGCGTACAGAAAAGATTTTCCTGCGGCATTCTCGCGCCGCATTTCGTACAAAACTTAAACATAAAAACTCGCTCCTATCTCTTATTTATTCTGCAACGGGTCTTCACCATACTGATTAGAACCTTCCGTTCCCTTGAAAAACAATACATAAATACTCAAAGCGGCATTGGCAATCGGCACGCAGCCCAAAAGCACCAGCCAGCCTGTCTTGTTCAAATCATGCAAACGGCGCACATTGAGCGAAATCATAAATACCATACAGATTGCACAGACAATCAGCGTAAACAGTATTTCTGCCGTTCCCGGTGCCGTTGTGAGCATACCGAACTCATCAAATGTAAATTCATCTTCAAACATCAAATCGACAAGCACCAATAAAATTACCGAAACAACATACACAATCAAACTGCGGATAATATACGGCTTCCTGTTCAAGCGGCCGGAAAAAGACAGATACTGTTCTTTCAGTATTTGCAGCGTATCATCCTTTCTTTCCGTCTCCCTGCTCGCTGCATTAGGCATATTCACAACCGTTTGCCCATTATTTCTTTCCCTATAACTGCTGTTTAATGCACCGCATTTCGGACAGAATTTAACATCTTTTTCAATCTGCTGACCGCATTTACTGCAAAAATGCTTTTCCTCCACCTGCACTTCAAGCTGTCTGCCGCATTTCGGACAGAACACCACTTCATCACTAAAAATCTGATTGCATTGTACACATTTTTTCATACCGAAAACTTCCTTTCATCTATAGAGTTTATAAATCCTTGAAAAAATCACTGATATGCACATTAAGTGCTCTCGCTATCTGAAAAAACGTTGATATCGGCACACCCTTTTTATATGCGCCCCTTTCAATCCGCGATAAATACGATACGCTAATGTTAGCCCGCAGAGCCAGCTCCTTCTGCGTAAACCTCTTCATTTTGCGATAATAAGCCACCCTGCAGCCTATCTGAATATATTCTGCTTCAAACATTGCTAAAACCCCGCTCTGTAATTTTGTTCTATATTCATTTTAAACAATAAGCCGCCAATAGTGGTGTACTGTCAGTATAATTTCAAAAATTTTTCGCCCTATCTAGCACATTTTTTATCCTAAAAAAATAAAAACCGCTGAATATATAGCAAAAAAACTATATATTCAACGGTCAAAAATTAAAAATTATTAGTTTTTATTTTTAGAGCCGAAAAACATTGCTCCAACTACTCCTACTGTCGCTAAAACCCCACTTGCAACCATAGCAGCATTTTTCAATGTAAGATTATCTGTAATTTTATCCATAATACTACTTTCTTCAAAATTTCTTTTCTTATAACTTTCTTTATGATACGTACATTCAACCCATTGAACAAAATAAAATAGATTTTCAAGACATTTAACAGCTATTTCAGGCGTAATTTTATTTGGACTTTCATGTACAGCAATATTACCATTTCTACGAATATAATTGAGTTGGTCTTTTTTACTCTTACCAATTACCACAATAAACGTTTCATTGTTTACCATAGAACCTAATGTTGGTCTTTCTCCTTTGTTTACATTAGCTCTAATGTTAAATCGATTATCCTTTTTGTAAACCCATTTAAGAGTAGCTTCCAGCGCTGAACGGATATTTTTAACACAATCTGCCGGCGAATCGGTTCGCCATCTTGTCTCTGCTTGAATACATAAAGAAGAAAAAGAACTAAATTCTTTTATATCTTCCAAGTAACCAAAGTTTGACATATAAAATTATTCCTCCTTTATCAATAACCATTACATAAAAGAATATTACTATCATTATATATTATAACATTTTTAGTAAATAATTCTCTCATCTAAGATGAAATTTATTATTCATTTTTTTCACCAACTGCATTTTTGCCATTAAAAATAACTGTTTTCTTAAATATTTTTTCTTTAAATAAACACATTGCGCAGTCTGTTGCACGGTTTTCGGCTCGTTAAGATATTTTATGATTTTCATCCAAAGGCTGTATTTCTTTTTAGCTCGCCGTTTGTTGTTCATATTGAAATAGCGCATCTGCTGCCAGAAATTCATAGACAAAAATCTTTCCAGTTCTTCATTATATTGAGCAATAATCGCAATACTGCAATCGTCCTGCGTATTATTCACAACAAGCTGAAAACTGTCTTTTAACAGCTGAAGCATTTCCCCATGTTCAACTAAACATACCTTACGCATTATTCTAACAATGACAGGTGCCAGCTGACCTGTACGCTTCTGATAAAAACTTTCCGCCGCGCCGTCGGATATCAATACAAAACCATGAATATTTTCAATATTTCCCTTAAACAGTTTCATATACAGCAAAGCCTTAGAGGACGTCGTGAAAACCGTAGTATTACTGAACTCGCCAGTTTCCGGTTTGGAAGCAACTTTCAAGCTGTCATTTTTCCAATATCCTATCACGCCATCGCCGATATGAAACAGTAAAAATCTGTTGTTTTTGATAGCTACAAACAGCAGTGTTGAAGCTAAATCCTTTATACTGCAATTCAGCTGTTCGGCTTTTTGCCGTAGTGCCTCCAAAATCCGCGTCAAAATATTCTTCTTTACCTGTACTCCGTCTGTTTCGTTGAAAATACGCTCAAAATTATTCGCTATATAATCACAAGTAGCCTGAAGCGCCGTTTCCGCACCGAAATGCGAAAATTTCGCTGAACCTGCACCGTCAGCCAGCCCCAATAAATGCACGCCGTTCATACAGCAGGAAACAGTTTTATCCTGACAGGGAATATTCTTTCTGCAATGACTTCTGCCCGCCTGCGCATAATCCAACATATGCCACATTATAACGTACCCCAACCTTTAATGCCTTCCGTATCCAAAGCGACAAGTTCGCCTGGCACGGATTGAGACGTTTTGGAAACACTTTTACTGAGCCACTCAAAAAATTCGGCAAATTTTAATCCCTGCAAACGAAGCGGTGAACGGTTCGGCGACAGTTTGCCCAAAGAGGACATATTCGCTTCCTTGCCGATACCGATAGGAAAAACTGTAAGTTTTTTACTTTTTACCATATTACCGACTCTATCGATTGCACGCTGCCAGCTATCTTGAGAGCCATTGTTTTCTCCGTCCGTCAGAATAACAAGCCACGGCTGATAATAGTCTACGCCTTTATCTTTATATTCATTCTTCCTCTTTTCCAGCAAATCCAATGCCAGATTAACGGCTTCGCCCATATGCGTATCACCTTTTGCTTTAAGCTGCGGCACCTGCTGCCGTTCGATACTGCCGAAATCAAGCAAACATTCGGCATCATCATTAAACTGAACGACACATATTTCCGCCGCATATTTTGCCACTTCATCGCCGGTAATCGCATCAAAGAAAAGTTGCAACCCTTTTTGCAGTTCATTCAACCTCGTTTCGCCGCCGGAAACAATATTCCATGTCCTGCCGTCTTCATAAACGGTTTCGCCTGTTTTCTCATATGTCCCGCTCTCTACCACCAGCATGGAAGCACTCGTATCCAAACATATGCAAATCGGCACGCGCGTCGTCGGATTGTCAACCAAATCCTGTAATCTTATTAAAGCGTTATTTTCCATTCTTACCATTCCTTTCTTCAATTAAACAAATTTTTAAACAATCGCCTAAACCAATTAATTATTCTCCTAAAAATACTTAAATTCGCATAAGCCCGCACAACGGCTTTTTTGTATCGAGTCGGAAAAACCGCCTCCGACATTTCATCCTGACTGCCGATACTGCCGTTATCCAGCAATTTCAAATATTTATTGAAATCATCCAGCCATCTTTCTACAGACAGCCGGTTCTCAGCTCGCGAATACCTGCCGTCTTTATGAAAAGTATTGTAAAAATCCGTTTTGATAAAATACGGCAAATGGCTCCATATATATATCCATGCTCCTTCCGGCGTCCTGTCATTTTTCAACTCATTGAGCGGATAAGCAAAATCCATGTTGAGCATATTACTTTCCATACTCTCGCCGCCTTGCAATGAATACGGATTTTTTCCCATCATTATAATCATGAACAGTAACACGGCCACGGCAAAATAATCACTGCTGAAACTGCGCAGATATTCGTTATAATGCCTGTCCCTATTATACGTTCGCTTGTAACATCTATTCTCCCGCAAAATTTCCTGTGCTGTAAACGGAATTGTCCCGACAGGACAAGGAAATCCTTCCACCTGGTAACTGTCAACATCGACAAAATAAACCTCAGTCGGCGAACAGACCATTATATTAAACGGATTTATGTCGCCCAGAATAATATTATGCCTATGCAGAAATCTGATTTTATCCAAAATCGTAATACACAGCTGAACGATATCCCGTTTTTTCCAATCCGGAAACTGCTTTAAAAACAACGGTTTCAGAAAAATACTCTTCTGCAACTCTACGCCCTTAGCTTTAAGCATTAAATAACCGACAAACTCATCTTTAGCATTGTACAAAATCTCCTGCGGATAACAAATACCCGGATACTGAATATTCTTCGAGGTCATCAATTTTATTTTCGCTTCTCTGTATTTCGTGATTTTATCCCGATTGTAGATTTTCGCCACATATTGCGTATTCGTCGTATAAACCGCGGCTTCCCCGCCTTTGCCGAGAAGCTTCAGAAGTTTTATTTTCTTTCGCGTATCGACCGACTTTTCATCTGCCTGTTCCACCGAAGAATTTTCTTTTGATACATCATCTTTTGAACCGAAGAAAAAATCATGTATCATCGAAAAAATGCTTTTATCTTCCTTTTTTGCTTTTTTAACGTCATCATGCTGCGGCTTCGGTTTTTTCTTAGGTTTAGGCTTCTTGCCGTTATATACAATATCTCCAACAGTCGGTATACAGGTTACTTTTAAACTTTCATTGGAAATTTTTATCAAACTGCCTGCCAACTCAAATACAGGTTTGCTGAATATATCTTTCAAAGAACCTTCATTATCAAGACTTTTCACAATCACATTCGAAGATTTAGCTTTATTTAAAATATTTTTTGCCAAAAGCCGGTCTTCCGTTATCAGCAGAATTTTATACTTGGATTTAAACTTATTGATAACATACAGGAACACATCATCAGCCTTGCGAAAACTGTCCTCGCCCTTTATCTGAATAATCTGCGCCTCTTTCAGCTTGGTAATTATCTGCCGTATCTTCTGCGCCTTTGATTTTGTATATGAACTGTTTATACTTTCTTCAACTTCCCGCTGCACATTAATCGGTACAATAATCCTGTTCTTGTACAATTCGAGCAGCGGTATTATATTCGACCAGAACCGCGATACATAAACGTTCGACAAACTTTTCAGCAGACTTGAAGTGTCTATGAGAATTTTATAATTTTTAACATAGAACTTTAATAACCGGTCCGACCTTAAATCAGCAGAAGAAGCCGCCAATATTTCATTAAGTTTTCTCTCCTCATCATCGTTCAGCGTATCATCAATGTCTTCCGCATATATTCCCAAATCACTCAGAAACTCAATCACAGCCGGCTCTTCAAGCTCCAGTTTCTCCGCCAATTCTTTTACTTTAATAGACATAACTCACATATCCTTTCCGACAAAATCATGATATGTAGACTTAAATCATGCCTTCATTTTACCTAAATTGAACACAAAATTGGTGTACTGCTAAGTATAATTTATATATATTTTGCTTTATCAATTCAAAAAACAATTTTATTTGTTATTACTATTTATAAACAAAAACAACTCTATAGCATACTATAAACAGCCAATCTGATATTATATTAACGCTCTTAGATAAAATCTATATATGCTACTTTAAAATATATAATCAAACTCAAACATATTCCGTAATACTATCTCTTGCTCATCCTTATATCTACATTTTAACAAAAAAAGGTTCTACAATAGATGTTAAGGTAAGAGAAAATTCCTTATTCTAAGATTTATTATAGAACCAAAATTTTTACATATTCAATATTATATTTGCATTATTAACTTATTCAATTAAGATGACGATTAATCACCCAAGTATGTGGTTTATTTTCTTGTTTTCTAGGACATTTTCCTGGAAGCGGTCTGCCCATTGAAGTATTTCTGATTTCTTTTTTACCACAATGACTACACATATATTCAATTCGTTTATCTGCCATTTCATCAAATCCTTACTGTCTTATAAACAATAACACTTGCGACTTAACTATTTCGTTTATTTGATAATTCTTCAGCTAAACACCAACCAGCAGATTCTAACATCGCCACACTAATTGACGGTGCAACAATCTGCCCTAAAAAAGGTATTATCTTTGAAGCTTCTTTCGCAAGTGTTTTTATAGGTTGTTTAAGCATTGTTTGTTTTATAGCTGCAATAGCCATATTTTTAGCAACGCTTTCTTGTATAGAATCTCCAAAAACACTAGATAACGCCATAGCCATTGTCGTCATCGTTACCATATCCGCTGCCACACCTACACCTGGCACAGGGACTAAATTTCCTGCTGCTGCCGCTACTGCATGACTATGAATTATTTTCTCACATTTACTTTTTTCTTCTTCTGTCATACTCATAAAAATTATCCTCTAAATTTAATAATTACCATCTTAAAAATTCATTACATCTAATATCACAACGAGCATTACAAAAAAAAGATGTCATTTTTATTTTTTGTTTATGAATTTTTAATAAAAATTTCATAAAAACTCCTTTGATTTTAACAAAAATTTTATTAAATAATCCTAGTACTATAAAAAAACATTACATAATACTAAAATATTTTTTACTTAAACGGACAAGCTAATCCCCTGCAATCAGCATAGCATTGCGCACCGCATTTACTGCTACAGCCACCATAATTATATATTTTTTTCAAATCAGGTTTTATTAAAATTTTCATTATAATTACCTACCTTTTTATAATTTTTTAAAAAAGACCTTTAACTGGACATCCTAAATTAGTACATTTAGCATAACATTGTGAGCTACAATCACTTCTACATCCTTCTAAGGACTTAGATTTAACTAAACTCATATTTCTTACTGGTTGAATCAAAATTTTCATAAAACATATTCTCCTTTTACTTTATTTTTTATTTCATTTTTCCCTTCCAATATACAATTTTTTTCAAAAATCAATGTATTGATTATGCAATTATTTTTTAAAATGATATTTTTACATTTTATTTTATCAACATAACAATGATCTAGAATAATATTTTCAGCTATAATTTTTTCTATTGATATTTTTCCTTTATGATTAAAATATGCTTTTTTATTATTTATATTTCTTAATACCATTGAAATATTTTCAAAATCGTTTTTTTTATCTAAAAAAACTTTAATATTATCACTTATAATTTTACCTATATGATTATTTTTTGATAAACTTAATTTTATTTCTTTAGCTTGCAAATATTGCAAATATACTTGTCCATTTACAATTATATCATCTCCTTTTATATTATTTCCAGATAAAATTCCTTCTATACTAATTTGTTTTCCTACTATTTTTTTTAAATTTATTATTCCTTCTAAATTTATTTTATCACCATTTAAATTTTCTCCATATATTTCACCTTTTAATTTAACATCATTTCCCTTCATTTTATTAAAAATTATATTTCCTTCAGATTTTAATAACTTTGCCTCTAAAATATCCTCAAGAAGTAAATCCCCTTCTAGAATATTTTTTTCATTTTTTAAATCAGTAAACATTATATAACCACTAATCTTCATTTACATTACACTTCTTTTTCTATCACAACTTCCAACCCTCCAACAATCAATAAAACAATATCCTTTACAATTACTTAACATAAAAAAACTTTTAGGCTTTATTAAAAATATCATCTCAAATTTCTCCTTTTAATTTTTCATAATAAAACTCAAGTATCTTTTCAAGATTATATTTTACTGTATCACATACTGGCATATTATTTACATTTTTTCTCGCCGCATCTGGACAACCACCCATGCAAATTGGTAACATATTACATTTTTTACATTTATCTATTAGTAAAGGATTCCATTCTATCCAATTTAAATATTTCACTGATGGTTTTTTATCTTTATCTGTTAAATGCGCACAACTATAAACTTTATCTCCAACATGATTCCAACATTTATACATATATCCTTCAACATCTATAACAAACGAATTAATATAATCTGTACAACAATAATTATATCGTATATGTGGATAAACAGTCATCTTATTCATAACAAATCCCATATCTATAACTTTTTTATATAGTGGTAAAAGTATATCCGCATATTGTTCATTATCAAAACAATTGTTTTCTATTGATTTACATATTTCTGTAAACATAGATACTTTTCCAAAATCTATTCTTAATTTTTGATATTTTAATATTCTCTTTTTTATTATATTCAATAATTCATCTAATGAATTAACATTTTCTTTATCTACATTTATACGTAAAATAACGTCTAAATCATTATTTAATAATTTATCAATATTATTAATCAATAAATTAAATGTACTTTTACCATTACAACTAATTCTTCTTTTATCATGAATTTTCTGAGGGCCATCAATAGTTACTTGGGCTCCTTTAATATGATAATTTTTAAATGCAATAATATCATCATCTGTTAATAAACTAGCATTGGTAATAATAAACGCATTATATTCAATATTATTTTCATTACATAATTCAAGTATCTTCTTGGATAAGGAATATATTATTGATTTTGCAATCAATGGCTCTCCACCATACCATGTAATTGATAAATTTCTTATATTTGCCATATGAGCAGAAATAAATTCTATCAATGCATTTTGATTATCACTATTCATAACACCAGTATTATGATTTTCAAAACAATACTTACAACGAAAATTACATGCTAATGTAGGTGCTATTGTAAGTGCCAATGTAGTGGTATCATATTTTCCTATATTTCTATAAAAATTTATTAATTTCAATTCATTTACATCATCATCAATTATTGCTCCTGATAATTTCATATTATTAAGTAAATCTTTATCATATTTTTTTTCATCATAACATTTATTTTTTATATCCTTAATCACTTGTAAAAAACTATTATCTACAACTGCCAAAGCACACGTCATTGCATTAAAAAAAATTATTGTATTATCATATTTTTTAAAAAAATTATATTTTGATACTTTCACCAAATAACCTTCTCATCAATTTATTTATATTATAATTTTTAATAATTTTACTAAAAATAATTTAGTGTAATATAGATAAAATATCATCTATATTACACTATTTATTATATATCATTATTTTCTATGACGATCTTTAAATTCTAAACCTGCTCCTAATTTTTCTTGCCATGAAGATGATTTACTATTATAAATACGTTTTAAATCATAATCAGATAAGTTTCCATAGCCATTTCTATATCTTGCATTTTGACCTTGATTCATTATATCTGCTCTTTTTCTAGCACTAGCTTCTGCTCCTTTTTGTAATAAACTTAATGCCATATCAAAAAAACCCATAATTAACACTCCTTTTATATTTATAAATAATATTTATATGCTATTGTTTAAACATAAACAGCTCTGATATAGATACATCCAAAGCATTTGATATATCTATTAATACAGGCAAAGATACAAATTTTTTTACCAATCCACATTCTATTTGTGATAAATACGTATTACTAATATTAACCTTTTCTGCCAATTCTAATTGAGTCAAATTTTTCTCTTTTCTATAATAAACAATATTTAATCCTACTTGTTTTAAAACTTCTTTATATGAATGATACATTCTTATCACCACATTTTTATTTAATCATCTTTTCTCAATATATAAATTATCTCACTTTAACTTCATTTTCGCTTTAGAGAATAGTTATATTATTTTAACTGTTAGTTAAAATAATATAACTATTCCATTTTAAATATAACAATTCGCAACTATTTTATCTTGCAACTTAAATAAAATTTTCATGAATCCTTTTCAAATAATTTACTTACATTCACATCAAGAGCTTTTGCTATTTTCATAAACGTAGATAAAGATACACCATTTGCATAACTGCCTCTTTCTATTCTTGACAAATATGATGTACTAATTCCTGTTTTAAAAGCTAAGGTTTCTTGTGTATATCCTTTTAATTTACGATAATAAACTATTTTAGCTCCAATCTGTTTATATTCCCATATAAATGATAAATTCAACTATGTATATCTCCTTTCATTTATATTATTCCTTCTATATAAAATTATCTCATATTCTTAAAGATTTACAATTCGGCTCAGTTCATATATCCGCCCTATTTGTGTCAGTTTCAATTTTTTGCCAAAAACTTCGGTTCAATCTTTCATTTAGTAAACGCAAATCACATTCTTATTTTATCCAATCCGAACGCAAAATCGGTATACTGCCAGTACAATTTTGCAAATTTTTACTGTTTCAGTTCAACTTTTGACTTTATACGGCACGTTTTATCTACAACTAAATGAAAAACGGCTCCATAATTGTAAAATGCTGCCAAAATCTGCCGCATTCACTCATCATGGAGCCGTTTGCTCTATTTGAAATTATCTCATTTCTGTAGTATAATAAAGATACAAAAAGACAAGGCAATTAACGTTTGCCAGCGTTAGCCTTCTCTTTCGCCGTAAATTAATACGCTTTGAAAAAGCCAAACGTAACTGCAATTAAGTTTGGCTTTTTTCTTTATCTTGTGCAGTAAAAAATTCTATTTATCGTCAGATAAAGCGATAACTATTGCTACAACACCAGCAATAAATATGCCGCCAGCCGTAAAAAACTGATTGTTGATAGCTACTTCTATAATCGAAACCATTATATCCGTATACATAGTTATCACCTCCCGCCGTTTTATCTTAACGACAAGAGAAAACCAACTCGTTAATTTGCCTTGCAATTTTTTATTATAGCAAGTTTTCGATACAAAAGCAAAAAGCTCACCGTATTTGCGGTGAGCTTTTTATTTTAACGGATAAAGTTTGTCATGATTTTCGCTTCCGTTTCCGGAACAGCAACGCCTGCTTTCTTACCGGCTTCGATACATTTCAACAGCCAAGCCATATTCGTGGCAAGCACGCGCATAATCTGCATACCTTCAGCATCGCGCTTTACTTCATCCGGCGTGTTGCCATGTACCATTGTCCAGTAATTAGCTGAAACAATCGGCATTTGATGATAGGAAAAATATTTATTCAGCACATCAATCGTCGCCGTAGTGCCGGCGCGTCTAGCAGAAGCAATCGCTGCTGCCGGTTTGTGAAGCAGGTCCTTACCGGCAAGACTTGCCAGTCTGTCCATAAATTCCATGATTTCACCGGAAGGCGATGCCCAATATACAGGCGATCCGACAACGAGCCCGTCAGCTGTTTTCATTTTTTCCGCAACGGCTTTAATATTTTCCATTGTCGGTACAGCGTGAATAATTTCACTTTCCACGCCGTTTTGTTCCAATGTATGAGCGATTTCCGTCAAAGCTGTATACGTGCAGCCCTTTTCGCGGCGGCTGCCGTTCAATAACAAAACTTTCATCAAAATCTTCCTTTCATTATAATATATCTTTCTTCTTCAAATTATATGCTTATTATTCTCAATTATCAACAATTATATTGTGCCGAACCATCACTTTCTATTTATACACCTGTTTCAAAGATTTCTTTCAGCGAAAAACAGCAATAAGCAAAAATACTCACTTTTAATCACAAAAAACTCTTGAACAGATTTAAAATCTATACAAGAGCTACCATAATTGCTATAACGAAAAACAAGGCAAGTATTTATATTTGTTTCGTTGACTTCCTGCCGTTCATAAGGCGGGAGGTGATAGCATGTCCTACGATGATTTAATCATGGTGATTTGCGATATTGTTGTTACCAACAACATATCAATTATCATTGCGCTTACTGCTGTAATCGTGCTTATCATTTGTATGTCTAAAGATTAACTTTAGCATGCAGTCAATTAAGCTTATGTGAAACGATAGCGACTTTATTCACCCTATTAAATGAGCGGTAGAGTGTCAAGCACGTGGAACAGACGTTAGAAACAATATAAATGCTTGCCGTTATTTTTTATCATGCTTTGATTATACCGCATAATAAAATATATTTCAATCTGCTTCAAATAATAATTTATAATGATGTCAAAATACATTTGAACTTCAAAAAAGGCTTTACAGAAAAACTCCGTAAAGCCTTGAATTTACTAAATTGGTGCGGAAGACAGGACTTGAACCTGCACACCGAAAGATACTAGATCCTAAGTCTAGCGCGTCTGCCAATTCCGCCACTTCCGCACATGGCACTCGTGTGAATGCGAGAATTATTATATCATTTCTAAAGCCTCTACGTCAATAGCTTTTAAAAAATTAGACTTTAAAAACTTTTGCCTGCATGCCGATTTTGGCAAGCAGCTCATCCATGCTGTTGGCACCGACCGTTCTGCCTGCTACCAGCGGAATTTTAGCACATACTTTGGCATCATCGAGTGCATCATGATGATGAAATTTTATCTGGAAAAATTCACCGAGCGTATTCAGTTTATGATTAGGCAGCTGCGGCCAGACTTTGCGCGAAATCTGCACCGTACACGCCGTCGTAAAATGCGGTTTCGGCAGATGATACTGCCAGATACAGCTTCTAAGCACACCCATATCGAAAAAGGAATTATGCGCAATAACAATCCGGTTATCCAGATATGTACGCAGCTCCTGCCAAATCTGCGCAAAAGTCGGAGCATTTTCCACCATTTCCGGCGTTATGCCGTGAATTTTTATATTACCTTCTTCAAAATTCATTTCCGGCGGGCGAATAAGCGTATTATACGAATCGGTCATACGCCCTTTTTCAATCACCACGACGGCAACGGAGCACGCACTGTTTCGGTTGGCATTCGCCGTCTCAAAATCTATACTGGTAAAGTTCATTAAACTCATCGTTTCACCTCAAAAAAATCTAAGATACTACGCTATATACTATACCATAGTTATCTTAGATTTTTTAGTGTTTATTTTATTTTTGCGCTACCAGTTCAATAGCTTCTTTACCGGTCAAATGGTCAACGGTAAGCGCCAGTACGCATGTTCTGTTCCATGCTCCGTTGATTTCTTTCAGATGAGCTTCGTCATTATTTTGCGAAACGTATTTATAAGCCAGCTCTTTTAGTGCCGCCATTTTTTCTTCATCATTTTCAACTTTTTCTATTCTGCCGAAAACAATCACACTGCGAAAATATGTCGTGTATTTTTCCGGCACAATTGTATCCTTGTCAATAATGCAAAAAGAAACTTTATTCTGCTTGGCAATTATATCGAGTTTATGCCCGGATACGGCACAGTGAAAATAAATTCTTTCATTATAATATACGTAGTTAAGCGGCACGGCATACGGATATTCTCCTTCCGCCGCCAAAGCCAGCGTTCCTACCGTCTGATTTTGCAGTATCTTTTGGCATTCTTCCTTTGAAAGCTGCTGGCGAATCCGGCGCATCGGTTTAAACATCATAATTCCTCCTATTATAAATTTATCCCTATAACTTATTATAGAACGATTTTTTATTCTTTCCGTTGTTTTTACAACAAGATATTATTTGGCAAATTTTTCTTTTAAATATTCATCAATCGCCTTTGCCGCTTTCTTGCCTGCCCCCATCGCCAGGATAACGGTCGCTGCCCCCGTCACAATATCGCCGCCGGCAAATACGCCTTCTTTGGAAGTCTTGCAGCTTTCTTCATCCGCTATGATATTGCCGCGCTTGTTCACTGCCATATCAGGGGTGGTTGACTGCACGAGCGGGTTCGGCCCTTGCCCGATGGCGATTACCACTGTGTCTACAGCTAAATCAAACTCGGAACCGGTAATCGGTACAGGGCGGCGTCTGCCGGAAGCGTCCGGTTCGCCCAATTCCATTTTTATACAGCGGATACCCGTTACATAACCGTTTGCATCGCCTAAAATTTCTACCGGATTATTCAAAAGACGGAAATCTATCCCCTCTTCTTTGGCATGTTCCACTTCCTCGCAGCGTGCCGGCAATTCCGCCTCGCTCCTGCGGTACACGATGTAAACATGCTCCGCACCGAGACGCAGCGCCGTACGTGCCGAGTCCATAGCCACATTGCCGCCGCCGACAACAGCAACGACTTTTCCTACTTTTATCGGCGTCGCATATTGCGGAAAACGGTATGCTTTCATTAAATTGCAGCGCGTCAAAAATTCATTAGAGGAGTATACGCCGTTGAAATTTTCGCCCGGAATATTCATAAAGTGCGGCAGACCTGCTCCCGTTGCGACAAACACAGCCGAAAAACCGTATTCCTGCATTAAGTCGTCAATCGTGAACAACTTGCCGATAACGGCATTAACCTCGATTTTTACGCCCATTTTGCGCAGATTGTCGATTTCCGGTTTAACTACGTCCTCTTTCGGCAGACGGAATTCCGGAATACCGTAAGAAAGTACGCCGCCTGCCGTGTGCAGCGCTTCAAAAATCGTTACTTGATAGCCGAGTTTTACCAAATCACCGGCACAGGCAAGACCGGCAGGACCGGAACCGATTATCGCCACTTTCGGCATGTCTTCACGAACCGTTTTGACAATTTTTTCCGTGCCGTTTTGCATGCAGTAATCAGCTACGAAACGTTCCAGACGGCCGATACCGACCGGCTCGCCTTTTATACCCATAACGCAGTATTTTTCGCACTGATTTTCCTGCGGGCAGACACGGCCACAAATAGCGGGCAAACTGTTGCTTTCCTTGATTTTTTCGTCAGCGCCGACAAAATCTCTTTCTTTTATCTTGGCGATAAACTCCGGAATATCCACTTCAACGGGACAGCCTTTGCGGCAGTGCGGCACTTTGCAGTGCAGACAGCGGTTTGCTTCTGCTACAGCCAGTTCTTCCGTATAACCGAGAGCCACTTCATCAAAATTATGTGCGCGAGCCTTTGGGTCCTGCTCCAGCATTTTATGTTTTTGCATTACTAAAGCCATCTTATTTTCCCTCCATTGCTTCAACCTGTGCATTCAGACGGCAGACATGGTCTTTTTCCTGTGCTTCCTGCGGGCGGTACATGCGCTGGCGTTCCATCAGGTTTGTAAAATCAACGAGATGAGCGTCAAATTCCGGACCGTCCACACAGGCGAATTTTATCTTGTCGCCGACCTGCACGCGGCAGCCGCCGCACATTCCCGTACCGTCGACCATAATCGGGTTCAGGCTGACAATCGTTTTAATTTTATACGGGCGCGTCGTGTCCGCCACCGTTTTCATCATAATTACAGGCCCGATAGCCACAACTTCGGAAATATCCGTGCCTTTGTCGATGAGCTGTTGAAGCGCCGTTGTAACGAAACCTTTAATGCCGAAAGAGCCGTCATCTGTTGTTACAATAACTTCATCAGAAACTTTTTCCATTTCATCTTTTAAAATCAGTATATCTTTATTTTTTGCGCCCATAATCGTGATTACATGATTACCGGCCTCTTTCATGCCTCTGGCAATCGGATAAATCGGCGCAACACCGATACCGCCGCCGACGCAGACAACCGTTCCCAGATTCGGGCGGATATCCGTCTTTTTGCCGAGCGGACCGACCAAATCAAGAATACTGTCACCTTCATTTAATTGCGACAATAACGTCGTTGAAGCGCCGACCACCATGAAAATAATGTCAATCGTGCCGTTTTCGCGGTCAAAATCAGCAATCGTCAGCGGTACGCGCTCGCCGTATTCGTTGACGCGCAATACAACAAACTGTCCAGGCTGCGCCTTTTTGGCAATAAACGGAGCTTCAATCGTAAACTGCAAAATATTTTCATGCAGAACTTTGCGTTTTAAAATTTTATACATAAAAACTCTCCTTTATAATAGAACCTATAATAGAAATTTATCATCTCATAAAAAAAAATTTTAAGATTTAAGCTAATTTTCAGTCAATAAAAGTGCCGGTTCGGCACAATATACGTTAAAAATAACTATTTCTTAATTTATCCTCATATTGCGCCGGGCAATTTTTCTTTGCTGGCACAAAGAAAAGTTGCCGAAAATTCACCTTACGGCATAAGATATCTCTAAGTGCTAAAGCACCAAGAGCTATCTTAAAA